>Ga0183099_1001213_pt1 | contig 15492 bp, 10 predicted proteins | sample Biomet1_FD_127788 | JGI IMG/M metagenome (GOLD analysis project Ga0183099, IMG submission 127788) | Microbial communities from bioreactor (seeded with anoxic lake sediment) at LBNL, California, USA - Biofuel metagenome 1 | ecosystem: Engineered > Bioreactor > Anaerobic > Unclassified ... | reverse complement strand
ATGTATGAAATCAAATGCAATAACCATCATTGCTTAAAATTACACTTTAGACATTTAACGGCTTAATGCTACTGTTTTGCAATTCAATTGTGTAAGTTTTATCCCAATTATAGAACCAAGTTTAATTTTAAGACACGCTCTAAAAGAATTATACTTAAAAAAGAGAGGATCTCTTCAACATCTTCTAAGACAATTATGTTTTTGGTTCTTTCTAGAAATTAAGTGTAAATCGTTGCGACTGATACTATAGTATAATCCCGCACTTTACTTTATAAGTTTATTCTTTATAAGTTCTACTCTTTATAAGCTCTACTGGATAGCGGCATGAGAATCGTTTTTGATCTTCTTCACACAGGAGATAAGAAGCTAGGAGGATAAAAATGAGCTATGGGATAATGGAGCATGTAATTCCGTATACTGAGCTAACGGTATCAAGCTGATTTTCGCAATTATAGTGCTTGCCCTGGGGTTCGTTTTATCAAAATTATTTTGTTTTCCCGAAAACTCGGGTCTCTATTCCCTGCAGAATTTTCGTCCCTACAGAATTTTCCAGCCTATTAAAGGGCAAATATTGGGAATTCAAGCTCGAAGTGCAGTATTATAACCTGTCGTTGAAGTAGAGCATTATAACCTGTTGTGTATTGTTAGGTATTATTTACCCTGAAAAGACCAGTTGCTCAGAGATATTGCATTCCATACCTTATTGTTCCTGTAGAGTACAGGAATAAGAAAGGTTGGAGAAGCGCCTGCAGGCATCTCTCTTCAAAATATCCAGGCTCATTTAGAAAAGACTGCAGGCAGGATCTCTTTGAAGTAAATGAGAAGCTCGGAGATCCAGCCTGTCAACAATTAAATAAGTCAGGTTTCAACCCGAAGTAAATTGCTTTTGAAATTTAAATTGCGTTGAACCATAAATCAGGCAAACGGATGTTTTGCTGAATCTTTTTTAGCTAGCGCTTCTTCGACAGTCGGCTTGCCTTCAATGGCTCTTGCTATTGCAAGCTTTGTTGCTTCATAATTATATTCGTAAACTTTTTCCTTATCTTTTGCGTCCCATTCAATAAATACAGAAACAATAATAAAAGTATCATCAGCCTGTTCTTCAGGGAGCACGCCATCAGCCACGGAATCCATGACAGCCTTTGCGACCGCAGCTTGAGCAGGTCCGAACATAAGGGCAGCTTGCGATACATTTTTTATCGTTACCTTGTTTACAAGCAGGGTCACAGGTTTGGGCTGGACGTTTGGTTCCAGGACTGCAAGAAGTGGGGTATGACCCTGCTTGGGCATTGCAAGCGAGTTTATAAATGCTGCTTCGACTGGCCCTCCTCTAGGTCCGATAACCAGGTCTATGTGTGCAATTTCGGGACCAGAACCTATGAGAGCTTCTCCTACCATACTTTTTAGAATATTTTTGACCAAATTAAACACCTCAGCTTATTTTACAATAGAAAACGTAATACCCAAAATCGCAGGAAAGAAAGAAATTGATTTTCATATCCATCAACGAATGAGATAGCGAATTAAGGTATTAAGCATAATTATTCCTATCATGGAGAATAGTTAAGCCTGTGATACTTATACACATACATAAATAATTTGCTAGTTGTATTTTTAGCAGTGCGATGAAAACAGGTGTTCTGGATCAAGGCATAAGAAGGAATAAGTAAGTTCCATAGAAAAAATAGGAGTATTCAAGCAAAGCTTCAAAAGGCAAAATTGTGCCGATGAATCATCGAATAAAATGACTGGACCCTTAAAGTCGCTATTTAAAAAGCAATGCCCGAAAGAATTTCAAGTCTTTTGTTCCAGTGGTCCAGCCCTCTTTTTGCTGCATACCAATCGAAAAAACTGCTTTCTTTATTTATAATCGCAGCTTCGAGCTTTGTCTGGAGTTCAGCAGAACTGAGCCCGAATTTCGATTCGAAATCCCTGCAGATTGCAGAATAACGTTTGATTTTATACCTGGCAACGTGCTTTTCGTGCTCAAGAGCCTAGCGGATAGCCTCAGTCACTTCCTGAGGCGAGAAATTAGTTTCGATATTAAGCGTGAAACTCATACCTATCCCCACCAATATTAGTATTTTATTCCATTAAATAATTATCTACGATAATTATTTAGACATTTTTGTTACCTGAAAAGTCTTTATATTTTAAGCTTTTCTGAAAGTCTATATGTCAACCTTTCCTATTATCAAGCCTTACAGCGTGTATTATTTTATTTTTATATCACGGCGAGATCTATAAAGAGTATTAGCATTAATCCGATAAAGGGCCCTATTGCATTCAAAATTAGAAGTATTAATATTGTAATTATTTTTTTTCAATTCATACACCCTGCTATCCTCGGCTTATTTGCTGAAATCTCGCTCCTCTATGTAAGATTCCGGCTTCCTTTTCAGGCTCGTACAGTCGGATGTCTGAAAGAACGTTTTTAAGAGAATCTAACTTTCAGTGTCAGATACTCATTATTTCTACGTTTTAAACTCCAAATTAAGGCAAATCTCAACGGATTATTAAATTCGTCTTATGTGTAAAAGGTTGCAAGGAAAGGTCGTAAGGATTACACAGAGAAATTTTTATTAAAAAATGGTATTTAGAAACCTGCAGAGTCTGAAATTTAAATTTCTTTTACCTGAACGGCTTCCTTTTGCAGATGCGAAAAAAGGTCAGTACCCCATTTGAGGGCTTGAGGCTCGGAGCTGAACAGGCTTTCGTGTTCAAAAAATTTTATTTGAGGAAGAATGGTAAGCAGGAAGAACCTATCTGTAACCGTAAAGCCTGCAAATTTTGGGTTTTTCGGGAAAAGAGACAGGTTGACATGTTCAAACTCAACCAGAGTTCGCAAATCTTCGCTGTAATCGGCTTTAAACCTCTTTAGCACGGGTTCGGTGAGCATTAAAGAAATTTCGGCCTCATTTTTTGCAATTTCCAGGTAGAGAGAGATAAATGAGGGATGGAAATAAGAACTGAAGCCGAGAACCTGCCTTGAGAGGAGAAGGTTTTCCACAAACTGAGGGTCCAGTTCAAACATATGACTCAAGTCCGGACGGATAAGTTTGCAGTTTTTTAACTCCCATATTCGACTTCGCAAAACCTCAGGGATTCCTTCGAAGCTCCGCCGTGACCAGTAATCGAAATTATCTTCGAGCACTTCCAGGGTATCTAGAAGAGGCGGCATTTTATTCACAATCGCCTTCCCCATAATGGAGAGCTCATAAGTGTGATCCTTCTGTATGACCAGTTTTCTGTCCTTAAGTTTTTTAAGCTGGGGGAGAATAGAGACGGAATCTACAGACAGGTGTTCCTGGATTTCATCTATGGATCTGGGCTTATCTTTGAGAAAAATCAGAAGGTTCCTTCGCTTCTCAGACCGAAAGATCAGTTCCGTTAACCCGATTTTTGCACCCATCCTAACACCATCAAAAAAAGTTAATAATGGGAAGATAGCATGGGAGTTATATATACATTTCTATTAATTTTGTACAGTTTGGGGTTATTTTTAGGGATAAAATAGCTCCTAGCAGGATGCAAACACTAAATTAACCATAGAATAATCAGAAAATAGTCTAATTTTAAAAGTATAGTTTGGAGTGGAAAGGATTTTCGAGCAGTTTTTCGATTAGTTTGTCGATTAGTTTTTAGAGCAGTTATAGTCTGATGCCCTTGAGAAGAGCCAGCTTTTTCTTCCAGTGGTCAAGCCCTCGCTTTGCAGCATACCACTCAAAATATTTATCTTCACCAATAAGCTCGCCGGCTTCGAATTTTTGTATAAATTCGGTAGAGATAAGGTCGTACTGATCTTCAAATTCATCGCATATCATAGCGTAGCGATCTATCTTGTATCTTGCAAGATGTTTCTCATGTTCCAGAGCCGAGCGAATAATCTCGCTTGCTTCCTGAAGCGAGTAATCGGTATCAATCTGCAAGGTAACATCCATGTTTATCCCGTAGAAGAGTTATTGCTGGTACTAAAAAATGATCCTATATCTCTTTTTCTATTTGTGAATCAGACATTTCCTTCCGGCTCGAAGAACTTAATTAATTCTTTTTTCGAGTCCGGGGATTATTTGTACCCTATGTTTTCACAAGCTAATAACCTTTTACCTCCTTTGAGCAGAAAATAGAGGAAAGTCAATGAAAAAGAGAGGAAGATAGAAGGAATAGAAGAGGATGAAAGAAGAAAATAAGAAAAAATAAAAGAAATAGGAAAAAGGAAAAAATTCAGAACAGATAGTTTTTGTAGAAGGTGTGGATCTTTAAAGCAAAGCCACACAGTCATCAGTTCTCGGCTGCGACGGGAATTTTCCCTGAATTCTCCAAATTTTTGTAAATGAACGCTGAAGAGTAAGCAAGCAGCATGAATTTAAAACCCTCGAGGAAATCCATCTCGATAAACTTTAAAATCATACATACGAAGAACGTAAACTGTACAGCACACAGGACCATTCCGGTTACTGTGAACATTTTCTGACGACTGCTACTGTCACTACTGTCTGGATCATCGGATTCTTCTGACATTTCGTTTCAAACCTCGCAAATAAAGGTGCTAAAGGCGTTTTGTATTTAGCTTTTTTATTTGGATTTTATTTTGTTTTAATTTGTTTTAATTTCTTTTTGTGTTTTTTAATCGAATCATGCCTTATTGTCGGCAGTTTCCAACCAGCTCAAAAATTAAATAGAGTTCTCCGCAAAAGCGTGTAGACTGGCTCTTATGGAGTTCTTAAAATGAGACAAAAAGCTGAAAACTTCAATGGATGCATCTGAAGGTTCAGTTTTACATTGATCCCCTGGTGCAGCATTATCTGAAAAAACACTCTCCGAATTAGAGACTTTTATACAGTACTTTTATTTATGAAGGATAGTATATATAACTTGCGAGGGATGGTAGAGTATTGTTGAGCGCGATACTGATTTTCACTAACGGGTTTGAGATTCAGACATCAATTCCCGAAATAATTTTCAACTTATTATTCAAGATATCAAGGCCTCTTTTTGCTGCATACCAGTCAAAAAAATCATCGTCATCTCCAAGTTTCCCAGAACCGAATTTTCTATAAAATTCCTTAATATCATAAAAAATCGTCTTAAAAATTGATGAAAATAATTAAGAATATTAAATGTTTCAAAAGTTAATCTTTTTTAATCTAAAAACATAAGTATTAAATCCATTCTTAGGAGTGTACTCCCAATCGATCACTTTGAGCAATCCAATGTACCTCCATATCCCTTTTTTACCATCTTGTCTAAACTCATATATGTTTCTTCCATCTTTTTGCGAATCAGTAAGAGCTTTATTTGCAGCTGTTAATTTTTGATTCCTATTTACTCCTTCCCCATCGTAGGAGAAGATATTCTCGCTAAATTCATCTGTGTAAGGACCAAATTGCTTCGAGAACAAAATAATATATGGTCTACCATCCTTATATTTTCGTAAGTTAATCCCTTTTATTCCATAACCAAAATGAGTATCAAATATCGATTCAATTTTTTCTTTTGAATATTCCTTTTTTAAAGTCAAGTTAAAACTCATGCTGCATTAGATATGTTTAAAATTCTTATACATTTTGATTGTTTAAAAGTTATTAAAAAGGCGATTAAACATATTTGGATTTCAATGGCTCTAGAACCCTCTTAAGTAATATCCACCATAGAGAAATATGTAAAAATTATTCACTAGAGAGAAACCATTCATCCACCTTCTTCAAAACTACACCTTTAAATCTCATCCCTCCCTTTTTTATCCCGTAACATAACTTTCATAACTTTATTCGGTGACCTTTTTATGGAATTGAAATGTAAACTTTGCAAATATTACCCTGAAGATTTTGGGGAACTTACGGTTGACGTTTTGCACATGGATCTGGTGTTTGACGTTTATGATGACAGGACGAATGTGAGATCCGTGCTCAGGGTAAGGACAAAGGATGCCCCTATTGAGAAGCTAGAATTGAACTGCAGGGACCTTGAGATTCGGGCTGTGAGCTGCATACAGTTCGAGGTTTCTTACAGGTACAGGAAAGATGCTGCAATTCTTGAGATTAATTTCAGGGAAGAAATTCCGCCGCATACCGAGGTTGCGGTTGTTACGGAAACGGTTTGCAGGCCGACTAAAAATATCCTTGAAGGGCTATACTATGACGAAACGCCGGCTGGGGCTCCCCCGCAGCAGATCACGCAGTGCCAGCAGTGGGGGTTCCAGAGAATTGTGCCGTGCATCGATGATATGGCCGCAAAATGCACTTACAAAACTACCATTATTGCGGATTCGCGGTACACGAACATGATTACGAATGGGGATGTCGTGGTTGAGAGGCACACCGTAAAGCCCGGGCGGGACAGGATCGTCTATGACAACTCGGTCACGCCGATGGCGACCTATCTCTTTTTCCTTGGGGTGGGGACTTATGCAACCTTTAAAAGGGAATTTGAGTATCCTGACGGAGGCACTTTTATGCTGGAACTGCTCGCGCCGCCGGCGTCAGATGCAGCCGCAGCCGAAAAAGCGCTTGACATCCTGCACGATTCGGCTATGTGGGTTTACCTTTTCACAGGGCCCGAGCAGTTCGATGAGGAGAAGCTGCCTGTCAGAAAGGAGCTCTGGGAGCTTGTCCGCTTGCGAGAGAAGATGAAACTTGAGGCAAAGCCTGAATCTACGCTAGAAGACCTTAAAAAGGTCAGGGACAGGCTTGCCGAGCTTAACGGAACCGTCAGCCCCGGATACAGGTACACAGGCACCGTATACAGGGAAATCGGCATGCAGAACTCGGATTTCGGAGGCATGGAAAACGTTGGGAACACCACGATTACCACAAACCGCATAATGCCTTTCCCGCAGATAACGGACCCTGCTTTTGAATATATGACCCGGGTTAAGGTGCACGAGTATCATCATAACCAGAACGGGTCCGAAGTCACCGGAAGAAGCCCGTTTGAGATCTGGCTGAATGAAGCCGTGACCGTGCACGTGGAAGAACAGCATCATGCCTTTTTCTATGGCGAAGATTACCAGAGGCTTGACAGGGTGCTTGAGCTACTTGCGCCTGTATCGGGAACATTTGCCCTGGATTCCGGGGCAGCTTCCATGCCAATCATTCCTGAAGGCTTCAACGATCCAAACGACCTGATTACCTCAGTCACTTACGTAAAAGCCCCGGAATACGTGCGCATGGTCGAATCCCTGATAGGAAAGGACACCTTTGTCAGGGGCTTGGACAGGTACTTTAAAAAATTTAAGCATTCCAACGCAACTACCCAGGACTGGATTGAAGCTATGGAAAAAGAAAGCGGACAGCCCTTAAAGGAAATGTCTGAAACCTGGCTGAGACAGACAAAATTCCCTGTAGTTGAGGTTTCAGCCGGATATGACAGAGCTGCCAGGAAATTCACGTTCTTCCTCAAACAAAAGGTTCCGGAAGTCGGAAAGCCCTGGGAATTCCCCTTCAGAGCAGCCCTTGTGGACGAAAACGGGAATGACCTTGCCGAAATCCTGGAAAGAGTCAGCGGAGAAACCGCAGAGATTGCGATCGAAAACGTGGACATGCCAGCCTTCCTATCCCTTAACAGGGGCTATTCTTTCTACGGGAAACTTATATACAGGGCAAGCCAGGACGAGCTCCTGATGCAGGTAAGGAAAGATACAGATACCATAGGCAGGTTTACAGCTTTCTATACCCTTGTTGACAGGGAAAAGCTCAGGCTCCTTAAAAATCCCGAATCAAAGCCCTCTGAAGACTTTATCGAGCTTTATTACAAGCTTCTCAATGACCGACAGCTTCTTGAGAAGGCAGGAGGTCAGTTCCTGACCATTTTTGAGTCCGTGGAGGATGAAGAGTTTGCTCATAGATACCAGGCGCTTTATGAGGTGAGACAGAAAATCCTGAAAGCCGTTGCCTGGAAGTACAGGAACTCCGTGATCTCCGCCTACCGTTTCTTTGAAGATGCTTCGGTTCCCAGGGATTCAACTCTTGAAGAAACAGCAAGAGTGATCAAAAACAGGCAGGCTAAAAATGTCTGTCTTGGCATTCTTGCAACCCTTGATATTCCTGAGATTCATGCAATGATAAAACAGCAGTTTGAGACTGCAACCTGTGCAACGGACCGACTGAGCGCATTTGCTGCATACCTGAATAGCTCGGCGCCCGACAAAATTGAAGTCCTGAGAGCCTTTGAAGCAGAGTCAAAGAAAAATCTTGTTGCCTGGGAAACTTTCCTCTCTGTAATAGGAAGCAACAGCAGCATTGACGCAGTGGAACTCGTAAGGGAAATGGAAAGGTCAGACGCTTTCAGGATCGAGCAGACAAATGACCAGCGTGCCCTATATGGAAGCTTTGCCCGCAACCGGAAAAAATCACTCCAGACCGAAGAAGGTCGGGCTCTATTTGCAGAAATCCTGAAAAAACTTGCCCCTGTAAACGAATACACTACAGTCAATTTGCTCAATGCCTTTGCAAATATAGACCTGATGGAGACGAAATACCATATTCCACTGGTAAACATTCTGGCAGGCCTTCTCGGAGAACTGGACGCCCAGAGATTCCCTAGTGTATACAACAGAATTAGAAAACTCCTGCTGGGAGCTCCGAAAGCTGTCAAAACATACAGTATAGAGCATGGAGAAATCAAAGCTCTTCAACTGGAAAAGAAATAAAATTTTTAGGAGAAAGAAGTTACTCAGAAGCAAGTCAGTTCGGAAAACTGAGCAATATAAACATGATAAGATAATCCGCGACCCGGAAGGATTCGGAAATAATCATATCCTTCCGGAAATTTGCTTTTTTGTACATATTTAATGACCTTCAGATATTTTCCTTCCGATCTATGTATCTGTTTCTCATGTTATGTTTCCGCAAAAAAGCAGTTTCATCTCACTTGGAGATATTTACTGAAATTAGATTGAGCTATGAAATTAAATTTGAAGGCCAGATACAGGCAGATACAAGAAGGATATTTATTCAGGAGATATTAAATGTTATATGTTATTCGGGAGTTTTTTACCGGATTTCAATATCCGGCTTTTAAGGGGGTAGTAAAAGGATATTAGAATCTTTTGAAGGCTTGTTTATCAATGCATTCTCTGCTCTGTTCAATATTGTGGGCTCTGTCCTCATAATATACGGTGGACTAAGGTCAATGTCAGGGGTTATTCTTATTGAAGTTTTGAAGAAACATTACAGCTACCAGCAAGTAAGAAAAGAGCTTACAAACAAAATTGTCTTCGGGCTTGAATTTTTCATTGCAGCCGACGTCCTGGAAACCGTAATGAATCCCTCTCAGGAAGAACTGCTCCTGCTTGGTACGGTCGTGTTGATAAGAACGATTCTTGGCTATTTCCTCAGCAAGGAAGTTTCGGAATACCAGCTTGATTGAAACAGGATAGAAAAATCGAATCCTGAAAGATATCTGAACTTTCCTTATCTTTTTTAACACCGGGGGTTTTCCCCCTTCCGGCCCCGGTCTCCGCAAATCACTCCAAAAACTTCGGATTTTTTCTAATCTCTATCTACGCCCATCTGAAGATGAATGAATCTGTGTGAGTTGAGTATTGAATGTCTGCTGCTACGGAACTATTATAAAGCCTGAATACAGTACAATTTTTAAAAATAGTATGATTTAAAAGTAAGTAAAGTGTTAGGGATACAAAATATTATTAAACTCCAATATTATACTAATCCGAAATCCAGATTATGCTGACCTGAAATCCGGGTTGTGTTAATAAATACCTGAATGAAATCATGTAATAAATACCTAAATGAAATTGGGTTGACTGAAACCCGGTATCCGAATAATCCAAAATCATCAGAAACAGGAGCAATTTAATGTATCATCTGAAATGTATCGAATGCGGTGCAGAGTATTCCAAAGATGAAGTAATCTATACATGCAGCAAATGTGACGGGCTGCTTGATGTTATTTATGACTATTCCTCAATTAAAATTGATATGGAAAAATTAAAGACCGAATGCCCCTCGGTCTGGAAGTACGCAAAACTTCTTCCTATAGAAAGGGAGCCTGTAACTATCAGGGAAGGCGGGACTCCCCTCTATAAATGCGACCGCCTGGCTGAGAAGATAGGGATTAAAGAGCTCTATGTGAAGCACGAAGGCATGAACCCTACAGGCTCTTTCAAGGACCGAGGAATGACTGTTGGAGTTACAAAAGCGCTTGAGCTGGGCATGAATACTGTTGCCTGTGCATCTACGGGAAATACCTCTGCAGCCCTTGCAATCTATGGAGCAAAAGCCGGGATTCCTGTAATCGTACTTTTGCCTGCAGGAAAAGTAGCTCTTGGAAAAGTAGCTCAGGCCCTTATGCACGGAGCAAAGGTGCTCAGCGTTCGCGGAAATTTTGACGACGCGCTTGCCCTTGTGCGTATCCTCTGCTCCCAGGAGAAAATATATCTCTTAAACTCGATCAACCCCTACAGGCTGGAAGGTCAGAAGACTATCGGTTTTGAGATTGCAGACCAGCTCGGCTTCAGGGTACCTGACAGAGTTGTCCTGCCCGTAGGAAACGCAGGAAATATTACAGCTATTTATAAAGGTTTCAGGGAGTTTAAGAAGCTAGGCATAACAGATTCGCTCCCGAAGATGACCGGAATTCAGGCCGAAGGTTCCTGCCCCATTGTAAAAGCCGTAAAGAGCGGGGCTCCTGAAATCACTCCAGAGGAAAATCCCGAAACCGTTGCAACAGCAATCCGGATCGGGAACCCTGTTAACGCGAAAAAAGCCCTGAGTGCCATCCGGGAATCCAACGGGACTGCGGAATCCGTTACTGACGAAGAAATCCTTGCAGCCCAGAAAGACCTTGCAAGGCTTGAAGGCATAGGTGTTGAACCTGCAAGTGCAGCCTCGGTTGCAGGGCTTAAGAAACTGGTTGATATGGGCGTCATAGACAGAAACGAAACTGTTGTCTGTATAACTACAGGACACCTGCTTAAAGACCCCCAGACTGTAATTGACATCTGCGAAGAGCCGACTGTTGTGGATGCCAGTATAGAAGCCATCCGGGAAGCTATCTTTGGAAAGGCGAAATAAAACCTGAAAAATGGATAGTAGTTGAAAGATTGATATAACCGGGATACGGCTCCTTCAATCCTTCAGGGTTTCCTGAGATGGCCTATAGCTTCCAGAAACCGCTTACTGTTATTTATATTCTTATAAATATATCAAATTTTTTCAATAGTGTCGAATTCTTTAATATCATAATAATTGATGGGCGTGAACACGAATGGAGCAGGATTATAAGCCTCACGAGATCGAAAAAAAATGGCAGAAAAAGTGGGATGAGAGCCAGATTTTCCAGGCCGAGCCAGATAAGCGAGAAAAATTTTTCATAACTATCCCCTACCCCTACCTGAACGGGAACCTGCATGCAGGACATACCCGGACTTTTACCATAGGTGATGTTGTTGCAAGGCACAAACGGATGCTCGGGTACAACGTGCTTTACCCTATGGGCTTTCACGTAACAGGCACACCCATTGTGGGACTTGCTGAACTGATTGCAAATCGGGATCCTCAGACCATGGACGTCTATGAACGCCTCCACGGGATTCCCGGAGATATCCTGCCAACGCTCAATACCCCGGAAAAAATTGTTGATTACTTCAAGGTTGAAGCCGAGAAAGTCATGCGTAATATCGGGTACTCCATAGACTGGAGGCGCAAATTTACGACGACTGACCCGACATATAAAAAGTTCATTGAGTGGCAGTATATCCGGCTTGGAGAAAAGAGCCTGATCGTGAAAGGTTCCCATCCGGTAAAATGGTGCCCGCACGACAATAATCCCGTAGAGGATCACGACATCCTGCACGGGGAAGAAGCTACTATTGTCGAATATACGCTAATCAAGTTCCGATACAAAGACCTAGTTCTGCCCTGTGCAACCCTCAGGCCGGAAACGACATATGGGGTGACTAACCTGTGGGTCAACCCTGACGTAACTTATGTAAAGGCAAAGGTCACACTGGATGGAAACGAGGAGTTCTGGGTTGTCAGCAGGGAAGCTTTCAGAAAACTGACTTTTACGGACCGGACAGTCGAGTATATTGAGGATGTACCTGCAAAATACATAATAGGAATGAAACCCACAAACCCGGTTACAGGCGACGAAATAATTTCCCTTCCTGCATCCTTTGTCAGGCCTGAAAACGGAAGCGGAATAGTAATGAGCGTCCCTGCCCATGCACCTTTTGACTACCTGGCCCTTCGCGACCTTTACGATGTTGACCTGAGCGAATACGGGATAACCGAAGACCTCAGAAAAATTAAACTGATTTCCCTTATCAAGGTACCTGAATTCGGAGAGTTCCCTGCAAAGGAAATCGTGGAAAATATGGGGATTACAAGCCAGAAAGACCCGAAAGCCGAGGAAGCCACAAAGATCGTATACAGAAGGGAATTCCACGGAGGAGTCCTTAAGGAGCTTACAGGAAAATACGAAGGACATGCTGTCTCCAAAATAAAGGATATCCTTACAAAGGACTTCATCAGCTCAAACGCAGGGGAGATCTTTTATGAATTCAGCGAACCTGTAGTTTGCCGCTGCGGCACGCCCTGTGTCGTAAATATGGTTAAAGGCCAGTGGTTCCTTAATTATTCAAATCCTGAATGGAAAGCAAAGGTATACAAGTGCCTCAGCCAGATGCGAATTATTCCCGAAGAGTACAGGGTCGAGTTTGAAAACAAGGTTGACTGGCTTAAGGATAAAGCCTGCGCCCGCAGGAAAGGCCTTGGAACTCACCTTCCCTTAGATAAAGAGTGGCTGATTGAATCCCTCGGGGATTCGACAATTTACATGAGCTATTATATCATTGCCAGGTTTATCGAAAACGGCGAACTGGAACTCGAAAATCTTACCCTTTCATTCTTCGACTACATCCTGCTTGGAAAGGGCGATTCCGCAGCAGTCTGTACGGATACTGGCCTCAGTCCGGAGCTTCTGGAGGAAATCCGCAAGCACTTTAATTACTGGTATCCGGTTGACCTGCGCTCTTCAGGAAAAGACCTTGTCCCGAACCACCTGCTGTTTTTCCTCTTCCACCACGTAGCCCTCTTTGAAGAGGATAAGTGGCCGAAAGCTCTTGCAGTAAACGGCTTTGTCTCCCTTGAGGGGCAGAAAATGAGCAAGTCCAAAGGCCCGATTCTCACAATGGAGAGTGCAGTCAGCAATTACGGTGCGGATATAACAAGGATGTATATCCTTTCCACAGCCGAGCAGACGCAGGATGCAGACTGGCAGAGGACAGGAATCGAATCTGCCAGACGGCAGGTGGACAGGTTCTATTCTTTTTCAAAGGATGTCATAGAGAGTGGAAAACGTGCAGACCTTAGCACGGAGCTAAAGCAGATCGACCGCTGGATACTCTCGAGGATGCAGAACTACATCCGGGAGACGAATGCAGCCCTCTACTCTATCCAGACAAGGGAAGCAATCCAGAATTCTTTCTTCCTGCTGCTAAATGATGTCAGGTGGTACCAGAGGAGAGGTGGAGAGACCCTGCTCTACTATGTGCTGGACAACTGGGTCAGGCTTATGGCTCCTTTTACCCCCCACCTCTGTGAGGAAATCTGGGAAGCAATGGGACATAAGGATCCGATCTCCCTTGCTCAATACCCACTATATAATGAAGACCTGATAGACGATGGCGCGGAGCTTGCCGAAGAAATGATAAAGGGAACCCTCGAAGACGTTGAGGAGATTATAAGGGTAACAAAGATGAACCCGCAGAAGGTTCACCTCTACACGGCCCCTGCCTGGAAAGCCGAAGCGATCAGGTGCGCCTGCGAGATGCAGCTTGAATGCTCGCTCGAAGTAGGTACTCTTATTAAAAAACTAATGGCAAACCCTGACCTCAAACGCTTCGGCAAGGAAATCCCGAAGTTCGTACAGAAAATCGTCCCGGAGTTCAAAAGCGGGAGCGCAGACAGGTATGAAATCCTTACAGGCCCTGACATTGATGAACAGGCCCTCTTGAAAGAGTCAATTTCGTTCCTGAAAAAAGAGATTGGCTGCCCTGTTGAAGTCCACAGCGCTGATTCTCCTGCCTTTGACCCTGAAAAGAAGTCAAGGTTTGCCGAGCCCCTGAGGCCCGCAATTTATATCGAACAGGCAAAGAAAGAAGAGTGAATTTAGAATAAAAAGAATGATCGCAGAGTATAAGAGTGAATGAAGGATGAAAGAAGCCATAATGGCTTCTTAATACTCATTATTAAGTACTTAAGACTCATTATTGGGTTCTTAATACATTTTATTGGTTTCTTAATACTCTTTACTGGTTTCTTAATACTCTTTACTGGTTTCTTAATACTCTTTATTAATTTCTCAACGTTTATTATTGCTTTAATTATTTTTACTGCCTAGTTATTTTTATTGTTTTTTTCTTTTTACTGTTTCTGTTTATTTTTATTATTTATGAATATTTTTATATTTCATTTCGTTATTACGATCAATAGATTTAGAATACCTGTTAATTTATCAGCCTGGATGACAGGATAGGTTTATGCCTGGATCCTGACTTTCAACATATTCTAACCTTTTTATTTTCTCGTTTTGCCAGATCAATAAAGCAATCATAGAGATCATTAATCCGGAGATTATAAACATAAGGGCAATCCCCCTGTCCTCTCCTGTTCCAGCAATAAGACCTGCCGTTTCAGCCAGTAGACCATCCACCTCTAAAAGGGGGTTGAAAATTTTATCTGCTAAGAAACCTGCAACTGCAAAAGCCATTATGGAGCCAAGATAAGTAATCATGGAAATGAGAGACCATACGCGTCCCTGTTTTCTATTGTCAATATTTTTTCTAATTAAGACCTCAATAGAGGTGTTAATAAAAGGCAAAGTGGCAAAAAACATGAATCCCGCTAAAGTAATAAATATTACATTTTTTGAAAGTCCTAGATTTGCAAAGAATATGCCTGATAGGAATAAAGAGATAGATAATGTTTTTACATACCACCTGTTCTTGCTGCCAAATACTCCAATAAACAGGCTTCCGATTAGTATGCCTGAAGCGCATATTGATTGAGAGATCCCCACTGTTTTTACTGTTGTTAAGCCTAGCAGCATTGGAATAAAAAGAGACTGAAGCAGTCCAACAAAAAAAAGTGTGATCATGGTAATAATAACCAGATTAACTACGCCTCTATTTTTTGAGAACTCTTTCATCCCCTCTTTAAGGTCCGCTATGATGTTTTGTTTAGGTTGATCTATTTTTACCTTGCCTGAAGTATTTCTTATCCAGATGACAATAGAACTGGAAATTAAGAGAGTGACGGTATCGATTAAAAATATAAATTTAATATCAAGTATTGTTAACAAAATCCCGGCTAAGAAAGGAGAAATTAAATATTGAGCAGAACTTGCTAGCTGAACCAGCCCACTTGCTTTGGCATATTGAGTTTCTGGTAGGAGGTCAGTAATCAAAGCTTTATAGGCTGGTTCCTGAAAAGCCGAAAAAATAGAACTTGTTGCAATTCCAAGGTA
>Ga0183099_1001212_pt1 | contig 15495 bp, 11 predicted proteins | sample Biomet1_FD_127788 | JGI IMG/M metagenome (GOLD analysis project Ga0183099, IMG submission 127788) | Microbial communities from bioreactor (seeded with anoxic lake sediment) at LBNL, California, USA - Biofuel metagenome 1 | ecosystem: Engineered > Bioreactor > Anaerobic > Unclassified ... | reverse complement strand
CTCAACATTTCCAGTTATTACATGAACCCCGGCTTTGCTTTTGGTGGTTCTTGCCTGCCAAAAGATGTACGGGCGCTTAATTACCGCGCATCACAATTGGATGTGCAAACCCCGCTCATTTCCTCGTTAATGCACAGTAACGAAAATCAGGTGAAACGTGCGTTTCAGATGATTGAGTCACTGAACAAACGCAAGATCGGCATGCTGGGATTAAGCTTCAAAGCTGAAACGGATGATCTGCGCGAAAGCCCGCTGGTGGAACTGGCCGAGATGTTGATCGGCAAGGGGTATCAGCTTTCCATCTATGACCGCAACGTAAAATTTGCCAGTGTGCATGGTGCCAACCGTGATTACATCAATGGCAAGATCCCCCATGTCTCTTCTTTGTTGGCGGAAGACGAATCGGAGCTGCTCGATAATGTCGATGTGCTGATCGTCGGCAACAAAGATAAGGCATTTCAAGCCATGCTGGAGTCGTGGCCAGAGGATAAATATCTGGTCGATTTGGCCGGTTTTATGACGAATACATCGGTCGTCAATAAACAGGGTATTTGCTGGTAACCATACGATCAGCAGTCTGATGTTCTGACTGTCTGCTCATCACTGATCGCAATGCTTTTGCCCCATGTGGTGATGGGTTGGGTGGCTTTTTCCCAATGCCGGGCAGAGGTGTTGCGATCCCCTGAATATTCATGCCGGGACGGGCTGAAAGGGGGTGAGTTATGCCATGGATGCAAACTACGACAGGCTGGTTATTACTGGGATGCTTGCTTTGCTCGTTGGCATTGTTGGTGCCGCCCGAAGTGTTTTCCGCCGGGCACCCTGAGTTTTTGCTGGTGGTCGGTGGCATCGGGTTGTGGCGTTATGGCGTGGGCTTAATGCATTACCTGCGTGGGCTGTTCTTTTGTTATGTCGTGTTTCCCCGTCATCGCCAGCAGGCGGCCGCGGCGGTGCTGGCGCAGCCACCTTCACATATTTATTTGATGGTGACCAGTTTTCGCATTGATGCGATGACTACCGCCATGGTGTATCGCTCGGTGATCAGTGAAGCGATTCATTGTGGTTATCCGGCTACGGTAGTGGCGTCGATTGTTGAGCTGTCGGATGAATCACTGATCCACACCTTGTGGCAACAGGCGGCACCACCGGAAGAGCGCGTTACGTTACGGTTTGTGCGTATTCCTGGCACGGGCAAACGCGATGGTCTGGCGAATGGTTTTCGGGCCATTGCGCGGGATATGCCGGACGAACAGGCGCTGGTCGCGGTGGTGGATGGTGACACCGTGTTGTCTGACGGCATTATTCGCCAATCATGCCCTTACTTTTCCCTGTTTCCCAATGTTGGCGCGCTGACCACCAATGAATATTGCGATGTGTTGGGCAGTTACTGGATGAGTCAGTGGCACAAGCTGCGCTTTGCTCAACGACATATCAGTATGTGCTCGATGGCATTGTCAAAACGGGTATTAACCCTGACCGGGCGTATGTCGCTGTTCCGCGCCAGTGTGGTGACTGAGCCGGAGTTCATTTCGGATGTGGAGAACGATCATCTGGATCACTGGCGGCTGGGGCGCTTCAAATTCCTGACCGGCGATGATAAATCGAGCTGGTTTAGCATGATGCGGCAGGGTTGGGATACCTATTACGTCCCCGATGCGGAAATCACTACGGTGGAACATCCGCCGTCAAAAAGCTTTTTTGCCGCCGCTCGTCAGTTGATGTTTCGCTGGTATGGCAATTCATTACGCCAAAACTCACGGGCCACGCGTCTTGGCATCAAACGTCTGGGTTGGTTTACCTATTACGTGTTGTTTGACCAGCGCATTTCGATGTGGACCAGTGTCTTGGGGCTCACGGCTGCGGTACTGGCCGGTTTCAAATATGACATTGGTTATCTGGTGATCTATCTGCTGTGGATCGCGCTGACCCGCACGCTGGTGTCACTGATGTTGCTGGCTTCCGGCCACAAGGTGGGACCGGGTTTCCCGCTGATGCTCTACTTCAACCAAATCTTTGGTTCGCTGATCAAAATCTACGTGGTGTTCCGCTTAGATCGCCAGTCGTGGACACGTCAGAACACCAAGCTAAAACACGATCATGGTGCGTTTCAAACCTGGTTTAACCGCTGGTCCACTTCTGCCATGACGTTCTCGGCAGTCAGTGTGTTTCTGGCGGTGGTAGTTCATCTGGTTTAGTCCGGCCAATCGGCTTTTCAAGCCAATGACAGGATGACATTGAGGCTGCAACGGAAGGGGATGAATGATGGCAACTGCAAATTTAAATCTGGTTCATGAAACCGAAGCACAACGACGTCACGCCCGGGTGAAATTACCGGCCCGTTTGATCGTGACGGATCCGCAACATAACCAATATGTGCTGGAACTCAGTGAGATCTCGGCCAGCGGATTTAGTGTGGTGGATGACGATGCCAAATTGCATCTGGATCATGTTTACCGGGGGCGTCTGCTGTTTAACTTCGACTCGGTCGAGTTTGTACTGAAGATCAGTTTTAAGGTGGTGAATACCCGCACAGAAGAGCCACGCTTTGGTTGTGAATTTCAGGATCTGGGTACACAGGAGATTTCCACCCTGCGGCTGCTGATCAGTAAATTTCTCGGTGGTGAAATTGCGCGGGTTAATGATGTGCTGACGACCCTGAATCGCGAGAATTTTACCAAAGCCCGCAAAGTGAACACCAGTGCCGGGCTGACGGGCTGGGCGAAAGCCAAAGCCTTACTGGCGACGGCGTTGATGTTTGTGGTGGGGCTGACAGCCTTTGCTTATCTGCTCAGCACGCTGGCGAGCCATTATCTGGTGACGGCGGCGCGCAGTGCGTTAGTGTCGTTGCCGCAACAGTCTGTGCTGATGCCGAAAGAGGGCAACGTCGAACTATTAGTCAAAGTGGGTGACACGGTTAAAGCGGGCATGCCCGTGGCGCGAGTGCAGGCGCCGTGGGCGGAACAAGTCACTACGATGCTGAAAGCCAGCGCGACACCGGATCCGAAATTGCTCTCTTTATTACAAACCCAGATGGATTACACCCTTCCCAGCCCGTGTGATTGTGTCGTGCTGAGTGCCGGGGTGGTGAATGGGCAGTTTTTGGAGCGGGGAAAATCGGTTGTGCAGTTGATCCCGCCACAAAGTCAGCCTTATGTGCAGGCCAGTTTCGATTATAGCGATCATGCCGGGCTGACTGCCGGGCGTAAGGTTTGGCTGACGCTGCCAGATGGCTTACCAGTTAGCGGTACGATCGCCCTGGTGATGATGAAAGAGGGTTTGTCAGAGCAAACGCAAGGCGCGGTTACGGTGCAGGTAAAACCAGATAGCCCGTTACCAGCCACGACGGCGGGTTCCCCCGTCGCTGTTTCCGTGGCGCCGGTCTGGTTAGATCAATTACGCAGTGATGCGACGACATTGCTGCAGAAGATCACTCTCTCTTGAGGTCGGCCCATCATGAAACCACATACATTGATGCTCGTGCTGATGAGTGGTGCCTTGCTGGCGTGTCAAAGCCAGCAGGGTCAGCTGACCGCAGAGCGCCAGATTAGCACGCAGTTACCGATGCGATTCGCGCATGATCCAACGGGTGAGAAAGAGCTGTTGTATCTGCGAGGCTTATTGAAAATGCCGGCGCAAAGCGCGCGCAGCATGAATGAAACCCGCGAGGCGCTTTGGTCACGGCAACAGCGTAAAGCCGATGTGATGTATGAACTCATCAGCTTTTATGCTCGTTATCCGCAGCAACCGGATAAGGCCAAACTGACGGCGTTGATCCGACAAATGGATCGGCAGCTGGCGCCCAATCAGCGGATCTGGTTATGGGCGCTGGTGCGTCTGCCGGACGAGTTGAAGACACAAACCACGTCGGTGGAATTACAAACGTTGTGCCAGCAGATCGCGGCGAATACCCCGACTTTTGGCTATGTGCAACCGTCGACACTGCAGCTTTGCCGCCGCGCCCAACTGCTCTCTTTGCGTCAGTCGGCGGCAAGTCATACCGACAAGCGCTGGCCAGTTTTATTGGCGGATATTCGTGCCGATGTGCAGAGCGGCCGCTTACAAAAAAGTGACTTACTGCCCTTGATGACCATCTTACAAAGTCGCCGGTTTGGTGACGACGTCATGCCGCAACAAGCTATTGAGTTAGGTCGTCTGGCCAATGGGCAGGAACCGGCTATCGAACTGGCGATTGCCGGTCTGTTGCTGGAGCAGCTGGCGTCAGAAAAAGACTCTATCCAACTGGAAAAACGGTTGCTGCAATTACATCAACAAGGGGAAAAACGCGCAGCCTATCTGCTTGGGCGTCTCTATATTGAGGGGCGTTACCGAATGGCCGAGCCAGCACTGGCAGAGCAAGTTTTGAAAGAGGCGACCGAGTTGCCGGAAGCCAGTTATCTGCTGGGGCGTTTATATCTGAGTGGCCTGTTGGGTGGTCAGCCTAATGTGCAAGCAGGGGTAGATCGGCTGGTGCAATCGGCTCGCCAAGGTTATGCCAAAGCGGATGTGGCACTGGCGGAAGCCTTTCATAACACACCGGGAGTAAAAGCAAACCCGGTCTATGCCTGGGTATTTACTTCACTGGCGCTACAGCAAAACCCGGAAAGCCTGCCGCAACAACAGCGATTAGCCACGCTGGCGCTGGATAGTCAGCATCAGCAACAAGCCGAGGCGCTGTTAGGCAAAGAGCGACAGGCGCGTGCTGTTCGTCTCGTGCAGGAAGCCGAGGCGGAAACTCCGGATGAGGCAGTGCCGGAGGGCAATGACATGAAGCGTCAGGATTCAGAGCAGAAAAATAGCGAGAAAAATACTGACGAGAAAAATACCGAATTGGTAAGCAATTTCTAAACGGTCGGCGGGCATTCACAGCTACCGGGGTTCCATTGACCAAGGAGCAGGCGATGAACAAAATCATACTGGCAGGTCTTCTGGCGAGCGGAATAGTGCTCTGCGGGTTGGTGCAGGCGGCAGCCTACAATGTAGAAACCGTGACACAACACCCGGCGGAAAATGCCTCACCGGCATTGCCCGACCTCCGCGGTTATAACCGTCAGGCGGTGTTGCAAAAGCAAGCGAAATGGCAGCAATCTGCCCGTGTTGATTTAGATCGGATGATCAACAACGTCGCGACGCGTAAGTTTTTCAAGGGTGGCAAATTAGGGTTGTGGGCGCAAAAACAAGGGCAGTTTCCGAAAGCCGTGTTTGTTCATAACGGCATTTTGACGTTACCGGCATTGCATAAAGCGCTGCCGGATGCGTTGGTCAAGCTGAACAGCCATCAATACCTGCTGCGTTTCCCGATTGTCGTGATGCATCACGCTGCCTTGTCGGTGGCACCGGGTGAAGAGCTACTGCTTTCCCATGAACGGGGCAGTTTTCTGGTGAATGCCGGTCAGCTGTTTGTTGTGGATGGCGCTTTGCGCGGCTGGAGTGAAAAGACGCAATCACCGGCCCGTTACAATGGTAACAAGGAAGAGTACCGGCCATTTTATATCGGCTGGAGTGGTTCTGAGACTTACGTGTATGGCTCTTTAATTGAGAGCTTGGGGTCGCATAACAGTAAGGCGTATGGCTTCACGCTGTCTACTTACACCGAGCAGGATGAAATGTATGCCCCGACGGCATTAAATCGTCAGGTGCAACCCCGCGGCTGGCTGATAAACAATCGTGTTACTGATGTCTATTACGGATATTACTCATACGAAGCCAGTAATGTCGCGCTGATCGGCAATAAATATTACGACAATATCTATTATGGTATCGACCCGCACGATCATTCCCGCCACTTGATCATTGCTAATAATGAAGTCTGGGGCACCAAGCTACGGCACGGCATTATCGGTTCGCGCGATGTCAGTGATTCCTTCATTTTTGGTAATGTCAGCCATGATAATAAACTGGCCGGCATCATGCTTGATCGTGCCAGTAACCATAATGTGGTCACCCAGAACAGCAGCTATAACAATGGCAGCGACGGCATCTCTATCTATGAAAGCCACCACAATCTGATCGTGGATAACCGGCTTTACAACAACGGCCATCATGGCATCCGCTTTCGTAACAGCCGCGATATCACCATGCGCAATAACCTGATCCTGCAAAACAGCCGTTACGGCGTATACGGCCACTTAAGCGATCTGGTCGCCAGTTATGATCCTGGTTCGGATCATGAGCCGCGAGACTTGAAGCTAGACCCTTATGAAATGCGCAGCTCCGGTTATCTCGCTGGAGGTGTGATCGCATTGAACGGCAGTGGTGCATTGTTTACGCAGGGGCTGGAAAAAATGGGGCTGGGTAAAATTGCACTGGATCAAAATGGCCGGCGTCGCGATGTCACGTTAGGTGGCGATCTGTTGCCTTACAGCGATGTCATCACGCGTGTTTGGTATGGCGATATCAGCGAAGTCTATTTCAGCCAACAAGCACCGGCTCAGGTGCGTAATACCGCCCATCGTTTTTCAGTGGAGGTGGCAAATGACTAACTACTGGCCAAGTTTCTACGCCCTGTTTTTTAGCTGCGGGATCGTCACATCAGCGCACGCTGAGCGTGATCTCGCTCCCCGTTATCAGGCCGAACCTTGCTGTCAGGTATGCCCAACAGTGCCCAAACAAGGCACATCGGTTGGCGTGCAGGAAGGCAAAGGTATACAGGAAGGTAAAGAGGGTTGGTTGTTTACTGCCGCGAATCAGGCGGTAGCGACCGAACGGTTGGTGTCGTCTGATCGTTATGCGCTACTCAAGTTATTTGTCCGCCAGCTGGCGGATAAAGGTGCGGCGCTGATGTTGATCATGCCGCCACCACGGGCACTCATGTATGCGGATAAACGGCAAACTCCGCACGATCTAAAGCGCGAAGCGGCGGAATATCAGCAGACACTGGCCTATTTTCGTCAGGCCGGTTTTCTGGTGCCGGCATATGAAACACTGCAGCCGTCAGCCACCGGAACCGAGCGCGAGCCTTTTTTCTTTAAACGAGATCCACGCTGGACCTCCGCCGGGGCGCGGCAAACCGCCGAGTTGGTGGCCAATACAGTTCGGCAGTTACCGCTGATACAGCAATTACCGGAGCAGGCTTTTGATACTCAGATGCAGGGCTGGCTGAAGATCAATGGCACGTTGAATAATCAGCTATCGGCTTCCTGTGGCGGGCAACGTTATCCGCTGGAATATACCCCGCATTATGTGACTAAGACGGCCGGTGTCAGCACACCAGCGGCACCCGATGACATCTTGCTGATTGGGTCGGATCTGTCGGTTGAAAATCGGTTTAATTTCGATGGTTTCCTGCAACAAGCGCTGTCGCGGAAGGTCAGTAACCGTACCACCCGCGATGGTAACAGCAGTCTGGCCTGGATGAATTTGCTCTCTTCGACTCAATTCCAGCGTCAGCCGCCGGCGCTGATTTTGTGGGAACTGCCTTACGAAAACAGAGAGTTAAATTCCTCATTATTGCGGCAGTTGGTCGCGCAGAGTAACGATGGTTGTGAAGCCCGCCCAGTGCTGGAGCGCAGTGTTAAAACCATTCAGGGCAATCAATTGCAGGATCTGATCTTTGGTGAACGTTTACTGCAAACCGATCCGAATGAGTTGATTGTTGATCTGAAACTCAGTGATCCCAGCATTGAGCAGTTGTTACTGACCCTCTGGTTCTCTGATGGTGGTAAGAGCGAAATGCAGATCAGGAAAAACACGGGCTTTGGTGAAGCCGGACGCTTCAGTTTTGTGTTGGGGAATGCCTCAATGCCGGAGCAACGGCTCTTCGTCTCGTTGGATCTGACACTGCCCAAAGCGGCCAGCAACAAGGTTAATGTCAGCACCCGTGTCTGTCGTTTACAAGACAAATTGCTGCAGACGGCAGGGAGATGACGATGAACAGTGCCCATGCCTATTCTTTGCTCGGTATGCTGATAGGTAGCCTCTGGCTTGGTCCAGCATCGGCAACCTTACAAGCCCCCGCTGGCTATTTGCAGGGGAAGCTGATGTTGAAGTCATCCGACCGGGTTACTGATTGTCCGTCGTTGAATGTTTATCGGGGTGAGCTGGATATTCCCAGTAAATATGTGCAGTCGGAGAAGTCGAAAGATGTGATCGACGATGACAACGAAGCACGCTATGAGGCGATGTCGGCTCCGATGTCAGACTTGCAGCAATTATCGGCCTCGCTGACCGACAAGTTATTTAAAGGCAAAGGCACCGAGCAGGATCTGCAATGTCTGCGTCAGCACTGGCTGGCATGGGCCAAAGCCGGCGCATTGCTGCAACCGACAAAACAGGCGGTGGGGAAAGCGATCCGGAAATGGACGTTGGCTGCTATTTCCTCTAATTATCTGAAAATAAAGCTGAATCTGCCAGAGGATGATCCCCACTTTCCGAAAGAGGAACGTCAGGAGCTGGAACTCTGGTTGGGGTTAGTCGCCGGTGAAGTGGTAAAGGATTACAGCCATCGCAAACCAGAACAGATCAATAACCATGATTATTGGGCGGCCTGGGGCGTGATCACGACGGCGGTGGTGCTGGATCGGCAGGATCTGTTTGATTGGGCTGGTGCCGTATATCAAACCGCGATGGCGCAGATCACGGCCGATGGTGTCTTGCCAAATGAGTTGAAACGTCGCAGCCGGGCACTCAGTTATCACAATTTTGCCCTGCAACCGCTGGTGTTGCTGGCCGCCTTTGGTGAAGCCAATGGGCAGCAGTGGTTGCGTGCTGATAATGCGGCATTGCAACGTCTGGCGACACTCGTGATCCGTAATCTGGATGACAGCAGTGCCTTGGCGCAGGCGGCGGATGCCAAACAAATTAAGGAAAGTCTGCGTGAACACGGGCGGCTTTCCTGGCTGGCCCCTTACATCGCCATCTCGGACAACTGGGAATGGTTACCGTTACTTCAATCGTTATCAACACTGAAAATGACCCGCTTAGGCGGCGATCTTAGTTATCTCTATTTGCGCAACGAGCCTGGATTTACGCAATGAGTCAGGATTTACGCAATGAGCCAGGGCTGGCTGATAAACAAGCCCGTGTAGTCGATAGGACAATGTCCTTAACAACATGAGCAGCATGGAGCAACAATCATGATCCCAGTCATTCTCTCAGGTGGTAGTGGTTCACGTCTTTGGCCGCTGTCCCGTAAGCAATATCCAAAGCAGTTCCTGAACTTATTAGGTGATCACACGCTGTTACAGCAAACAGTCATGCGGTTGCCGGAAAAACAGTTCGGTAAACCGTTTCTGGTTTGTAATCAGCTGCACCGTTTTATTGTGCGGGAACAGATGCAACAAATCAGCCGTTCGACACACAGCGTGTTGCTGGAACCGTTCGGGCGTAACACGGCACCGGCGGTGGCATTATCCGCCATGTTGATCACCGAAGAGGACGGTGACGACTTGATGCTGGTGTTACCGGCCGACCATGTGATCCGTGATTTACCGGCGTTTCATGCTGCCTTAGAGCGCGGGCGTGCGGAAGCGGAGGCCGGCAAATTGGTGCTATTTGGCATTGTGCCGACCGCACCGGAAACCGGTTATGGCTATGTGAAAAGTCATTCAGTAAATGGGTTGGAAGCAGTGCCGGTAGAGCGGTTTGTCGAAAAACCCGATCGTGCGACAGCGATCAGTTTTTTGGCCAGTGGTGACTATTTCTGGAACAGCGGCATGTTCATGTTTAAAGCCAGCCGTTTCCTGCAAGAGCTGAAAAAATTCCAGCCGGATATTTACGACATTTGTCAGTTGTCACTGGAACGCAAGTTCCGCGATCTCGACTTCTGGCGCATTGATCCCGACAGTTTTGCCTTCTGCCCCGATGACTCTATCGATTACGCCATCATGGAAAAAACCGATGACGCTGTTGTAGTGCCGTTGCAGGCGGGTTGGAGCGATGTCGGTAGCTGGTCGGCCTTGTGGGAAGAACAGGACAAAGATCCGCAATTCAATCTGGTGAAAGGTGCTGCCGAGCTGATTGATACCGAGCATTGCTATGTGCACACCACCCATCGCATGGTCAGTCTGATCGGCATGCAAGACACCGTGGTGATTGAGACCAAAGATGCGGTGCTGGTGGCGAATCTCAACAAAGTACAAGACGTCAAACATCTGGTGAAAAAGCTGGAGCACGAAAATCGTCCGGAAGTGCAGCATCACCGCGAGATATTCCGGCCCTGGGGCAGCGTGGATGCGATTGATAAAGGGCAGCGGTTTGGTGTGCAGCACCTGACGATCCAGCCGGAACAAAGCATTTCATTGCACCGTCATTTGCATCGCTCAGAGCATTGGGTGGTGGTGTCGGGCTGCGCGCAAGCCACCATTGGTGAAGAAACCATTTTGATGGGCGAGAACCAGTCTACTTATATTCCGGCCGGTGTCTTCCACCGACTCAGTAACCCCGGTCAGGTGCCGTTGGAGATCATCGAGATCCAGACCGGCAGCTACCTGCAAGATAACGATATTGAGCGGGTGGCCGACATGTATGGCCGCGTCAATGAGCGGGATTCCACGCCAGTGCAAAACTGGCCGATGGCACAGGGAGTGCGCATCGTTCCGCATTAACCATGAGCTGACAGAATGCCAATGCAGAGTGCCTTCTGTCAGTACTTTGTTGCAACAGGAACCGTTGATAGCAGAGGACAATAAAATGGGATCATTTAATTGCTTTAAAGCCTACGACATTCGTGGCCGTTTGGGTGACGAATTGGATGAAGATGTTGCCTATCGCATCGGGCGTGCCTATGCCCGTTATCTGAATGCCCGCGCCGTCGTGGTGGGCGGTGATGTGCGCCTTTCCAGCGAAGGATTAAAACAAGCGCTGGTACAAGGGTTACGTGACAGCGGTGCTGATGTCATCGATTTAGGGATGACCGGCACCGAAGAGATCTATTTCGCCACCTGGTTTTTGGGCGTAGACGGCGGTATTGAAGTGACCGCGTCACATAACCCCATCGACTATAACGGCATGAAACTGGTGCGAAGCGGCAGCCGGCCCATTAGTGGTGACACCGGCTTGAATGAGATCCGCCGGATGGCTGAGATGATCGATTATGGCCCGCAAGCGGGTATTCCGGGGCTGTATCGTCAGGAGAACATCCTGTCGGCGTACATTGATCATCTGATGGGTTATATCGATTTCAGTAATTTAACCCCGAAAAAACTGGTGGTGAATGCGGGCAATGGCGCTGCTGGTCATGTGATCAATGCCATTGAAAAGGTGTTTATCAGCCAGCGGGTGCCGGTGCAATTGATCAAGATCCACAATGAGCCGGACGGCACATTCCCGCATGGCATTCCTAACCCGTTGTTGCCGGAAAATCGGGCAGATACCGCCAATGCGGTGCATGCCTACGGTGCGGATATGGGCATCGCGTGGGACGGCGATTTTGATCGTTGTTTCCTGTTTGATCAACACGGTGAATTTATCGAAGGCTATTACATCGTCGGTCTGCTGGCGGAAAGTTTTCTGCTGAAGAAACCCGGCGCCCGTATTATTTACGACCCGCGTCTGACTTGGAACACCGAAGAGATCGTCACCCAAACCGGTGGTGTGCCGGTGATGTCGAAAACCGGTCATGCTTTTATCAAAGAACGCATGCGCGCTGAAGATGCGGTGTATGGCGGCGAGATGAGCGCACACCATTATTTCCGTGATTTTGGCTATTGCGACAGCGGCATGATCCCGTGGTTATTGGTGCTGGAGTTGCTCTGTGTCCGCAAGCAACCGCTGTCGACACTGGTAGCCGAACGCATTGCCCGTTTTCCTTCCCCCGGTGAAATTAATAGTCACCTCAGCGACCCCCAGCAAGCGATCCAGCGCGTGTCAGATGCCTATTCTACGACGGCGCTCAGTATCGATTACACCGATGGGCTCAGCCTGTCATTTGACGATTGGCGTTTTAATCTGCGCAGCTCGAATACCGAACCGGTCGTGCGTCTGAATGTGGAATCACGCGGTGATGTGATGTTGATGCAACAAAAAACGGCGGAAATTTTATCGCTGTTACGCCAGGAGGGCTAAATTATGAAAATGATGGAAGAGACATTTCAGGCGGCCTGGCAGGCCATCGGTGGTGAAGCGCTGCAACAACCATTGTGGCTGATCAACAGCCTGCAACATTACGATTGGGGCACTATTGATGTCTTGCCGTGGTTGCTCGGTATTGAAAACCCGCAACAACAACCACAGGCGGAAGTGTGGGTGGGTGCGCACCCGAAAGCGCCGTCACAGGTGGTATTTCCTGATGCGCAATTTTCACTGGAGCAACTGATCGACGGGCAACCGCATGCCATTCTCGGGGCGCGCGCGATCCAGCGTTTCGGGCCGAAATTACCTTTTTTATTCAAAATATTGTCGGCCAAAAAAGCCTTGTCTATTCAGGTACACCCTGATTTAGCGCAGGCGCAAGCGGGTTTTGCCCATGAGAACGCAATTGGTGTTCCGCTCACAGCGGCAGAGCGAAACTACCATGACGCTAATCATAAACCGGAGCTGTTATATGCGCTGACGCCGTTTGTCGGCTTAGTCGGGTTTCGCCCCATTCCTGAAATTGTGCGTTTGTTAGTGCTGGTTGGTGAGCATCAACTGCTGACTTGGGCGAAGCGACTGCAAAAAGAGGGCGAAATGGCGCTGGCGGCTTTTTATAGCTGGCTCTTGTTGTTGTCGGGCAAAGAGCTGGATCATCTGCTTTCTGCCGCTGGCCCCAGCCTGCAATTCCAACATGAACCGGCTTTTGCTGAAGTGCAGCGGTTAGCACAGGAACATCCGGGAGATAGCGGGATTTTGTCTCCGTTAGTGCTGAATCTGGTATCGCTGGTGCCAGGGGAAGCGATGTTCATTCCGGCCGGCACACCGCACGCTTATCTGCGCGGAACGGGCGTAGAGGTCATGGCCAGCTCCGACAATGTGCTGCGGGCTGGGTTAACGCAAAAACATATCGCACCGGATGAACTCTTATCGACGGTGATCTTTCGCAGTATGACGCCGGAAATCATGCGCCAGCCTGCGAACAAACAGTCTGTGAACAAACAGCCTATGAATCAAATAGAACAGCGGTTTCCTGTACCGGTGGATGACTTTGAGCTTTCCATTCTACGTCTGCAAAGTGGCGACACTTTTCCGGTCGGTTTGTTACCCGAGGTTGAACTGTTATTTTGCCTGAAAGGCACTATCACGCTGACCAATGCACAAGGTGAACCGTGGACACTGACTCCCGCCTCAAGTGTGCTGTTACCGGCGGCCAGTCTGGGCTGGCAACTGTGCGGACATGGCAAGATCGCCCGCGTCCGCATTGGCCCGTCATTGATGCATTAACTTTGTCAGTGCCGCGTTCAAGGATGAGCGCGGCACTGACGATCTCCTCTGGAGGATAAAGTAATGAAAACAGGAACTGTGATCGCACTGTTACTGGCTATCTGGCATTGGCCGGTATCTGCCGCGACGAGTTGCACGAGTGCTAATTTGAGGTTCGCCAGCTCCAGTAACACCTTATATCTGCAAACGGGCGGTATTTGTCGGGTCGCGGACATTGCGGCATTGAAACCACTACAACTGGTTAATCAGGGCGGGGGGATCTATCTGTTAAAGGCGAATCTCAAATTAACCGATGGCTCGGCACTGATGATCGATGGTGATGATCCGACCGATCCAGTTACCGAGTTTCGTCTGTTGTCGAATAACACCGGGCTGACCAATAGCGTGGTTAATCTCACCGCCGATTATGGCATTGTGCAGATCAACCAAACAAAAGTCCTGTCGTGGGATGAGGCCAAACAAGGGCCGGACACGGATTACACGACCGCCAACCGAGCCTACATTCGGGTGCGATCCAGTGCCACCGATAAACAATCACGCATGGATGTCACCGGCAGCGATATCGGTTATCTGGGCTATTATGCCTCTGAATCATATGGGCTGACCTGGAAAGTCTCCGGCTCACTAAACAGCGTACGGGTGTACGGTAATATTCTGAATAGCCGGATCCACAATAACTATTTTGGAGTCTTCACTTACGGCGCCTACGGCATGACGATCACCGGCAATGAGTTCGATCATAATGTGAAATATGGCTTAGATCCGCATGATGATTCCGATTACCTGACCATCTCGAGTAACAGCGCACATCATAATGGTGACCACGGCATTATCTGCTCGCAGCGTTGTAATAATCTGGTGATCCGTTACAACACCAGCTACAACAATGCCGGCCATGGCATCATGCTGCACCGCTCGGTTGACAACTCGCTGGTGGAATATAATCAGGTGTTTGATAACGAAGATACCGGTATTGCGCTGTTTGAAAGTAACAACAATATTATTCGCGGCAATATTGTGCAGGGTAATAAAACCGGCATCCGACTGTCAGTCGGTACATCCTACAACCGGTTTGAAGGCAACATGATTTATGGCAGCACCGGCAACAGTATCTATACCTATAAAGGCACTGATGCGCCGGAACGAGCAGGCAATGACGGCATCAATCGGGGGAATATCTGGTCGCAAAATGATGTCACGGCCAGTGGCAGCTATATTCTCAAACTGAATGCGACCGATAAAGACTCATTCAGTAATAACGATTTTACCGGCAATAGTGGCGCCAAGTTTTATCTGAAAGGCGCAACGAATACGACCTATACCAATAACATGTTGGACCCTGGTATGACGTTGCCCTGAGTTATATGTCCGATAAACGATCTTTTTGTACCCGAAATTTTTTCGGGTTTTTTTGCTGCAAACAACCGTTATTTAGCGCGGTGTTCATCGCGGAAAACTAACGGGCTCACTGAAAGATGAGTTTTAAAAAACCGGCTAAAAACACTCTGGGATGAAAAGCCGATCGATTCACTGATCTCCTGCATGGTATATTTTGATTCTATTAATAACTCGCAGGCCATTGTTATTTTTGTCTCTTTTAGCAGTGTAATAAATGATTTATTTTCATTTTGTAGTTTTCGATTGAGTGTCCATCGGCTGACATTGAGATTGCTGCAAATATCTTCTAATACTGAATCATCGCCATCAAATCGACCGGAATGAATCGAGTGCATGATCATCTCTTTGATTAGAGATACATAATCATCATCACTTTCTAGTTTACGGCAGATCTCATTTAACCTTGTTTTTTGCAGGGAATTTAAATTTTGGTTATATCCTTGCTGTAATATATCTAATTCATGGTTGTTAAAAATTATATAATTACTATTTTGTTCCCACATACATTTGGTGTTAAAAAAAAGATCGAGTAATTGTTTTTTTGTGGTGACTTACCGACAAACCCCACATTAACACTGAGTGGGTCACAATAATGTTTCACTATGCTATAGAGCACGATGAAATTGAAAATGGCTTGCGACGCGCCAAGTTCCTGTGGCCCCCAGATTGATATATTCGAATCTGGTTTTTCAACGGCTATATTTTAATCAGATCGTCACAGTTGCCGATCATGACACGATATCTGATATAGGCATCTAGCGCCGCTTTAGCGGTGTTTCATTTAAGCAAACACCAATAAAATCA
>Ga0183099_1001211_pt1 | contig 15500 bp, 24 predicted proteins | sample Biomet1_FD_127788 | JGI IMG/M metagenome (GOLD analysis project Ga0183099, IMG submission 127788) | Microbial communities from bioreactor (seeded with anoxic lake sediment) at LBNL, California, USA - Biofuel metagenome 1 | ecosystem: Engineered > Bioreactor > Anaerobic > Unclassified ... | reverse complement strand
ACCCCCTTTGGCCGCACGCCTCCCCGCCGCCGCGGCGGCGGGCATAAGCGTTCGTACCGCATCATCGACTTCCGTCGCGACAAGACCGGCATTCCGGCCAAGGTCGCGTTCGTGGAGTATGATCCGAACCGCAGCGCGCGTATCGCCCTTCTGCACTATGCCGATGGCGAGAAGCGTTACATTCTGGCTCCCCTGGGCCTTTCCGTGGGCGACCAGATTCTCGCTGGCGACAGTGCGGACATCAAACCCGGCAACGCGCTGACCTTGTCCCGCATCCCCGTGGGCACGGTCATCCACAATGTCGAGCTGCACCCCGGCCGCGGCGGCCAGTTCTGCCGCGCTGCCGGCTCCTACGCCCAGCTGGTGGCCAAGGAGGGCGCGTACGCCCTGCTTCGTCTGCCTTCCGGCGAGGTCCGCAAGGTGCTTTCCCACTGCATGGCCACCATCGGCCAGGTGGGCAACATCCATCACGAGAAGGTCACCTTGGGCAAGGCCGGCCGCAACCGCTGGATGGGCAAACGCCCTGAAGTGCGCGGCGTGGCCATGAACCCGGTTGACCATCCTCTCGGCGGCGGCGAAGGCAGAAGCTCCGGCGGCCGGCATCCCGTGTCCCCGTGGGGCATGCCGAGCAAGGGTTACAAGACCCGCAAGCCGAAGAAGTCGTCCACGAAGCTCATCGTCAAGCGCCGCGGGCAGAAGTAGGAGTATAACATGGCCAGATCTATCAAAAAAGGTCCCTTCGTGGACGGTCATCTTCAGAAGAAGATCGAGACCTCTACCGAGAACAAGGACCGCCGCGTTATCAAAACTTGGTCCCGCCGGTCCACCATACTGCCGGAAATGGTCGGGCTTACCTTTGCCGTCCACAATGGCCGGAAGTTCATCCCCGTGTTCGTCACCGAGAACATGGTCGGGCATAAGCTGGGCGAATTTTCGCCCACCCGCACCTTCTTCGGTCACGCTGCGGACAAGAAAGCCAAGGGCAAGTAGGGAGTTCACCAATGGAAGCCAAAGCTATCGCCAAGTATCTGCGCGTTTCCCCGCGCAAGGTGCGCATTGTGGCGGAGAACATCAAGGGCAAGCCCGTTGAGGATGCGCTGAACATCCTGAAGTTCACGCCCAAGAAATCGGCTCAGCTCATTAGCAAAGTGTTGTATTCGGCTATCGCCAACGCCGGTCAGATTCCTGGCTGTGACGTGGACGCCCTCGTGGTCGGGAATGTGATGGTGAACGAAGGTCCGACGCAGAAGCGCATTATGCCCCGCGCCATGGGCCGCGCTTACCGGATTCACAAGCCCACCAGCCACATAACTGTCATTGTGAAGGAAAAGTAGGGGGGCGCCATGGGTCAGAAAGTCCATCCGATCGGGTTCCGCCTGGGATACAATAAGAACTGGCTTTCGCGCTGGTTCAGCAAGAAGGAATATCCTGCCTTCGTGCTCCAGGACGACCAGCTGCGTAAGTACGTTAAAAAGAAGCTCTTCCACGCCGGCCTCGCCAAGATCGAGATTGAGCGCGCTGGCGGCAAGGTTCGCCTTGTGCTGCACACCGCTCGCCCGGGCATCGTCATCGGCCGTAAAGGCGCCGAGATCGAGAAGCTGCGCGAGGACCTCAAAAAAGAGTTCGGCTGTGACATCACCATTGAGGTGAATGAAATCCGCCGTCCCGAAGTTGAGGCTCAGCTTGTGGCCGAGAGCATCGCCACCCAGTTGGAGCGCCGCGTGGCCTTCCGCCGCGCCATGAAGCGCACTGTTGCCCTTTCCCGCAAGTTCGGGGCCGAGGGCATCAAGGTCGCCTGTGCCGGCCGCCTGGCCGGTGCGGAAATCGCCCGCTCCGAGTGGTACCGTGACGGTCGTGTGCCCCTGCACACCCTGCGCGCGGATATCGACTACGGCTATGCCATCGCCAAAACCACCTACGGCGTCATCGGCGTCCGGGTGTGGATCTTCAAGGGTGAGATTCTCGACGAGAGAGGTAAGTAATGCTCGCGCCAAAGAAACTGAAATACCGGAAGAAGCAAAAGGGCCGGATCAAGGGGCCTGCCGTCAAAGGCAGCAGCATCGCCTTCGGTGATGTCGCCCTGAAGACTCTGGAGCCCGGCAAGATATCGAGCCAGCAGATTGAGGCCGCACGTATCGCCATCATGCGCCACATCAAGCGCGGCGGTAAGGTCTGGATCCGCATGTTCCCGGACTACCCGGTGACCAAGAAGCCCGCTGAAACCCGCATGGGTTCCGGTAAGGGCGCTCCTGAGGGCTGGGCCGCTCCCGTGCGCGCCGGCCGCATCCTTTACGAAGTGAAGGGTGTCGAGCTTGAGGTGGCCAAGGTTGCGCTTACCCGCGCCATGCACAAGCTGCCCGTGAAGACCGTCATCGTGGTCAAGGAGGGGGCTGAGTAATGAACGCAAAAGAATTGCGCGCCCTGGACGCCGCCGAGCTGTCCACGAAACTGGCCGAGTTCCGCAAGGAGCTCTTTAACCTGCGCTTCCAGCACGCCACGGCGCAGTTGGAGAACACCCAGCGCATTCCCGCAGTCAAGAAAGTCATCGCGCGCATCATGACCATCCAGCGTCAGCGCGAACTGGGAGCATAAGGCAATGGCTGATACCATCCACGGAAGCAACCGGCGCATCCTGACCGGCGTTGTGGTGAGCGACAAGGGCGACAAGACGATCGTCGTCAGCGTTGCCACGCTCGTCAAGCACCCGCTGTTCAAGAAGTACATCCGTCGCCGTAAGAAGTTCATGGCCCATGACCCCAACAACGACTGCGGCATCGGTGACACCGTCACCATCGTGGAGCATCGCCCCATGAGCGCCCGCAAGCGTTGGCATTTGTCGAAAATCGTTGAGAAAGCGGTGTAGGTGCTGCCATGATCCAGAGCGAAACCAATCTCGATGTCGCCGACAACTCCGGCGCCAAGCTGGTGTGCTGCATCAAGGTGCTTGGCGGCAGTAAGCGCCGCTACGCCTCGGTGGGCGACATTATCGTCGTGAGCATTAAAGACGCCATCCCTCACTCTAAGGTGAAGAAGGGCGCAGTGATGAAGGCCGTTGTGGTGCGCACCAGGAAGGAAGTCGGTCGCCCCGATGGCTCCTTCATCAAGTTCGACAACAATTCCGCCGTTCTTCTTAACAACGCCAACGAGCCCCTGGGAACCCGTATCTTCGGACCCGTTGCTCGTGAGCTGCGCCAGAAGAACTTCATGAAGATCGTCTCCCTGGCCCCGGAAGTCCTGTAGGCTTCCGGTATTGGGACGAAAGGATAGAATCATGAACTGTAAGATCCGTAAAGACGACAAGGTGATGATCCTTGCCGGCAAGGACAAAGGCAAGATCGGCAAGGTGCTCAAGATCCTTCGCAAGAAGGACCGCATCTTGGTCGAAGGCGCCAACAAGGTCAGCCGTCACACCAAGGCCAATCCGTACGCCAATCAGCCTGGCGGGATTGTGGAAAAGGAATCCCCGATCCACGTTTCGAACGTGGCCGTGGTCTGCAACGCCTGCGCCAAAGCCACCCGCATCGGTTATCGGGTGAACGAGGACGGCAAGAAAGTTCGCTTCTGCAAGAAGTGCAACGAAACCATCCAGTAGGTGTGCGCCATGAGACGGCTTGAAAAGATTTACAACGACCGGGTTGTCGCTGAACTCAAGAAAGAGTTTGGCTACAAGAGCTGCATGGAGATCCCCCGCGTCGAGAAGATCTCCTTGAACATTGGCCTGGGCGAAGCCAGCCAGAACGCGAAGCTCATCGACGAGGCCGTGATCGAACTGACCAAGATTTCCGGCCAGAAGGCTGTTGTCACCCGCGCCAAGAAGTCCATTGCGGCCTTCAAACTGCGTGAAGGACAGCCGGTCGGTTGCCGTGTTACCCTGCGCGGCGACACCATGTGGGACTTCTACGACAAACTGGTGTCCTTCGCTCTTCCGCGTGTCCGCGACTTCCGCGGCATTCCTGATCGCGGCTTTGACGGCCGCGGCAACTTCACCATGGGCATTAAAGAGCACACGATCTTCTTCGAACTGGAGATCGACAAGGTGGAGAAGGTCAAGGGCATGAACATCACCATCTCCACCACCGCGAAGACGGACAAGGAAGGAAAGCTTCTGCTCGACCTCCTTGGCATGCCTTTCAAAAAATAGGAGGAAACCGGTTTGGCCAGGACAAGTCTCAGGGTGAAAGCCCAACGCAAACCGAAGTTCAAGGTCCGGGCGTATAATCGCTGTCCCATTTGCGGACGTTCCAGGGCGTTTTTGCGCAAGTACGGCTGCTGCCGCATCTGTTTCCGCAACAAGTCCCTGGCTGGCGAACTCCCCGGCGTGCGCAAAGCCAGCTGGTAAGTCCAAGGAGTACTGACAATGTCTGTCGTTGATCCCATTGCCGACATGCTCACGCGCATCCGCAACGCCCATGGCGCCTTCCATCAGAACGTGGAGATGCCTGGTTCCAAGATGAAGGCGGCCATCGCCGAAATTCTGAAGAACGAAGGGTATATTGTTGACTGTGCGAGTGCTGATAATTCGCTTAAGCTGACTCTCAAGTATGCCTCCGGCAAGCCCGCCATCAACGGGCTCAAGAAGGTCAGCACCCCGGGACGCCGCGTTTACGTTGGCGTCGAGGACATCCCCAAAGTCCAGAATGGTCTGGGGATCTGCATCCTGTCCACCTCCCGCGGCTTGCTCGTGGGCGGACAGGCCGTTGCCGAGAAAATCGGCGGCGAACTTCTGTGTGAAATCTGGTAAAAGAGGTCAGTCATGTCTCGTATCGGGAAAAAACCTGTTCCCATCCCTGCCGGGGTGGAGGTGAAAGTCGGCGCTGAAGCCGTGCAGATCAAGGGCCCCAAGGGTTCCTTGTCCACCCCCGTGCATCCGAGCGTCACCTACGTGGTGGAAGGCTCCGAGATCACGGTCAACCGAGTGGATGATTCCCGTGTGGCTTGCAGCCAGCACGGCCTGCGCCGCACCCTTCTCGCCAACTGCATTGAAGGGGTCACCAAGGGCTTCGCTAAGACCCTTGAGGTCATCGGCGTTGGTTACAAGGTCGCTGTCCAGGGCAAGAAAGTGGTGCTCACGGTTGGGTTCTCCCATCCTGTGGAGTTCCCCCTGCCGCAGGGCGTTGATGCGGCGGTTGACGGTAACAAGCTGAACTTGACCGCCATGGACAAGCAGCTTGTGGGCGAAGTGGCCGCGCAGATCCGTCGCGTGCGCCCGCCTGAGCCGTATAAGGGCAAGGGCATCAAGTACGCGGAAGAACACATCAGGCGTAAGGCCGGCAAGTCCGGTTCCAAAAAATAGCGGAGTGCGGCTATGAAGATGACCAAAGAACAAGCGCGGGCTCGCAGAAAGCTGCGCATCCGCAAGAAGGTGAACGGCACCGAGCTGAAACCCCGTCTGGTGGTTTTCCGTTCGAACGTGCATATTTACGCCCAGCTCGTGGACGACGAGACCGGTTCTACGCTGGCGAGTTCTTCGACGCTCATCCTGTCCCGTGCGGGGCAGGCTACCCGGGCCAACCGCGAGGGCGCGGCCAGTGTTGGCAAGGATATTGCCGAAAAGGCCAAAGCCAAGAATATTGAAGCCGTGGTGTTTGACCGCAACGGCTACATCTATCACGGCCGTATCAAGGCCCTTGCCGATGGCGCCCGCGAGGGCGGCCTCAAATTCTAGGGTGGGTTGACATGGAACAGAACGATTCCGGTTTCATCGAAAAGATCGTGTACTTGAACCGCGTTGCCAAGGTCGTCAAGGGCGGCCGCAGGTTCAGCTTCAGCTGCCTGGTTGTCGTTGGCGACGGACAGGGCAAGGTGGGCTATGGTTTGGGCAAGGCCAACGAAGTGCCGGAAGCCATCCGTAAGGCCACTGACCGCGCCCGCAAGGACATGATCGTCGTCCCCGTGCTTGACGGCACGCTGCCCTACGAGGTCCTTGGACGCTTTGGCGCTGGCCGCGTCATGCTGAAGCCCGCCAGCCGCGGTACCGGCATCATCGCCGGCGGCCCGGTGCGCGCAGTCATGGAGGCCGTGGGCATCCACGACATCCTGACCAAGGCTATTGGCACCTGCAACCCGCACAACGTGCTTCGCGCCACCATGTGCGGCCTTGCCTCCCTGCGCAGCGCTGATAGCGTTTCCGAAGTGCGCGGCAAGACGCTGTCCACCCCCAGGAAGTAAACCCGCAAGGGTTTAAATACGAGGTTTGCCGTGTATACTGTTAAACTCCTTCGCAGCCGCATCGGTTGTTCGCCCGCGCAGCGCAAAACGCTGGACGCCATGGGCCTCAAGCGCATCCGGCAGGAAAATACGTTTGAGGAAGTCCCGTCCGTTACGGGAATGATTGAGAAAGTGAAGCACCTGATTGAGGTGACCAAGTCATGAGACTGCACGAACTGTTTCCCTTTCCGGAAGAATACGCCCAGCGCAAGCGCGTTGGCCGTGGTCCCGGTTCCGGCTCCGGCTGCACCTCTGGTCGCGGCAACAAAGGCCAGAACTCCCGTTCCGGCGGCGGACGTCCCGCTTGGTTTGAAGGCGGCCAGATGCCTCTGGCACGCCGTCTGCCCAAGCGTGGCTTCAAGAACATCCACCGCGTGGAATACACAGCCATCAACTTGGACTACTTGTTGTCTGCCTTCCCCGACGCCACCGAGATCACCATTGAGGCGATCTACGAGCGCGGGCTGTGCAAGACCGGTTCGCCGCTTAAGATTCTGTCTCGCGGCGAAGTGACCACCAAAGTCAGCGTTGAGGCTCATCGCTTCAGCGCCGCCGCGGTGGACAAGATCACCAAGGCTGGCGGAACCGTTAAGGCTTTGGAAGGTTAACCCGCTGTGGCGCTCTCCGGTGTTGAAAACCTCGCCCGCTTGCCCGAGCTGAAGAAAAAGCTCCTTTGGACCTTCGTTCTTCTGGCCGTGTACCGCCTCGGGATTCACATCCCGGTGCCGGGCGTGGACAGCCATGCGTTGACCGAGTTCTTCAACAGCGCTTCGAACACCCTGTTCGGCCTGTTTGACATGTTCTCCGGCGGCGGCCTGAAAAAGCTGTCCATTTTCGCACTGGGCATCATGCCTTACATCTCCGCGTCCATCATCCTTCAGCTTCTGACCGTCGTGAGCCCCGAGCTCAAGCGGCTTTCGAAGGAAGATGGCGCGGAGGGCCGCAAAAAGATCACGCAGTACACGCGGTATGGAACCGTGCTCATCACATGCATCCAGGGTCTCGGCGTCGCCGTGGGCCTGGAGAGCATGTCCAGCCCGACGGGCCAGTCATTGGTTCTGTTCTCCGGCTGGGGCTTCCGCCTGGTGACCATGGTTACCCTTACCGCGGGCACCGTGTTCCTCATGTGGCTTGGTGAGCAGATGACCCAGAAGGGCATCGGCAACGGCATCTCCATGATCATCTTCGCCGGTATCGTGGCCGGGTTGCCTTCGGCACTCACGAACACGTTCCGGCTTGTCAGCGCGGGCGAGCTTTCGCTCATCGTGCTCCTCCTGATCCTTGTGCTCATGGGAGCCGTGCTCGCGTTCATCGTCTTCGTGGAGCGCGGCCAGCGCCGCATCCCCATCCACTACGCCAAGCGCATGCTCGGCCGAAAGATGGTTGGCGGCCAGACCACGCATCTGCCTCTGCGAATCAATGTGGCGGGTGTCATCCCTCCCATCTTCGCTTCCAGCATCCTGCTCTTCCCCGCGACCCTGGCGAACTTCTCCAGTGTGGCGTGGCTGCAGCAGATTTCGCAGTACATGAGCCCCTCGTCGGTCTTCTATAATGTGGCCTTCATCGCGCTCATTTTGTTCTTCGCCTACTTCTACACGGCCATTCTCTTCGATCCAAAGGGCATCTCGGAGAATATCCAGAAGCAGGGCGGTTTTATTCCCGGCATTCGGCCCGGTGCAAAGACAAGAGAGTACATTGACCGCGTGCTTTCCCGCATCACCTTGTGGGGCGCGCTGTACATGTCTCTCATCTGCGTACTGCCCATGCTTCTCATCAGCCAATTCAATATTCCCTTCTACTTTGGCGGCACCAGCCTGCTTATTGTGGTGGGTGTGGCCATGGACTTCATGGGCAAGATTGAGTCTTACCTGATCTCCCGCCAGTATGAAGGCCTCATGGGCGGTGGAAAGGCCCGTCTTAAGGGTAGGCAATAGGTTGTGAAAAAGGCTCGCGGCATCTTTCTCAAGAACGAGAAAGAGCTCGGTTACATGCGTGAAGCTGGTCGAATCGTATCGCGTATACTGGATGCAATTGGCGAGGCTGTTAAGCCAGGCGTCACGACCATGCTCTTTGAAGAAATCGCCCTCAGGATGTGCGATGAATACAAGGTCAAGCCTTCTTTCTTAGGCTACCTTGGCTTCCCGTACGCCACCTGCTGCTCCGTGAACGAAGTCATCGTGCACGGGTTTCCCAACAAAGAGCGCGCGCTCAAAGAGGGAGACATCGTCAGCGTGGACATGGGCGTCATTTACCAGGGGTTCCATGGCGACTCCGCGCGTACCTTCGCTGTCGGCGAGGTGAGCCCGGTTGCCAGGCGCCTAATGGACGTGACCAGAGAATCCCTTGATCTGGGCATCAAGCAGGTGCGCAACGGGGGCAACCTCTTTGACATCTCCGCAGCAGTGCAGAAGCACTGCGAGGATGCCGGGTTTGGCATCGTGCGTCGCTTCGTGGGGCACGGTGTCGGGGTCAAGCTGCACGAGAAGCCGGAAATACCGAACTTCGTGCCGCGTGGCCTGCCTGGAGTGACTTTGAAGCCGGGCATGTGCCTGGCCATCGAACCCATGGTCACCGAGGGCAGCTATGATGTGGATATTCTGGAAGATCGCTGGACTGCGGTGACCAAAGACCGCAAACTGGCCGCCCATTTTGAGCATACTGTGGCGGTGACGGTGGATGGCCCTGTTATTTTGACATCAAGTGAGTAGAAAAAGCTTGCTTTCTGTTGACAAGGCATATATTTTCCTCCGTCTCAAGAATGTGCGTTAACGCCTGGCAAAAGGCCGGGCATACTGTGACGAACGGCGCTCTAGAGTAGGGCTCCGGGCAAAGTGGAGTAGGGCATGAAAGTTCGGCCTTCCGTGAAGAAGATGTGTCCCAAGTGCAAAATCATCCGTCGGCGCGGCGTTTTGCGGGTTATCTGCGAGGATCCCCGGCACAAGCAGCGCCAGGGTTAATCAGAGAGGGGTACAAGAGTGGCTCGCATTGCTGGCGTTGATCTGCCCAGAAACAAGCGGCTGGACATCGCGCTGACGTATATTTTCGGCATTGGCCGGACGACAGCGCTTTCGATTCTCGACACTGTTGGAATCGATTGGACTAAGAATACCGACGGTCTCTCCAATGAGGAAGTTAACCTCATTCGCGTAGAGATCGAGGCCAACCACAAGGTCGAGGGTGACCTGCGCCGCGACGTGACGCAGAACATCAAACGACTCATGGACATCGGCTGCTACCGTGGGTTGCGCCATCGCAAGGGGCTCCCCGTGCGTGGACAGCGCAGCCACACCAATGCGCGCACCCGCAAGGGACCGCGCCGCACGGTGATGGGCAAGAAGAAGTCTCCCGCCAAATAGGCAAGAGATTTCCTCCCACGGGAACAAGTTCTCGGACGCCATGAGCAATCATGGTGTCCGTGCTTTTCCGAATGATGCATATTATCGCCTGCGGGCGAAGTGAGGACAGACATGGCTAAACCCCGTCGCACAGGTAAAAAGAAAGAGAAGAAGAGCATTCCCGTGGGCCTTGCCCACGTGCATGCCAGCTTCAACAATACCATCATCTCCTTCACCGACCTGAAGGGGAATGTGGTGAGCTGGGCCAGCGCCGGCGCCTCCTTCAAGGGCTCCCGCAAGAGCACCCCGTTTGCTGCGCAGATCGCGGCTGAAACCGCTGCCCGCAAGGCCCAGGATTGCGGTATGCGTTTGGTCGGCATCTTCGTCAAGGGCCCCGGCTCCGGACGTGAGGCCGCTATGCGCGCCATCAACAACGTGGGCTTCAAGGTCAGCTTCATCCGCGACGTGACCCCCATCCCGCACAACGGCTGCCGGCCTCCCAAGCGCCGTCGCGTCTAAGACCAAGGAGGAACAACTTGGCTCGTTATACTGAAGCGAAATGCAGACTCTGCCGCCGTGAAGGCCAGAAGCTTTTCCTCAAAGGTGATCGTTGCTTTACGGACAAGTGCGCCTACGAGCGCCGCCCGTATGCTCCGGGCTTTGCCGGAAAGCTGCGCAAGAAGCTCACCGACTACGCCGTGCAGCTCCGTGAGAAGCAGCGCGTGCGTCGCATGTACGGCATCCTTGAAGGTCAGTTCCGCAATTACTTCAAGCGCGCCGAGGCCCAGAAGGGTGTCACCGGCGCCAACCTGCTGATCCTTCTGGAGCGCCGCTTGGACAATGTGATCTATCGCCTTGGCTTTGCCAACTCCCGCGACCAGGCTCGCCAGATGGTGCGCCACGGGCTCTTCGTGCTCAATGGCCGCAAGGTGAACGTTCCGTCTCTGCTCGTGCGCCCCACCGACACCATCGAGGTGCGTGAGAAGAGCCGCAAGGTCCCCGTTATCACCGAGGCACAGGAAGTTATTGCCCGCCGTGGCTGCCCCTCCTGGCTCGAGAGCGACGGCGCCGCTTTCAAAGGCGTTGTGAAGGCTCTGCCGACCCGGGAAGACATCCAGTTCCCGATCAATGAGCAGCTCATCGTCGAACTGTACTCCAAATAAGCAGGTGTAGGCATGCTTATTCAAAACGGCGACAAGCTTATAAATACACGCAATTGGTCCGAGCTGGTGAGGCCGGAGCAACTCGCGCGCGATCCCAAATCAAATGATATGTATGGGAAATTCGTGTGTGAGCCCCTGGAGCGCGGTTTTGCCACGACCATTGGCAACTCGCTTCGGCGCGTGCTGCTTTCTTCGCTGCAGGGTGCGGCCATTGTCGCCGTGCGCATCGAAGGCGTGCAGCATGAATTCACCACGATCAAGGGCGTGCTTGAGGATGTCACTGAGGTCATCCTCAATCTCAAGCAGGTCCGCCTGGCCATGACGAGCGTTGAGCCCCAGAAGCTGGTGCTTGAGGCCAAGAAAAAAGGGCCTGTGACCGCCGCCAACATCAAAGAGAATCAGAACGTCCGCACCTTGAATCCTGAACAGCATATCTGCACCCTCTCCGAGGACCGCGAGCTGCGCATGGAAATTGAAGTGCGTATGGGCAAGGGCTATGTGCCCAACGAAATGCACGAAGGTCTGGAAGATGAAATCGGGCTCATCGTCATGGACGCCAGCTTTTCGCCTGTGCGTAAAGTTGCCTACATGGTCGAGCAGGCCCGTGTCGGCCAGATGACCAACTATGACAAGCTTCTGCTTGAGGTCTGGACTGACGGCTCCCTGTCCCCTGAGGACGCGGTGGCTTACAGCGCCAAGATTCTGAAGGATCAGCTCTCCGTGTTCATCAACTTCGATGAGCAGTCCTCGGACAAGAAGAAGAGCGCTGACCTCGACATGGACCTCAATCCCAATCTGCTCAAGAGCATTGACGAGCTTGAGCTGTCTGTGCGCGCCACCAACTGCCTCAAGGCCGCCAACATCACTTATGTTGGCGAGCTGGTGCAGCGCACCGAGGCGGCTATGCTCAAGACCAAGAACTTTGGCCGCAAGTCCCTGGATGAGATCCGTCGCGTTCTGGAGAGCATGGACCTGCGCTTTGGCATGACCGACGAGGTCGTCGAGAAAAAATTCCAGGAACTGCTCAAGAGGAAAGAAAGAAATGAGGCATAACAAGTCCGGGCGCAAGCTCAACCGCAATAGCTCTCACCGCAGCGCCATGTTCAAGAACATGGCCCGTGCCGTGTTCACCTACGAAACCATCCGCACCACCGAGGCCAAGGCCAAGGAATTGCGCGGCGTTGTGGACGGCCTCATCACTCTGGCCCTCAAGGACGACCTTCCTGCTCGTCGCCAGGCCTTCAAGGTTCTTGGCAACCATCAGTTGGTCAAGCGCCTGTTTGATGAAGTCGGTCCGCGCTACGCTGGCGGCGTTGGCGGCTACACCCGCATCGTGAAGCTCTCTCAGCCCCGCATCGGCGACTGCGCGCCTATGGTCATCTTTGAACTGACCAAGCTTGCTGAGAAGAAGGCTGAAGAGCCTGCCGCTCCCAAGGCTGAAGAAAAGACCGCCGAATAGAATCAGCGGTTTTTCTGCTGTAAGTTCGCGCTAGTGAAGTTGAAGAAAAGGACGGTTCGCCGTCCTTTTTTTTTCTTGCGCTATAGGTGATTCTAATGCTATCGCTCCACGATATCGGAGGTGGTTAATGGATTTCCGAAAACTGGAAGCCTTTTGCAAAGTTTATGAGCTGAAGAGTTTTTCCAAGGCCGGGCTTGAACTCCAACTCTCCCAGCCGACCATCAGCGCGCATGTGGCCAATCTTGAGGAAGAATTGGGCGTGCCGCTTTTTGACAGGCTTGGGCGTACGGTCCTCGCCACCCAGGCGGGCGAGGTGCTCTACCGCGGCGCCAAACAAGTGTTCCAGCAGGTGGGCCGCATCAACTCCGAGATCGGACTTCTGCGCGACATGGTCGTGGGCGACTTGCTGCTTGGCGGCAGCACCATTCCGGCCAACTACATCCTGCCGGGCCTGCTCAAGACCTTCCTGGCGTTGTATCCTTCGCTGCGCGTGCATATGACCATCGGCGACACGGACTCCATCATCCGTCAGGTTGGGCAGGGGCGGCTCGAACTCGGCATCGTAGGCTCGCAGCCGGAACAACAGGGCATCGTGTCTTACCCGCTGCAGCACGATGAACTTGTGCTCGTCACGGCGCCTTGCCTGCGCGAGGGCCGCGTGGAGCCCAAGAACCTGCGCGACCTGCGTGCCTGGCCCTGGATTCTGCGCGAGCGCGGTTCCGGCACGCGCCGCTTCATGGAAACGCTGCTCAAGGGCGCGGGCATCTCCATCGGCGACCTCAAGGTGAGTCTTTGGGCAGAGAGCACCGAAGCCGCCATCCAGTGCGTGCGTGCGGGCCTCGGCGTCAGCGTCGTGTCGCGCCTGGCGGCGCAGCATTACATCGACCGCGGCGAGCTGCAGTGTATGGACATCATGGCCCAGCGGTTGGAGCGCTCCTTCTTCCTCATCCAGCGGCAGGGCCGCGAGCTTTTGCCCGCGGCTTCGCTCTTCATCGAACACGTGCGCAACTCCAGCAAGGAGTAGCGCCGCGCAACAGCCGCCCTACAGCGGTAAAAACGCGAGTTCTGGCGGGGCCGGGATCACCCGGCCTCGGCCAGGCGCTCGTAGAACAAGCGCAAGCCCGCCAGCTCCTCCAGCCCAAGATCATACACAAGCCCCGCAAAGTACGAGCGCATCTCCTCTTCGCTCAGGATGCTGTCCCTGGCCGCCACGGCAGAGATGAGGTCCAGGTGCCCTTGTCCCCATTTTTTTGCCTCGATGAGCAGCCGCGCCCCGGCCTTGACCTCTTCGCGCCGTGTGCAGGCCGCCTCGCGGCTGGCTATCCACAAGCCGAAGATGAAGGGCATGCCGGTCCATTGCCGCCAGGCCTCGCCCAGGTCCATGCGGTGCGGATAGTCCGGGTGCCTGCGCAGGTTGAGCGCTTCGTCGCCGATGCACAGGATGGCCGCAGGCCTTTCACCTGCCTGCAACAGCGCTGTGGCGTCACCTGTGTGGTATCTGGGCGTCACCCCTATGTGTTGCTTGAGCAGCAGGTCCACCAAAGCGGCGGAGGTATGCGACTGCGCGCTCACGAGGATGGTCGCGCCGTCCAGGTCTTCGGGCTTCGTGCGGCAGATCAGCAGCACGCTTTGCACCGGCCCGCGGCTGCCGATGGCCAGGTCGGGCAGGATGAGGTATTTTTCCGGGTGGCGCGCGTACTCGATGCAGGAGCAGCCGGAGATGTCCAATTCACCGGCATCCATGCGGTTGTTGAGTTCCGCTGGTGGGCCGGCGATGAGCTCGAAGTCGCCGTGCAGAATGCCCTGCTCCAGCGGGTAGTGCAGGGGCAGCACGTTGAGATAGCCGATGCGGCCCAGACGGATGGGGGGATTGCTGCTCATCAGGCCTGTTCCTCCGCGGCGCTTTGCGGCACCAGGGTGTAGTTCATGCGCCGCTGCCGGGGCGTGAAGCCCGCCGCGCGCACCAGCGTGTCGATTTCCTCGCGCGAAAGCCTGAAGGTGACCCCGGCCGCGCGCACGACGTTCTCCTCGATCATGGTCGAACCGAAGTCGTTGCCGCCGAAGTACAGCGCAAGCTGGGCGATCTTCGGGCCCATGGTGACCCAGGACACCTGCACGTTGTCCACGTTGTCCAGCACCAGGCGCGAGAGCGCGAGCAGGCGCAGGTACTCCACGCTGGTCAGGGGCCGGGCGCTTATGGCCGTGTTGTCGGGCTGGAAGGTCCAGGGGATGAAGGCCGTGAAGCAGCCCGCGCCTTTTTCAAGGGACCGGTCCTGGCTGGCGCGCACGTTGAAAAGGTGCTCCAGCCGCTCATCACTGGTCTCCTCGTGGCCGAACATCATGGTGGCCGTGGTGCGCAGGCCCTGGGCGTGGGCCTCCTCCATCACCGCCAGCCATTGCCCGGCCGGGCACTTGTTGGGCGAAACCTTGCGCCGCACGTTGTCCACCAGAATCTCCGCGCCGCCGCCGGGAATGGAGTCGAGCCCGGCCGCGTGCAAACGCGCAATGACCTGGGCAGTGGTGAGTCCGCTGATCTTGGCGAAGTGGACGATCTCCGGCGGGGAGAACGCATGCACGTGGATGGGGTAGTTGTCCTTGATGAAGGCCAGCATGTCCTCGTACCACGAGAGCGGCAGGTCCGGGTGGTGCCCGCCCTGCATGAGGATCTGCGTGCCGCCGAGGGCGATGGTCTCCTCGATCTTCTTGCCGATCTCCTCAAAGCTGAGCACGAAGCAGTCCTTGTCGCCCGGGGCGCGGAAGTAGGCGCAGAAGCGGCAGGCGCAGACGCAGACGTTGCTGTAGTTGATGTTCCGGTCCACCACATAGGTGACCATGGGCTCCGGGTGCTTGCGCAGGCGCACCTTGTGCGCGGCGTGGCCCAGGGCGTGGAAGTCCGCGTAGCGGTACAGGGCGCGGGCGGTGTCGAAGTCCAGCCGCGACCCTGCGGCTGCGGCGTCCAGCAGGCCGCTCAAGGTCGCGGGCGAGGGCGCGTCGGTCCAGGCCTTGGCCTCGGCCTTGGGGGGCTCGATGGGATTATAGTGCGCGTCGCGCTCCACAGGGGTGAGGCCCATGCCCCGGATCATGGCTTCGAGCTGGCTCTTGGTCTGTCCCTGGGCGCTGGTGGCCCCGGCCATGTGGCCGATCTTCTCCTCCACCACGGTGCCGTCCAGGTCGTCGGCCCCGAAGAACAGCGCGGCCTGCGCCTGCTTCACCGTCAGCATGACCCAGTAGGACTTGATGTGCTCGATGTTGTCGAGCATGAGGCGGCTGACGGCGATGGTCCTGAGTTCATCCACGCCGGTAAGCGGCTGCTCCACCTTGATGGCGCTGTTCTCG
>Ga0183099_1001209_pt1 | contig 15507 bp, 20 predicted proteins | sample Biomet1_FD_127788 | JGI IMG/M metagenome (GOLD analysis project Ga0183099, IMG submission 127788) | Microbial communities from bioreactor (seeded with anoxic lake sediment) at LBNL, California, USA - Biofuel metagenome 1 | ecosystem: Engineered > Bioreactor > Anaerobic > Unclassified ... | reverse complement strand
AACCTGCATAAATATTTTGACCTTCGAAATTTAAATTGTTTATTTGTGTAAGCATAAGGCATTGAATATTATTTGTTAATGATTCGATCCCTTAAAAGTAATGATCTTTGTCTTATGCTAAATCAAGTAATCAATTCATTTTTCAAACATAGGGACTGGCCTCCCGTTAGGCACAAAAGTAAAAATCGACACATTCACATTGCCACGTTATAAAGGCAAGAAGAAAAATGACAGATATGAAAGTTAGTAATGTAGATGGGATTTTGAACTTAAAATTCTTCAAATAATATAATATACAACATGGACAATTGGACAGTTGCGTTATCATTGATGTTTCCCAATCAAGCTCATATGGTACAAGGTTACCTAGAATCAGAGGGAATTGATACAATTTTGGAAGATGATATAAATACTCATTTTAATAGTATCTATCCCAATGCACTAGGCGGAGTTAAGGTCTTGGTCAGGGATGAGGACTTAGAAAAGGCATTATTATTACTTCAGAAGGGTGGATATTTAAATTCTGAAAAAAACAACAAGATTGAACTTGTTAAATTAGACAAGAATACAAAGAAAGGAGAATGTCCATTTTGCCATTCTGATAACATTGGAAAGGCCAAATCGCCTGATTATATAATGTTGATTGCAAGTCTAATACTTGGAGCATTTATACCATCTCTAAGACAGCCTAATATTTGCTTTGATTGTGGTAAAGAATGGAAATATGAAAAATAGAAGAAACTCCTGTGCCTAACACTGACTAAGGCCCACCCCCTTCGGGGCCGCCCCCCTGGCCACCCGTTACCAGCAAGCATAAAACCTAACGTGCGGAGTTTATCTGCACTATTTACAGCAAAAAATGCGGAGAAAATTTTGAAATGCGGAGATTAGAGTTTATATTTACCGCAAAATAAGCGGAGAATATGCAGATCTACCAACAAAACAGATGGCCTGAATTTACCTGGAATAATGAATCCTTGCTTCCGTTGCTCAGCAAAGTTAGGAACTTGCAGGGTAGGATTCTTGGTCGGATGGAGTCCTTAGGTTTTGACCTGAGGAAGGAAGCGTTTTTGGAGACATTGACCATCGATGTCATCAAGTCAACGGAAATTGAGGGTGAGTTTCTGGATCCTGCCCAGGTCCGTTCTTCTGTTGCCCGACGGCTTGGAATGGATTATGTTGGTGTACTTACCTCGGATCGGAACATAGAAGGCATTGTTGATTTAATGATGGATGCCACTCACAAGTTTCAGAATCCTCTAACATCTGATCGGCTTTTTGGCTGGCATTCGGCATTGTTTCCATCTGGTCGAAGCAGTTTGTACAAAATTACTGTTGGAGCATGGCGGATGGACACATCTGGCCCCATGCAGGTGGTATCTGGGCCGATGGGTAAAGAGAAGATTCATTATCAGGCACCCGACTCATCTGCTGTACCATCTGAAATGGATAGGTTTCTAGCATGGTTCAATTCAGAGGATGAAATGGAACCGGTAATAAAAGCAGCTGTTGGACACTTGTGGTTTGTGACTATTCACCCATTTGATGATGGCAACGGGCGTATTGCACGTGCATTGACCGATATGTTGCTTGCACGATCCGACAATAGCTCACAACGATTCTACAGCATGTCGGCACAAATCAGGAAAGAACGCAAAGGGTATTATGATGTACTGGAGCATACTCAACGCGGAGGTCTTGAGATAACACGTTGGCTGATTTGGTTTCTGGATTGTTTGCACGATGCTTTGGTTGATTCTGATTCTATATTAACAAAGGTCTTGTATAAGGCACAGTTTTGGCGTGATCATGCTGCGATCTTGCTAAATGATCGTCAACGAATGATGTTGAATAAAATGCTGGATGGCTTTGAAGGAAAACTGACAACCTCCAAATGGGCAAAAATATCGAAGTGTTCACAGGATACAGCCTTGAGAGATATTCAGGACCTGATCTACAAGCAGATTCTCGTGAAGGAGCCTTCTGGTGGTCGAAGTACCAATTATGAATTGAAACAAAAAATGCCTGCTGGTAACATTGGCTAAGATCCACCCCAAGGGGCGTCTCCTAGCTTCCCGTTACCAGCAATCCCTCATATATCGACCAATATTAACTTCCGTAGCTAACGATATAAGTCAATTGCCACAAAATGATATATTTGCAAAGCTCTTTGAAAGGCCGATCTTAAAACTGTTGCTACCAAGCACGAGTGCAATCCTGGTTGAGATGTTTGTGACAACTTAAGTGGTGGTCTCGATATAGGGAACCCCGTTCAGAATAATTCTTTTGCCTAAAGCACATCTCCAGAGAGTTTAAAAAACAAATTTATGACAGAAAAAGAGATCTCGATGACAATTGTCAATTCTTGCGCAGCAGGGATAGATGTTGGAAGCCGTTCTCATTGGGTGGCCATAGGTCAAGGGGAGAATGACTTTAAAGAATTTGGAGTATTCAATGAGGACTTGTACAAGGTTTCCTCATGGCTGAAAGAAAATGGCATTCAAACAGTGGCCATGGAAAGCACTGGAACCTATTGGCAATCACTCTATGAAGTATTGATATCCGAAGGTTTTCAGGTTATTTTGTGCAATGGTAAATTCACGAAGAATATCAAGGGCAAAAAGACCGACATTATGGATTGCCAGTGGATTCAGAAACTGCATAGCATAGGCCTGCTGTCAGGCAGCTTCTTGCCGGATGAAGCAACGGAACAGTTAAGGACCTTTTGCCGATATCGCTCCAACCTGTTGGATTCAGCCGCATCCACCTCGAAGAAGATGCAGAAGTATCTTCGTCTATTGAATCTCCGGCTGGATGTAGTAGTTAATGATGTTTGCGGTCAAACCGGCTTGAGCATCATCCGTGCCATTTGCGAGGGAGAGACGGATTCAGTCAAGCTTTCCTCCTTTCGTCATTACAACTGCCGTAAATCCGTGGAGGAGATTGCCAAGGCTCTTCAGACGAATGGTCGTAAGGATTATCTTTTTGCGCTTCGGCAGGAACTTGAAATGTACGAGTTGTTTCAGTTGAAGATTCAGCAATGTGATGTGGAGATAGAAAGGTTTCTGACCGATACGATTGATAATGATCCGGACAAGAAACAGCATTTCATTGAAAACAAGCCTTATAAAAAGGCCAATAAGAATGCCCCCAAGAATATCGACCTGAATCTTTTCTCGTATCAGTATTTTGAGGGCGTTGACCTGATGGCCATAGAAGGCATGAGCCATTCAACAATTTTGGCTCTGATGAGTGAGGTTGGATTAGAGGGCATTCGAAAGTTTAATACAGCCAAACAATTTGCCAGTTGGCTCAGGCTTGCTCCCAACAACAAGATCAGCGGGGGAAAAGTCCTTTCAAGCAAAGTACCCAAAGGCAGCAACAGATTGAAGATTGCACTAAGAAATGCTGCCAATGCAATTGGAAACCGGAAAGATTCAACACCACTTGCGGATTTCTTTAAACGAATCAATTTCCGTAAAGGCAGGGTTTCTGCTATCAGTGCAACAGCCCGAAAGTTGGCAGTAATAATTTGGAATATGGTCGTCAAGGGCATTCCGTACAAGAATCCTGAGGGATACTTGTTCCTGGATCAAAAAAGAAAGCTTGGGCTGGTAAAAAGAATTCAAAAACAGATCAAAAAATACGGCGTAACAAGTGAAGATTTGGATTTTTCAACGTGTTGAATTTCTGATGTTTATTTTTACGTTAGTCAGAAGGCTAGAATCGGTAGCTCAAAGCAACTACAACATTTAAACATGGAAGATATTGAAGACTATAGATCAAAATTAAGAAATATTGCTGACTATTCTTTCAGTTATGGTTTAAAAAAATATAAAACCGCCCATCCGGATTTTCTGGAAATCGGCTTTACACAAGACTTTCATATTGCATGTTCTGAAGGTTTTAAGATAGCTCAGAAGCTGCTTATTAATGAAATAATGACGTATCAGGATCTTTTATCGAAAAAGACCATTGAATTAAAAGAAGTTAGAAGGCAACGGAATTTAACTCTTGAGAAGGATATTAAAAAGGGAATTAAGGCTATAGAACAAAGAGTACATAACTACTATCATATAGCCGATGGCATTGCTTGGCAATTGTTAGGATGTCAAATCCATGTTGCTCGTAGACTCAATATAGGTCAGAAAGCAAATAAAATCTTGGACTCATCAAATATTGCAAGTTCGATAAAGATAGCTGACAAAATTAACGAGGCTCAAAATTCATTTGCATTAATATCCGACCTTACAAGTTTTGTTCAAATTGGTGATCTATTAGTTCGTAGCGATAATAAGATATCGATCATTGAATTGAAAGAAGGTAAAATCAATAAAGAAATAAAGGATTATCTAAATGATTTGAACATACATCAGATAAAATCACAGAAGATAATTTAATATCAAGATTTGATACTAACACAGTTAAGCAAATTCAAAGGATTCCGTATTCTAGATAATGGAAAAACTCAGAATAGAATAATCAAGTCTAAAGTTTATATGGAAAGCAAGTATTCATCCACGACTTATGTTAAATATTTCCTGAAGGGGAGAAAATACTTTTGGACCGGGCTTCCGATCATCCATGATGATTTTGAATGATAAAAAAAGCCCTACCGTTAATGATAGGGCTGATTTAGATAGATTAGTCTAGTTCTTCGAGTGAGAATATTTCATTGACAGTTTTGTTAAAGTATTGAGACAATTTTAGAGCAAGAATTGTAGATGGAACATATTTATTTAGTTCAATTGAATTGATAGCTTGTCTAGTAACGCCAATTTGTTTTGCTAATTCATCCTGGGTTATATTTTTAATTGCTCTTTCAACCTTTAGATTATTTTTCATAGCTCATGGATTTATTTGACTGATAAAGGACATAGTAAAATCGGATTATAAAAAAAATTAAAACCGTAAACATATTGAATATCATAACAAAAAGAAACTCCATGTCAAAGAAGAATAAAAAGCATAATGCAAGAATGATATAATTAACATAAATAGCCCAAACTAGTGATTCTAAGCGAATTTTTGAAACAAATTCATCCTCATGTTTCTCTTTAGAAAATGCAATAAAAATTGCGCCTATCAAAAATAGGATTCCTGTAATTGAAGCTGCATAATTACCTTTAAGGAATCCAAAAAATGTTGGATTCTCCTCGAATAACCCTTTTGAGTAAAGGGTAAAAACCTTTGAATCAAGAAATCCAAATTTAAAATCAAAAAAAATGATTAAAACTCCAAGGATTGTAGACGGAATTAATAAAATCCAACCGATTCGTTTGAATTGATTAGGAAAAAGAAGTTTCGTTTTCATACATTTATGTTTTAAGATTATGGAACAAATGTAATGAATAGATTACATAAAAGCAATTAAAAGCTACAAAAAGTAAACAGTTAATTACATTTAATTTTGTAATTAATCGGTTGATAGTTTCGCAGCTCTAAAATCCCCAACATTTCATACCGCAAACGTTAGTCGGATTATCATAAGGGATTAGTCCCTGCAATTTTGCGGAATAATACGTATCTTAAATAAAAAAACAAAATGTCAACAGCTCTATTAATCATAGATATTCAAAATGATTATTTCTCAAATGGCTCAAATCCACTTTTTGGATCATTAGAGGCAAGTAAAAATACACACATTGTATTGGACGATTTCAGGCAAAAAGGCCGCCCAATAATACACATACAGCATTTGTCATTACGACCGACATCGACATTTTTATACCGGGAACAGCTGGGTCTGAAATCCATGAGAATGTGAAACCATTATCCGATGAGAGGGTTATCATAAAACATACTCCAAATAGTTTTCATGAGACAGAATTGTTTGCTCAATTAAAAAAGTTGAATGTTCGTGAATTGGTAATATGTGGTATGATGACACATATGTGTGTTGATTCAACAGCGAGAGCGGCCAAGGATTATGGATTTGAATGTACCGTAATAGGTAATGCTTGTGCAACAAAAGATTTAGAGATAAATGGTTACAAGATTTCAGCACGTGATGTTCAAGCAAGCATTTTAGCAGCATTGAATTACTATTATTCGAGCGTTGTATCAACCGAAGACTTTATAAATAAGAAGAAAAAATAAAAAAAAGCCCTGACACTAAAGCTGGCTAAGCTCAAGTCCTTCAGACCTTCGCCTAGCCCAGTTAGGCAAAATTTGAAGAAAGCAACAATAACAATTGATATGGCAAAAATCAATGTGAAAAACACCGAAGTATCCATCGTCAAGATTAATGAAGTGGACTACATTTCTCTGACAGACATTGCGAAGCTAAAAACTGATGACTCAAATGCAGTGATAGCAAATTGGATGCGCAACAGAAATACAATCGAATTCCTGGGTATTTGGGAGACGTTGTACAATCTGGATTTTAAACCCCTCGAATTCGAGGGGTTTAAAAAAGAAGCTGGACTGAATGCATTCACTATGTCTCCGCTAAAATGGATATCAACCACGGGGGCGATAGGCTTTATTGTTAAATCAGGCCGTTATGGAGGCACTTATGCTCATAAAGACATTGCTTTTAAGTTTGCCAGCTGGATATCGGTGGAGTTTGAATTGTATGTAGTAAAAGAGTTTCAGCGTCTGAAAGATCAGGAGCAGAAAGAGTTAGGTTGGTCTGCAGAACGGGAGTTGGCAAAAATCAATTATCATATTCACACAGATGCTATCAAACAGCGATTGATACCGGATGAAATCACGTTAAAACAGACTTCCATCATATACGCAAATGAGGCAGATGTCCTCAATGTGGCATTATTCGGTTTGACAGCCAAAGAGTGGAGGGAAACGAACCCGGATTTGAAAGGAAATATTCGTGATTATGCCACAATAAATGAACTGATTTGTTTATCGAATATGGAAAACATTAATGCCGTTTTTATAAACGAGAAAATTTCTCAGGGTGAAAGGCTAAAGAGGCTTAACAAAATCGCTATACAACAAATGACAATACTTAATGAAGTTGAGAGCCGTAGAATATTAAAATAAAGCAAACTTTGCACGATGTTAGGCCACAGCAAAAGAAAGCACTTTTCTAGGCTATACGCATTATTACAAGATAGATAGATTCATATCACTGAGAATCTAAGGGTGATTAATGGCGACAAAACCCTACCTTATCGAATTGGAGCTTCGTAGCTCAGTAGATGTGGTATCATTGATGATTAATCTGATTTATTAGCGGACAATTTATTACCGACAGCGTTGCTTGAATTTTTAAGAAGAGACAACAAATTGCCGATTAAGATTGACATAGCTTGCAATTACAAACAAATACGATAGAACTAACAACAAGAATTGCCGCGGCCTAACAAGCTCAAGCCCTTCGGGCCTCGCCTAGCTTACCGTTCTGCGCAAACATAAAAAAGACAAAACTAATGAAAGAATCAACAGCTAGAAATTATCCAAATGTAGCACAGAGCTTTGGAATTACCGGAATTGTAATTTTAGGAATGATTTTACTAAGCCCAGTGCTTTTTGTTTTAAACAAATTGATTGGAAAAGAGGCCTCATCGCTCATTTATTACCTTTTGTCAACAGGAATACCATTTCTGATTGTAAATTCAATTAGGAAAAATAAAACAGATAGCAATTCATTCAATTTATCTATTGAAAATAACCGAGTAATTCCTTTTGTAATTGTTGGGACAATCGTTTTGCTTTTTGGAATAATTTCACCAATAGGAAACTTAATTCCAATGCCAGAAAGTATTAAGAAAATGTTCATGGATTTAGGCAGTCAGACTGGACTTTTTACATTTATACTAACGGTTATTGCTGCTCCAATTCTAGAAGAATTAATATTTAGAGGAATAATCCTAGATGGATTGTTGAAACAATATTCTCCAATCAAATCCATACTGATTTCTAGTTTGCTTTTCGGATTAGTGCACTTAAACCCATGGCAATTTGTAACTGGATTGTTGATAGGACTTTTTTCTGGATGGGTATATTACAAAACCAGAAGTTTATCGCTTTCCATAATAATTCATGCATCTGCTAACTTGAGTGGATTTTTAATGCGGTACTGTATTGATACTGATTTTTCTATGGATGCTACTATGTTGGAAAGGTATGGTGGGTTGACAAATTTGATTTTGACAATTGTTGGGGCAATAATCATTGTTTCGATTTGTATCTACTTTTTGAATAAAGAATTTAATAAACAGAAAGCAGAAATGGCAACACACAACAATGAATAGAATTTATAGCCGAAACAGTAATAATTTCAATGTTGATGAGTAGCGATGAATTCCTCTCTTATCGAATTGGATTTTCGAGGCTCGGAAAAGGTTATATGATTGATGATTAATCTGATTGATTAACGGACGATTTGTTATCGACTACGTTGTCCGAGATTTTAATAAGAGACAACGAATTATCGATTAAGATTGACATAACCTGCAATAACAAACAAATACAATAAAACGAACAACAAGAATTGCCGCGGCCTAACGCTAGCTTAGCTAGAGCCCTGCGGGCCATGAGATTGAAGGAAGAGTATTTTAAATCCAAAAAATGAAGAAGATGACAGACTTTAATAACATTAAGAATTTCGATGAATTAGTAGAGAGGGAGCATGGTAAGATTGGGACTGATAGTCGCAATGAATATGAAGAACGTGCCCAAATGTTCATTGTAAGTGAGATGCTTAAAGTGGCAAGACATGAGGCCAATCTAACTCAAGAGCAATTGGCTAATAAAGCCGGTACGAAAAAGAGCTACATCTCAAAGATTGAGAATGCAAAGGGCAATATTCAACTATCGACTTTGATACGGATTTTTGAAAAGGGATTGGATCGGAAGATTGGTCTAACTTTCTTGTAATAAGAAAATTACGCCCCTAACAACACCCAAACCACAGCCACTTCGGCAGGCGCGCTCTGGCTTACCGTTATGTCAAAATTTTAAAAAGCGACCATGAGATTTTTTTGTTTTATACTAAGTATATTCTTGATTAGTTCCTGCGATTACGAAATTCGTATTCAAGGGAAAATTGTAGATGAAGATACGAATAAACCTATCTCTGGCGCAACCATAAACCTATTGGATGACAGAGATATTCAAAAATCTAATAACGTGGGCTATTTGAGGTAGTTGACGTTGGAGGCTTCACAGGCTCCACTCCTGACCCAATAATTAATATCAAGCAAAAAGGATATAAACCATTTCAACTCAAAATCAAAAGCTCAGAGAATGAGACCCAATATATCGTGAAATCCGAACTAATTTGGATTAAATATGACAAACCTTTTTATCCAGAATCTACGAATCGTAATACTTTCATTAATGGTGCATGGATTAATAAGTGGAGTCAGCACTTTCTAGCTAGCGACACCTTGATATTTTTTTTAACAAAAGACAACAATACATCTGAAATTGAAAGAATAAAAACCAATCTTAAAACGAAAAAATAAAAACTTCGATTAACACTTGCAAGCTAGAGCCTGCGGCACCGTCGCCTAGCCAACCGTTAGCTGCAAACACAATATGCGCTTATTTTAACAGTTTCTCAAAAAGCCCAAAAAATAAAACATGCGGATGAAAAGATGCTTTAACATTTCCTGAATGATAAACACGGATCATTTGTAAGTGATTGATAACTATGCAATAAGACACCATAAAGAAGAGCATATTATTGTCTGTTTGCCTTATGATAGGATTGGTTTCATGTGATAATGTAAATGACGTATATTATTTGGTAGAGAATAATACTCAAGACAGCGTTCGATTAAATTACTCGTACACTACCAACTGTATTAATTCTAACACGCCAGATACATCCATTATTTTGAGTCCAAATCAAAAAGATACGATATTTGTTTTTACGCAAATCAGCCCTTCTGTATATGATCCTGAGGATGGTACCCACATGAGAAATGTGTTATTTGATAATATAATTCGGTTGAGTGATAATGCTAGTCTTCAAAAAGATATATCATTACGTAAAAATTGGAACTATGTTGAAACAGGAAAATACTCTGCAATATTGGAATGTGTATTAGATGATAATGATTATTAGTTCTGGTATTTGTGAAGACCAATAAGAATGTTAGTACAAAACAGCAATCGGTTAATTCCAAGAAAGCGGTCTGGCCTTCCGTTAGCCACAATTGTAAAAAAGCACTACTCAACATACTGCAAACATGAAGAAAATTAAGATTTACCAAGTCGATGCATTTGCCGATAAGTTATTTACAGGTAATCCTGCTGCTGTATGTATTTTAGAGGATTGGATTAGTGAAGAATTGATGCAGGCTATTAGTGCTGAGAATAATTTGGCTGAGACAGCTTTTGTTGTTCCAAAGGGGGATAAATATGATATCCGGTGGTTTACTCCAACAACAGAGGTTGATTTGTGTGGGCATGCAACATTGGCTGCTGGATATGTGCTTCTTACCCAACTTCAACCAGAAAAATCTGAAATTCCATTTTACTCTTTTAGGAGTGGGCATTTGAAGGTTGTCCGATTCGAGGATCAATATTTTCTTGATTTTCCAACCGATACACTAACTGTCGTCAATGAGAAGGATCAAATTTCTAGTTCAATAAATTGCCGTACGATAGAGTTATATAAAGGCAAAACAGATTATGTTGCTGTCATTGCAAGTGAAGATGAATTGAAAACCTTAAATCCTGATTTAACCAAGATTTCGATTTTAAAGGCTCGTGGACTAATTGTTACAGCACCTGGTAAATCTGTTGATTTTGTGTCTAGATTTTTTGCACCTCAATCTGGTATCGATGAAGATCCAGTAACGGGTTCTGCACATACATCGTTAATCCCGTTGTGGGCTGATAAACTTGGCAAATGTGAGATGGTTGCAAATCAATTATCAAAACGTGGAGGACAACTATTTTGCATAAATAAAGGGAGTAGATGTTGGATAGGCGGAAAACTCCGATTGTATCTAATCGGCAATATTTTTTTAGATTAATACTCTTGACTGACAGATAAAAAACAACTGCGGCTAACGCCAGTTAAGCCACCTCTATGTTTCGCTATGGGGCGGTCACGCCCTAGCTACCCGTTACAGCCATGTTAAGAGACGCACATTGAAACACCATGATTGATACCAAGAGATTAAAAATAAGGCCATTGTCGTATAGTGAATTATACACGTATTCATTATATCCATTGAATCTGGCTAAGGATTTAGATCTTAAGATTTCACAGTCTCTAATTGATGAAGAGACAAAGGATGCAATTGATAATGATCTACTTCCTAATCTATCCGATCCAACAAAGGACTCTCGATTTTATACGATGTGGATTATAATTGAGAAATCTGAAAATACTATCATCGGAGGTATATGTTTTCATGGTGAACCTGATGAAAATAAAATACTAGAGGTTGGATATGGCATTGATACCAATTATTCCAATAAAGGATATGCAACTGAAGCTGTTGGTGGATTGATTAATTGGTTAAAGGTCAACAATGGAGCTAATGCTCTTTTAGCTGAAACAGAACGAACAAATTATTCATCAATAAAGGTTCTGCAAAAGAATGGATTTAAGGTCTATAATCAAGACAAGAACCTAATATTTAAACTGAATCTAAAGGACTAAAAAAACGGCTGCTAAGAAGCGGTTCTAGTACACATTCACATAATAAAACAAAATACCATGAAAAGATTTCTTCTTATATAAAATACAAAATTCAATAAAGCACGTAAGCTAACACTGCCCAAGTCACACCCGCCACTTGTTTTGCGATGGAATGGCCGCGGCCTGGCTCTCCGTTGGGCACAATGCTAAAATATTACTCCCGAACATATTTGCAAATATTATAAAAAAGAACAAGCATGAAGTTCATTTGTCCACTAATTACTGTAACAGATATCAAGCGTTCTCGTGAATTTTATGAAAGTGTATTATCCCAAACGGTTAAATACGATTTGGGCGAGAATATCACATTTCAAGGCGATTTTGCTATTCATTTACAATCACATTATAGCCAGCTAATTGACAACAAGCCAATTATATCAGGTGGTAATAATTTTGAACTCTATTTCGAATATGATGATATAGATGAGATCGTTGACAGATTAAAGAAGAATCAGATCGAATTTGTTCACGAAGCGCGAGAACAGCCATGGAGACAAAAGGTGGTGCGCGTGTATGATCCAGACAAGAATATTATTGAGATTGGAGAATCTCTGGAATATCTGTCATATAGGTTAAGCAACGAAGGTTTGTCCGATGATCAGATATCAGCTTCAGTTGGAATTCCTGTTGAATTTGTAAAAAGCTCCTTAATAAAACAACTTTAAATTATAAAACGCATTCATATTGAAAAGAATATTTCGATTCTCCATTTATTGGATATTGTTATTTTTGCCCGTAACAATAATTTTTTCGACCATTATTTATGGATTTTTCAAGATAAATGAAAGAATCCTGAATCAAAATATTAATAAGAAATTAGAGCTAAACTATCTCATTGACACACTTGGGAATAAAGTAGAGTTAAATTTTGAGAGCAAGTATACGATAATTGACTTCTGGTTTATTGGTTGTGCTCCGTGCGTAAGCGAAATGCGACATTTTGATTCTTTGTTAAAGGGTCGAGAAAAAGAAATATCCGTTTTCAGTATATCAACTGATTGCACAAAATTTTGGAGAATTCCAAATTCTCCTTTTTTTAATAAAACCGTGAACAATTGGAAATTCTATGCACTGGATGTAAAAGCATTACCAAATAATTATAAATATCTTCAAGATTTGTTCAACTTCATACATTTTCCGTCCTACTTAGTCGTTGACAAAAATGGCAAAATTATTGATGTCCCTCATAGTGCAGTATCCTACATTAAAGAAAACTATTGTTATAAGAATTGGATTTTGTTTTTCTGGACTGAATGTTTGTTCACAAAGGATCATATATTATTCAATGTAATGTTTATTCCTTATACGATTTTAGTTTGGTTGACAATACTTATTAAGTTTTTAATTAGTCGACCCAGCCAAAGCATATAATATATTGTATATCAATTAAATAAATCGCATAAACCCTTTGGGGATCAACTGAAAAGCCTTATCTTTATGTCATAAACCTGCAAATTTATGACACTATGTTGGGCCAGACACCAAAAAAGCATCAAGTGACAATCTTTCAAACTCCGTTAGTAAACTTCATCAATATGGATCACGAGTTGGTCCAATTGGCTCAGCACATCGATTGGGATGAGGTAGAGAACGAGTTCAAGGGCTATTTTTCCGAGAATGGTCGCCCGGGTGTTCCTATCCGCAAGATGGTGGGCTTGATGTTGCTAAAGAGCCTTTACAACCTGAGCGACGAGAATACAGTGGCCAGGTGGATTGAGAATCCATATTATCAATACTTTACAGGGGAATTTGTATTTCAGACCAAGCCTCCCATTGACCCGGCAGATTTCTCAAAGTTCCGCCGCCGCATCGGCGAGGAAGGAGCTGAGAAGTTGCTGAAGTTGAGCATCAAGGTAAATGCCGATGAGATGGCGACTGATACGGAAGTAATGGTAGACACTACGGTTCAGGAAAAGAATATCACTTTTCCCACCGATGTAAAGCTCTACCGAAAAATCATAGACAGATGCCATAAGGTGTCCAAGGATGAAGGAATCGTGTTACGTCGCAGCTATACCCGTGAGTTGAAGGACTTGAACTTGAAGGTTCGTTTCATGAACCACCCTAAACGCAAGAAAGAAGGCTATAAGGCCAAAAAGCGCATACAGACTATAGCCAAGGCATTGGTGAATGATTTGGAGCGAAAGATGAACAGCGAGCAGCGTAGAGGCCACTTTGATGACCTTCTGTTGTATTCCAGAGTCGTAACCCAGACTCGCACAGACAAGAATAAAGTGTATAGTCTTCATGAACCGGAAGTTCAATGCATTGCCAAGGGGAAAGAGGCCAAGCCGTACGAGTTCGGTAACAAGAGCAGCATAGCCAAGACGAAGTCAGGCATCATTGTCGGGGCATTGGCTTTCAAGGGCAATCCTTTTGACGGTCACACCTTGCCCGAACAATTGGAACAGATCAAGCGGTTATGCGGAATGACTATTGACAATGCATTGGTGGACAGAGGATACCGAGGCCGCAAGTGGATCGGCGATACCAGAGTGGAGATTCCCGGAAAAGGCAAACCCACTGATAGTTATTACAAAAAGACCAAAGCCAAGAATAAGTTCCGCCGTAGGGCTGGTATCGAACCGGTCATCGGACACTTGAAACAAGACCACCGGATGCAGCGGAACTACTTGAAAGGAAACCTGGGTGATTCTATCAATACGATGATGGCAGCAGCCGGATTCAATCTGAAGCACTGGCTGAACAAGGTTGTTCTTGTCTTTAATCTGATTTACAGAATATTAATTGCTGAGATTCTCGATATTTTCACGGATAACCGGAACAAGTTGGCGTTGCTTCTTGTTGGGGCTGATAATAGAAAAAGAGGGTTTTGGCAGGACTAACTACTTAACGCTTCAACAATTGCATCGAATTCTATATTTCTATGTGTCTCAATTATTTGATTCATCAGTGGACTTGCTTCATCCAGCTTTAATTCATCTTCCAAAATCCGAATAAAAGTTTGAATGGTCTCTGCGTTTTCCCCGAGTATTGATTTTATATCCCTACCCAATAGGGTTGATCCAGCAGTAAAGGTGTTGAAATTTTCAACCTCATAAATGTCGTAATGCTCCTCTACAGCTCTCAGCTCATTTATTTCCAGATAGTTTTCAATAATAAAGGCCAAATCATCCGCATCTTTATTAGTTTCATTTTTTCTATCGTTGAATGCAGCCAATTTAAGAATAAAAATGCCCGGCAATGAAGCAACTTTCACAGTAAACTCATTGTCAATCGTAACATCCAGGGTATTGTTGGCCACTTCCGTAAAACCTACTATCGACATTGCAAACTCTTCTTCAGGTGGCCAGTAAATGTTGTTATCTGCTTTTGCTACTTCTCCAAATGGAACAATATCAATAATATATGCCTCGTTAAATTTGAATCGCTGTTTTTGTAAGGGATCTTTAATGAATCCTTCTATTTCACAAAGCTCTTTAGAAATCTGGTTGAATTTCTCCCAATCTTTTATGGCAATAGCTATATCCAGATCTGCTGTTCTTCTTGTAGAGGTTTGATTGTGAATACCACTCAAAATTATATCTCGGGCAGTCGCACCTATTACATAGAAATCTGAGCCAATAGACTGAAAGTAATTTGTCAGTTTCAGCAACAGTTCTTTGAGTAACGGATTATTAAGATCTTCACTTGATATGTTGCAACTCATTTTCTAATATTATTTGTGCTGTTTCTATATTTCGCCCGTAACCGCTACCTATTAAATCGGCATATACCAATAATGGAGGAGTGGTTTTTTTATTATCCGTTTGACTTTGCTTCCAGAAAATCTGAAGTATCTCTACCTTGCCATTTGGATCTGGTACTAATCCCATATCGTATCCAATATTCTGCCAACTTTGAGTCGTATAGATACT
>Ga0183099_1001208_pt1 | contig 15510 bp, 13 predicted proteins | sample Biomet1_FD_127788 | JGI IMG/M metagenome (GOLD analysis project Ga0183099, IMG submission 127788) | Microbial communities from bioreactor (seeded with anoxic lake sediment) at LBNL, California, USA - Biofuel metagenome 1 | ecosystem: Engineered > Bioreactor > Anaerobic > Unclassified ... | reverse complement strand
ATGTCCTGGTCCAGATGCTCATGGATGAAACTTCCTGGCACTTGGTACGTAGCGTACCGCGCGTCATGGGCTTTATCGGCGGTACTTGGGAGCTGCGCCGCCGTATTCACCCGAATTCTTCCTGCCGCACGGAAGCTAAAATGCCCATGGCCATCGTGTCCATGGAAGGACTATCTCTGTATGAAGGTCCGGGTTGCCAAATCTCTGAAAGAGCCATATCAAGATGCATGGCATGGAAGACAAATTCGGTGAGGTGCTGGTACCGACCGAAGAAGTCATCGAAATGCGTGCCGGACAAAAGCGCAAGAGTGAACGCAAGTTCTTCCCTGGTTATGTCCTGGTCCAGATGCTCATGGATGAAACTTCCTGGCACTTGGTACGTAGCGTACCGCGCGTCATGGGCTTTATCGGCGGTACTTCAGACCGTCCTGCTCCCATTTCTGATAAAGAAGCGGATGCTATTTTGAACCGTCTGCAAGAGTCGGTTGATAAGCCGAAGCCGAAGACCCTGTTTGAACCGGGTGAAATGGTTCGCGTCAGTGATGGCCCGTTTGCCGATTTCCAAGGTGTGGTCGAAGAAGTCGATTACGAAAAGAGCCGCCTGAAGGTATCTGTTTTGATCTTCGGTCGTTCTACTCCGGTCGAGCTCGATTTCGGTCAGGTCGAAAAAGCCTGATTTTTACGCAAGTAAACTTGTCAGGGGTGGTGGATATCTCTATAATTCGCTGCCCCTTTTTTCTTGGGGAGCCGATGAGGAGCTCGAAAGAGGTCTGAGGCGCTAGAACCCATTTTGAGGTATTTAAAACATGGCTAAGAAAGTCACAGCTTATATCAAGCTGCAAGTTAAGGCTGGTAGCGCAAACCCGTCGCCACCTGTTGGTCCGGCTCTGGGTCAGCACGGTGTGAACATCATGGAATTCTGTAAGGCGTTCAACGCTCGTACAGAAAAGCTGGAGAAGGGCGCCCCGACTCCGGTCGTGATCACTGTATACAGCGATCGCTCCTTCACCTTTGAAACCAAAACTCCGCCAGCATCTTTCCTGCTGAAGAAGGCCGCAGGTATCACCTCCGGTTCTTCCAAGCCGAACAAGGACAAGGTAGGCAAGGTTTCTCAGGCTCAACTGCTTGAAATCGCTAAGACCAAGGAACCGGACATGACCGGCTCCGATCTGGAAGCGATGGCTCGCTGCATCGCGGGTTCTGCCCGTTCCATGGGCCTGGTAGTAGAGGGTTAAGACAATGGCTAAACTGACCAAGCGCATGCGCGTGATCCGCGAAAAGGTTGATGGTACCAAAGAGTACGGCATCACCGAAGCCGTTGCCCTGCTGAAGGAACTGGCTACCGCCAAGTTCGTTGAAAGCGTTGACGTCGCTGTCAACCTGGGTATCGATGCTCGTAAATCTGACCAAAACGTCCGTGGCGCCACCGTTCTGCCGAACGGCACCGGTCGCACCGTGCGCGTTGCCGTATTTACCCAGGGTGCCAATGCCGAAGCCGCCAAGGCTGCCGGTGCTGACCTGGTAGGTATGGAAGATCTGGCTGACCAGATCAAGAAGGGCGAAATGAACTTCGACGTCGTTATTGCTTCCCCGGATGCAATGCGCGTTGTTGGTCAACTGGGTCAAATTCTCGGCCCACGTGGCCTGATGCCGAACCCGAAGGTTGGTACTGTAACGCCTAACGTTGTCGAAGCGGTAAATAACGCCAAGGCAGGTCAGGTTCGTTATCGTAACGACAAGAACGGTATCATCCACACCACTCTGGGTAAGGTTGATTTTACCACTGAGCAACTGCAACAAAACTTGGAAGCCCTGCTGAGCGCCCTGAAAAAGGCCAAGCCGTCTACTTCCAAGGGGCAGTTCATCAAGAAGGTAAGCATCTCCACCACCATGGGTGCCGGTGTTGCCGTTGACCAAGCTACTCTGGATACCAACGCTGCTTAATTGAGCGTTTACAGGTTGCGGAATTTTAGTTAGAATTCCGCGCCTTATTTGGTTGGGGGTCTCGACTCCCGTCCAAGACCGCAGGAGGCGTGAGCCTTAATTCCCTGCGTAGACGGTGCCGGACACCAGCGAGAAAGATTTACTTTCTTCTGGATTCTGCCACCGAGTTCTCCCCCACAAAGGGAGTTGTTGTCAGTTCTGGGCTCGCCCAGATTAAACTCCAGGAGTTAAAGCCAATGGCATTAGGATTCGAAGACAAAAAGGCGATTGTCGCTGAAGTCAGCGAAGCTGCCAAAGGCGCACTGTCTGCTGTTGCCGCCGATTCCCGTGGCGTAACCGTAGCCAAGATGACCACTCTGCGTAAGTCTGCTCGTGAAGCAGGCGTATACATGCGCGTCGTTCGTAACACTCTGCTGACTCGTGCAGTGGAAGGTTCCGATTTCGAATGCATGAAAGACGTATTTGTTGGTCCGACCCTGATCGCTTTCTCTAACGAACACCCGGGCGCTGCTGCTCGTCTGTTCAAAGAGTTTGCCAAGGGGAACGATAAGTTCTCCATCAAGGGTGGTGCGTTCCAGGGTGAATTCATCCCTGCAGCTCAAATTGATCGTCTGGCAACGCTGCCGACCTACGAAGAAGCTCTGGCGAAGTTGATGGCTACCATGAAGGAAGCCGCAGCTGGCAAGCTGGTTCGTACTATCGCAGCTCTGCGCGACAAGAAAGAAGCCGAAGCGGCCTAATTCTTGTAACAGATTGCTTTCACATTAAATTTTCTACGACAGGAACTTTTTGTCATGTCTATCACTAAAGACCAAATCATCGAAGCCGTTGCTTCCATGTCCGTAATGGAAGTTGTTGAACTGATCTCCGCTATGGAAGAGAAGTTCGGTGTTTCTGCTGCTGCTGCAGTAGCTGCCGGTCCGGCCGCTGTTGAAGCTGTTGAAGAACAAACTGAATTCAACGTTATCCTGACCGCTGCTGGTGCCAACAAGGTATCCGTAATCAAGGCTGTCCGCGCTGCTACCTCCCTGGGCCTGAAAGAAGCCAAGGATCTGGTAGAAGCCGCTCCGACTCCGGTCAAGGAAGGCGTCAGCAAGGACGAAGCCGAAGCTCTGAAGAAAGAGCTGGAAGCGGCTGGTGCTTCTGTTGAAGTTAAGTAATCTGTACCCCTACAGATTAGCGGCCTGAATATTTTTCAGGCTAGGGCTGGTGAATAATTGTTCACCAGCCCTTTTGCGCTGTAATCTAACGGGATCTCCGCACCGTTTAATTCCGTTAGATGCCGTCAGCGCGCCAGATTGTTGAACTTGGTCTGGTATACAAAGCGGTGTCGAAAAAAGAACTGTCCTCGTCGGGGACAGCGTGGGTCACTTTTCAGCGAGCTGAGGAACCCTATGGTTTACTCTTATACCGAAAAAAAACGCATTCGTAAGGACTTCGGTAAGCGCGATCAAGTTCTCGATACGCCTTACCTTTTGTCCATTCAGTTGGACTCCTTTAAACAGTTCCTTGAAGCCGACCCGGAAGGGGCATATGGGCTAGAGGCAGCTTTCCGCAGCGTTTTCCCGATCACCAGCTATTCAGGCACGGCAGCACTGCAATATGTGAGCTACCGTCTGGGTGAGCCGGTATTTGACGTAAAAGAATGCCAAATCCGAGGCGTGACCTACTCCGCCCCGCTGCGCGTTAAGTTGCGTCTGGTGCTGTTTGATAGAGAAGCAGCTGCCGGTACTGTCAAGGACATCAAGGAACAAGAAGTCTACATGGGCGAAATTCCGCTCATGACAGACAACGGTACCTTCATTGTGAATGGTACTGAACGGGTCATCGTCTCCCAGCTGCATCGCAGCCCGGGTGTCTTCTTTGATCACGACAAGGGCAAGACCCATTCCTCCGGGAAGGTGCTCTACAATGCTCGCGTCATTCCTTACCGTGGCTCCTGGCTGGACTTCGAGTTCGATGCCAAGGATAACCTGTTCGTGCGGATCGACCGTCGTCGCAAATTGCCGGCGTCCATCATGCTGCGCGCACTGAGTTTCACCACTGAGGAAATCCTGGCGACCTTCTTCGAAACTATCAAGTTCGAGATCAAAGAAGGCAAGCTCATGATGGAGCTGGTGCCTGATCGTCTGCGCGGTGAAACCGCCATTTTCGACATCGTGGTCAATAACGAAGTCGTGGTGGAGAAGGGACGTCGCGTAACCGCTCGTCACATCCGTCACCTGGAAAAATCTGACGTCAAGCAGATTGAAGTACCAGTGGAATATGTGGTTGGTAAGGTATCCGCCAAGGATTATGCCAACGCACAGACTGGTGAAATCATTGCTGCAGCCAACACGGCCCTGAGTCTGGAAGCGATCGCCAACCTGTCTCAAGCTGGGCGTAAGGAATTCGAGGTTCTGTTCACCAATGAACTGGATCACGGCGCCTATATGTCCGAGACCCTGCGTATCGATTCTGCGACCAACCGCCTCGAAGCGCTGGTTGAAATCTATCGCATGATGCGTCCAGGCGAACCGCCTACTCGTGATGCGGCTGAACAGCTGTTTGAAAACCTGTTCTTCTCGGAAGATCGCTACGATCTTTCCACCGTCGGCCGGATGAAGTTCAACAGCCGTCTGAATCGTGAAGAGCAGACTGGTCTGGGTATCCTGACCAAAGAAGACATCGTGGATGTCATGAAGAAGCTCATCGATATCCGTAACGGTAACGATGAAGTGGATGATATCGACCACCTGGGTAACCGCCGGATCCGTTCTGTTGGTGAAATGGCCGAGAACCAGTTCCGTGTGGGCTTGGTCCGTGTGGAACGTGCCGTTAAGGAACGCCTGTCTCTGGGTGATCTGGATGCGGTGATGCCGCAAGACCTGATCAATGCCAAGCCGATCTCGGCAGCCGTGAAGGAGTTCTTCGGTTCCAGCCAGTTGTCCCAGTTTATGGATCAGAACAACCCGCTGTCTGAAGTGACCCACAAACGCCGAATCTCTGCGTTGGGCCCGGGTGGTTTGACCCGTGAACGCGCCGGCTTTGAAGTCCGTGACGTACATCCGACCCACTACGGTCGTCTGTGCCCTATCGAGACTCCGGAAGGTCCGAACATCGGTCTGATCAACTCCTTGGCGGTTTACTCGCGTACCAATGATTACGGTTTCCTCGAGACTCCGTATCGTAAGGTTGTGGATGGTGTGATCACCGATGAGGTTGATTACCTGTCTGCCATCGAAGAAGGCAACTACGTCATCGCCCAGGCAAATGCCAATGTGGACGATGCCGGCAAGCTGAAAGATGAGCTGATTCCGTGCCGTCATAAGGGTGAATCCACCTTCATGAACGCCGATCAGATCCAGTACATGGATGTGAGCCCGCAACAGGTAGTTTCTGTCGCTGCGGCCCTGATCCCGTTCCTTGAACACGATGACGCCAACCGGGCACTGATGGGCTCGAACATGCAACGTCAGGCCGTTCCGACTCTGCGCGCTGACAAGCCGCTGGTTGGTACCGGGATGGAACGTGCTGTCGCGGTTGACTCCGGTGTAACCGTGGTTGCCAATCGTGGTGGTATGGTCGATTACGCTGATGCTTCCCGTATCGTCATCAAGGTCAACGAGGATGAGTTGCTGCCTGGCGAAGCCGGCATCGACATCTATAACCTGACCAAGTACACCCGCTCTAACCAGAATACCTGTATCAACCAGCGCCCTTGTGTGCGTTCGGGTGAGCCAGTGGTGGCTGGTGATGTGCTGGCCGATGGTCCGTCTACCGATCTGGGTGAACTGGCGCTGGGTCAAAACCTGCGTATCGCTTTCATGCCGTGGAACGGCTACAACTTCGAAGACTCCATCTTGGTCTCCGAAAATGTGGTGAAAGAAGATCGTCTGACCACGATCCACATCCAGGAACTGGCTTGTATCGCTCGTGATACCAAGCTTGGCCCAGAAGAAATCACCGCCGATATTCCGAACGTGGGTGAAGCCGCGCTCTCCAAGCTGGATGAGTCCGGCATCGTCTACGTCGGTGCCGAAGTGCAGGGTGGTGACATTCTGGTCGGTAAGGTAACGCCGAAGGGTGAAACCCAACTGACTCCAGAAGAGAAGCTGCTGCGCGCCATCTTCGGTGAGAAGGCCTCCGATGTGAAGGACTCCTCACTGCGGGTGCCGAACGGTGTCTACGGGACCGTGGTGGATGTGCAAGTCTTTACTCGCGATGGCGTGGAAAAAGACAAGCGCGCCAAAGAAATTGAAGACATGCAACTGCGTGATGCCAAGAAGGATTTGACCGAAGAGTTCAAGATCCTGGAAGACGGTATCTACAGTCGTGCTCGTTCGCTGCTGGTTCATTCCGGTTTCAGCGATGCCAAGCTGGAAAGCCTGGGTCGTGCCAAATGGCTGGAACAGGCGCTGGAAGACGAAGGCCGTCAAGTTGAACTCGAACAGATCGCCGAGCAGTACATAGCTCTGCGTGAAGAGTTTGACCGCAAGTTTGAAGCCAAGCGTCAGAAGATTATCCAGGGTGATGATCTGGCTCCAGGCGTGCTGAAGATCGTCAAGGTCTACCTGGCCGTGAAGCGTCGCATCCAGCCAGGTGACAAGATGGCCGGTCGTCATGGTAACAAGGGTGTTATTTCCAAGATCTGCCCGATCGAAGATATGCCCCATGATGAGTATGGCCGTCCGGTTGACATCGTTCTGAACCCGCTGGGTGTACCATCGCGGATGAACATCGGTCAGGTTCTCGAAGTGCACATGGGCCTTGCGGCCAAGGGCATCGGCGAGAAGATTGATCGCATGATCAAGGAACAGCAGGATCTGGCCAAGCAACGTGAATTCTTGCAGAAGGTTTACGACTTGGGTGAATGCCGTCAGAAGGTAGATCTGTCTACATTCTCCGACGATGCCGTTCGCACGCTGGCTGAAAACCTGCGCAAGGGTATGCCGATTGCAACACCAGCCTTTGATGGTGCTAAAGAGCACGAAATCAAAGCGATGTTGAAGCTGGCTGACCTTCCTGAATCTGGCCAGATCACTCTGTTTGATGGTCGCAGCGGCATGCCGTTCGAGCGTCAGGTTACCGTGGGCTACATGTACATGCTGAAGTTGAACCACTTGGTCGACGACAAGATGCATGCGCGTTCCACCGGTTCCTATAGCCTGGTTACTCAGCAACCGCTGGGTGGTAAGGCACAGTTCGGTGGTCAGCGGTTCGGTGAAATGGAAGTGTGGGCCCTCGAAGCTTACGGTGCTGCGTATACCTTGCAGGAAATGCTTACCGTCAAGTCAGACGATGTGAATGGTCGGACCAAGATGTACAAGAACATCGTGGATGGCGACCACCGTATGGAGCCGGGCATGCCCGAATCTTTCAACGTTTTGTTGAAGGAAATTCGCTCACTGGGTATCAACATCGAGCTGGAAGAAGAATAAGGGGTTCGCCGCCCCTTATTAAGCCGAGATTGACAAGGGCGCCCCGCAAGGGGCGCCAAGATTGAACTCCTGACGGGAGACACACGTGAAAGACTTACTAAAGTTTTTGAAAGCCCAGAGCAAGACCGAAGAATTTGATGGTATCAAGATCGGTCTGGCTTCCCCGGACATGATCCGCTCCTGGTCTTTCGGTGAAGTGAAAAAGCCGGAAACCATCAACTACCGGACTTTCAAGCCGGAGCGTGATGGCCTGTTCTGCGCCCGTATTTTCGGGCCGGTTAAAGATTACGAATGCCTGTGTGGCAAATATAAGCGTCTCAAGCACCGCGGTGTGATCTGCGAAAAATGCGGCGTTGAAGTGACCCAGACTAAAGTACGCCGCGAGCGTATGGGCCACATCGAACTGGCGTCGCCTGTGGCGCACATCTGGTTCCTGAAGTCCCTGCCTTCTCGTATCGGTTTGCTGCTGGACATGACCCTGCGTGACATCGAGCGGGTCCTGTATTTCGAATCATTTGTCGTGATCGAAGCCGGTATGACCGCGTTGGAACGTGGTCAGATGCTCTCGGAAGAGCAGTATCTGGATGCGCTGGAAGAGTATGGTGATGAATTCGAAGCCAAGATGGGTGCCGAAGCAATTCTGGAATTGCTGCGTGCCATCGATCTGGAACAAGAAATCGCCCAGATGCGTGAAGAGCTGGATCAAACCAACTCCGAAACCAAGCGCAAGAAGACCACCAAGCGTCTGAAGCTGATGGAAGCCTTCCTGTTCTCTGGCAACAAGCCGGAGTGGATGGTGATGACAGTGCTGCCTGTGTTGCCGCCGGATCTGCGTCCGCTGGTACCGCTGGACGGCGGTCGTTTCGCGACCTCTGACCTGAACGATCTCTATCGTCGTGTCATCAACCGGAACAACCGTTTGAAGCGTCTGCTGGACTTGGCTGCGCCGGATATTATCGTGCGCAACGAAAAGCGTATGCTGCAGGAATCTGTCGATGCTCTGCTGGATAACGGTCGTCGTGGCCGCGCCATCACCGGCTCCAACAAGCGTCCGCTGAAGTCCCTGGCCGATATGATCAAGGGTAAGCAAGGTCGTTTCCGTCAAAACCTGCTCGGTAAGCGTGTCGACTACTCAGGTCGTTCCGTTATTACCGTAGGTCCGACCCTGCGTCTGCATCAGTGCGGTCTGCCGAAGAAGATGGCGTTGGAGCTGTTCAAGCCGTTTATCTATGGCAAGTTGGAAGCTCGTGGTCTGGCGACCACCATCAAGGCTGCCAAGAAGATGGTCGAACGCGAAGAAGCTGTCGTATGGGATATCCTGGACGAAGTGATCCGCGAACATCCGGTCATGCTGAACCGTGCTCCGACCCTGCACCGTCTGGGTATTCAAGCATTTGAACCGACCCTGATTGAAGGGAAGGCGATCCAGCTGCACCCGCTGGTGTGTTCGGCATTCAACGCTGACTTCGACGGTGACCAGATGGCGGTCCACGTACCGCTGACTCTGGAAGCCCAGCTCGAAGCTCGTGCCCTGATGATGTCGACCAACAACATTCTGTCACCGGCCTCTGGTGAACCGATCATAGTTCCGTCTCAGGACGTGGTCTTGGGTCTGTATTACATGACCCGTTCCAAGGTGGGTGCCAAGGGTGAAGGTATGGTCCTGGCCAGCTCGAAAGAAGCTGAGAAGGTCTACCGTGCTGGCCTGGCTTCGCTGCATGCTCGCGTCAAGTGCCGTATTACTGAATACACCAAGACCGAAAATGATGAGCTGATTGCCAAGACCGAGCTGAAGAACACCACAGTTGGTCGTGCCATTCTGTCGCTGATCCTGCCGAAGGGTATGGAATATGCGCTGATTGACGAGCCGAAGCAGCTGACCGATGCCGAGAAGGCAGAGCTGGCGGCGCGTCCGGAGACCTGGTTCAAGTCCGTTTCCAACAAGGCATTGGGTAAGAAGGCAATCTCCAAGTTGCTGAACACCTGTTACCGGAAGCTGGGTCTGAAAGACACCGTCATCTTCGCTGACCAACTGATGTACACCGGTTTCCACTATGCTGCGCTGTCGGGTTCTTCTGTCGGTATCAACGACATGGTTATCCCAGATGCCAAGAAGCCGATCATCGAAGCGGCTGAGGCTGAAGTTGCGGAAATCCAGGAGCAGTTCCAGTCTGGTCTGGTTACTGCGGGCGAACGCTACAACAAGGTTATCGATATCTGGGCAAGCGCTAACGAACGCGTTTCCAAGGCGATGATGGAAAACCTCTCCAAAGAGACAGCGGTTAACCATTTGGGCGAAGAGGAAGAGCAAGCCTCTTTCAACAGCGTCTTTATGATGGCTGACTCCGGGGCGCGGGGTTCTGCTGCCCAGATCCGTCAGTTGGCGGGGATGCGGGGCCTGATGGCCAAGCCGGATGGCTCCATCATCGAAACGCCGATCGTGGCGAACTTCCGTGAAGGTCTGAACGTACTCCAGTACTTCATCTCGACTCACGGTGCTCGTAAGGGTCTGGCGGATACCGCACTCAAGACTGCAAACTCCGGTTACCTGACTCGTCGTCTGGTCGACGTGGCACAAGACATGGTCATCACCGAGCCGGATTGCGGCACGACTGAAGGTCTGTGGATGATGCCGCTGATCGAAGGTGGTGATGTGGTCGAGCCGTTGCGTGAACGCGTGCTGGGTCGTGTTGTTGCTGAAGACGTACTCAAGCCCGGTACTAACGAGCTGCTGATTGCGCGTAACACTCTGCTGGATGAGCAGTGGTGTAACATTCTGGAAGCCAACTCCGTTGACCGCATGAAGGTTCGTTCGGCGATTACCTGCGAGACCGACTTCGGTATTTGCGGTCACTGCTACGGTCGTGATCTAGCCCGTGGTCACCTGGTGAACGCCGGGGAAGCGGTGGGTGTCATCGCGGCACAATCCATCGGTGAACCGGGTACCCAGCTCACCATGCGTACCTTCCACATCGGGGGTGCGGCATCGCGTGCGGCGGCTGAAAGCAGTGCTACCGTGAAGAATACCGGTGTTATCAAGCTGCAAAACGCCAAGTTCGTCGAGAACAGTGGCGGCAAGCTGGTTATCACCTCGCGTTCATCCGAACTGACCATCATGGATGACCTGGGTCGTACCAAGGAAAGCCACAAGCTTCCGTACGGTTCTGTGTTGGAAGTGAAGGATGGCCAATCGGTGAAGGCTGGCGAAATCGTCGCCAACTGGGATCCGCACACTCACCCGATCATCACGGAAGTGGCAGGTCGCATCAAGTTCATCGATTTGATCGACGGTATCACGGTGAGCCGTCAGACCGACGAGCTGACGGGTCTTTCCTCTCTGGTGGTTCTGGACGTCAACGAGCGTTCATCCTCCGGTAAGGAACTGCGTCCGACGGTGAAACTGGTAGATGCCAACGGTAAGGATGTGCTGATTCCGGGGACCGAAGTCTCCGCGCAGTACTTCTTGCCAGGTCAGGCCATCGTCCAATTGGAAGATGGTGCCCAGGTGAGCGTGGGTGACGCGGTTGCGCGTATTCCGCAAGCTTCTGGCGGTACCAAGGACATCACCGGTGGTCTGCCACGGGTTGCTGATCTGTTCGAAGCGCGTCAACCGAAGGAACCGGCAATTTTGGCCGAGATCTCCGGTACTATCTCCTTCGGCAAGGAAACCAAGGGCAAACGCCGCTTGGTGATCACGCCGACGGATGGTGGTGAAGCGTACGAAGAGATGATTCCGAAGTGGCGGAACCTGAACGTCTTCGAAGGTGAAAAAGTTCAACAAGGTGAAGTCCTGGCCGACGGTCCTGAGTCTGCTCATGACATTCTGCGTCTGCGCGGCATCAGCCCGGTTGCGAACTACATCGTCAACGAAGTACAGGACGTTTACCGTCTGCAAGGCGTTAAGATCAACGACAAGCACATCGAAGTGATTGTTCGTCAGATGCTGCGTAAGGGCGAGATCATCGATGGTGGTGACACCGAGTTCCTCGAAGGGGAACAAGTCGAGGTGGCTCGTGCCAAGATTGCTAACCGCAAGCTCGAAGCGGAAGGCAAGCGTCCGGCTACCTATCGCCGTGTGCTGATGGGGATCACCAAGGCCTCGTTGAACACCGAATCCTTTATTTCTGCCGCTTCCTTCCAGGAAACGACCCGCGTGCTGACCGAAGCCGCAGTGTCCGGTAAGAAGGATGACCTGCGCGGTCTGAAGGAGAACGTGATCGTCGGTCGTCTGATCCCGGCTGGTACTGGCTTTGCTTACCACGAAGCTCGTCACAAGAAGCGTAAGGCAGCTGCACAAGCTCCGGCGCCACAAGTGACGGCTGACGAGGCTGAGCAAAACCTGGCCGACCTGCTGAACGCGGCGGGCAGTTTCGACGCCGAGTAACATCAGAACGATGCACTATTCAAGGGCCCTGCGGGGCCCTTTGTTATTTTGTGCTCGTGAAGCAGTGATGCTTTGATGGTGAGCGAGGCTTGACTCTGCCGCCGAGACAGCGAAAACTTCACCGCGTATTTTCCCGTCGCGGCGGGGTTTGTGTGAGTAAGCAAGGAGCATACAGATGCAAAAAGAAGTCATCAGTACCAATCAGGCCCCGGCGGCGATTGGTCCTTACGTGCAAGCGACTCGTTTGGGCGATCTGGTTTTCACATCTGGCCAGATCCCGCTCGATCCGGCGACGATGGAATTAGTCACGGGGAGCGTTGAGGTTCAAGCTGAGCAAGTGATGAAGAACCTGCTGGCCATTCTGACCGCCGCTGGCGCCACCGCGCAGAGTGTGGTGAAGACCACCTGTTTCTTGAAAAATATGGAAGATTTTGTCGCGTTCAATGGTGTCTATGCCAAGTATCTGGGCGAAGCAGCTCCCGCTCGCTCCTGTGTCGAAGTGGCTCGTTTGCCCAAAGACGTGCTGGTCGAAGTGGAAGCGATTGCCTACGTCGTTCGCTAGTCTCGGGGGTTTGTTATGGCATTGAGTTTTGCGCTACTGGTCTGTGGCGCGCCTTATGGCACCGAGTCGGCTGCGCAGGCCTATCTGTTTGCCCGTGAGCTGATCGTTCAGGGACACACCTTGAAAAAGGTGTTTTTCTACCAAGAGGGCGTGCTCAATGCCAATTTCCTCACCAGCCCTGCCAGTGATGAGCAAAACTTGGTGGCGGCTTGGGTCTCGTTGGCCCGTGAACACGCGGTCGAACTGGATGTGTGTGTCGCTGCGGCCTTGCGCCGGGGGGTACTGGATGGGGATGAAGCTCATTCGGCCGGTTTGAGCGTGGCTAATGTCGAGGCTCCCTTCGTACTCTCCGGGCTTGGTCAGCTAGCTGAGGCGGCTCTTGGTGTGGATCGATTGGTTCAGTTTTAAGGAGTGGCTATGCACCAGATTGCTGTCCTGTTTCGCACTGCACCCCATGGCTCGGCCTCAGGCCGGGAAGGTCTCGATGCCGTACTGGCCTGTTCGGCTCTGACCGATGAAGTGGCGCTATTTTTCCTCGGCGACGGAGTGTTCCAGCTGGCCTCGGGTCAGCAACCTGCTGGTATTCTGGGGCGAGATTACGCGCCAACGTTTAAGCTGTTGGCGTTGTACGATATCGAACAGGTGTATGTGTGTGCCGAGTCGCTGCAGGAGCGGGAGTTAAGCTCGGAGCAGTTGTTGATTCCGGCACAAGTCATCAGCCGCCAGGATCTCCAGTCCCAGCTGCAGGATTCTGCCGTCCGTCTGGTTTTTTGAGGATTGAGCCATGTTGCACATTGTTCGCCAGTCACCCTTCGAGAGTCGAGTCCTCGATGAGTGCCTGAGTTTGATGGCTCCGAGCGATAGTCTACTGCTGGTGCAAGATGCCGTGATCGCTGCCTGTGTGTCACATTCTGTATCCCGTCTGCAGACTGCCGGGGTGCCGATCTACGTGCTGGCAGAGGACTTACTGGCTCGCGGTTTATGCCCTATGGCGGGTGAGATTGTCGATATGGCGGCATTCGTGCGCCTGGTTGTCGAGCAGGGCTCGCCGCTGCGCTGGTGATCATGAGTGCAGATCACCTCCTGGATCACTAAAACGTCACTTCCCATCTATACTCTGTGAGTTTCGCGCCGCTTTTCGATGGCTTTGTGATCACGCTCTGTATAAATCTTGACTCACCTAGCACATGCGCATAGAATTTCGCGTCCCCGTGTCTGCGGGGAGGATTTTTCATATGTTTGTAAAGCTATTAGGAGCTTTTTGATGGCAACTATTAACCAGCTGGTTCGTAAGCCGCGCGTTAAGCAAGTTGTGAAAAGCACCGTTCCAGCCCTGGAAGCGTGCCCACAGAAGCGTGGCGTGTGTACTCGCGTATACACTACCACCCCCAAGAAGCCGAACTCCGCTCTGCGTAAAGTATGTCGCGTTCGTCTGACCAATGGTTTTGAAGTCACCTCCTATATCGGCGGTGAAGGTCACAACCTGCAAGAGCACTCTGTAGTGCTGATCCGTGGCGGTCGTGTTAAGGACCTCCCGGGTGTGCGTTATCACACTGTTCGTGGTGCGCTGGACTGTGCCGGTGTTAAAGACCGTAAGCAATCCCGCTCTAAGTATGGCGTGAAGAAGCCTAAGTCTTAATGGATTCCTCCGTTAAGTAAGGCCAAACGTTAATTACGTTATTTAGAAAATTTATATTTTCTAGTTTTGGGTAAAACCTGAAGTTACGAGGAATACAAAATGCCAAGACGTCGCGTTGTTGGTCAGCGTAAAATTCTGCCGGATCCCAAGTTCGGATCTGAGCTGCTGGCTAAGTTCATTAACGTCGTAATGGTTGACGGCAAAAAGTCCGTCTCCGAAAGCATCGTTTACGGTGCGCTGGATATTATCGCTACCAAGAGCGGTAAAGATCACCTGGCTATCTTTGAAGAAGCCCTGGATCACATTCGTCCGACCGTCGAAGTTAAATCTCGTCGTGTTGGCGGTTCTACTTATCAAGTTCCAGTAGAAGTTCGTCCTGTGCGTCGTAACGCACTGGCAATGCGCTGGTTGGTAGAAGCTGCCCGCAAGCGTGGTGAAAAATCTATGGCTCAGCGCCTGGCAGGTGAACTGCTGGATGCTGCTGACAATAAGGGTTCCGCTGTCAAGAAGCGTGAAGACGTGCATCGTATGGCCGAAGCCAACAAGGCATTCGCTCATTACCGTTGGTAATCCGACTGTGCAGGCCCTCGGGTCTGCACAATTTTTCATTATCTAAGGTTTGACCTTAGTAAGAGGATATCTATCGTGGCTCGTGCAACACCTATTGAGCGTTACCGCAACATTGGTATCAGTGCTCACATCGACGCTGGTAAGACTACCACTACTGAACGTGTCCTTTTCTACACCGGTGTTAGCCATAAGATCGGTGAAGTGCATGATGGCGCCGCCACCATGGACTGGATGGAACAGGAACAAGAGCGTGGTATCACCATTACCTCTGCTGCTACCACCTGTTTCTGGAGTGGTATGGGCAAGCAGTTCCAACCGCACCGTATTAACATCATCGATACCCCCGGTCACGTTGACTTCACCATCGAAGTAGAACGCTCTATGCGTGTGCTCGACGGTGCCGTCATGGTGTACTGTGCTGTCGGTGGTGTACAACCACAGTCTGAAACTGTATGGCGTCAGGCGAATAAGTACAAAGTTCCGCGTATTGCCTTCATCAACAAGATGGACCGTACCGGTGCTAATTTCTTGCGTGCTGTTGAACAGATCAAGTCCCGTCTGAAGGGCAACCCTGTTCCGCTGCAACTGCCGATCGGCGCTGAAGAAAACTTCAAGGGCGTCATCGACCTGATCAAGATGAAAGCCATCAACTGGAGCGAAGCCGACCAAGGTGTGACCTTCGATTACGAAGAGATCCCGGCTGAGTTGCAAGATGCTGCCGACGAGTGGCATCAGAAGCTGATCGAAGCTGCAGCTGAAGCTTCAGAAGAGCTGATGGAAAAATACCTCGGTGGCGAAGAGTTCTCTGAACTTGAACTGAAAGCTGCCCTGCGTCAGCGTGCGCTGAACAACGAAATTATCCTGGTTACCTGTGGTTCTGCATTCAAGAACAAGGGTGTTCAGGCGATGCTGGACGCCGTAGTTGAATACCTGCCGGCTCCGACCGACATCGCGGCTATCGCGGGGCCACTGGGAGATGGCACCCCGGCTG
>Ga0183099_1001207_pt1 | contig 15515 bp, 7 predicted proteins | sample Biomet1_FD_127788 | JGI IMG/M metagenome (GOLD analysis project Ga0183099, IMG submission 127788) | Microbial communities from bioreactor (seeded with anoxic lake sediment) at LBNL, California, USA - Biofuel metagenome 1 | ecosystem: Engineered > Bioreactor > Anaerobic > Unclassified ... | reverse complement strand
GTAACATTTTCAGGTGGAGAACCATTGCTGCAGTTTGACTTTTGCACCGAGCTTGCTAAAATCTTAAAAGAACATGAAATCAATATCGCGATTGATACGAGCGGATATGTGAAAAGAGAAAATATCGACAAAATGATTCCGTATACAGATACATTTCTTTTCGATATAAAAGCGATTGATGAAGATGTTCATATAAATTGCACGGGAGTTTCTAACAAATTAATATTGGGTAACATTAAATATGTTGATTCATTGGGTATTCCAATGGAAATCAGATATCCGTTTGTGCCGTCAATGAATGATAATCAAGCAGAAAAAGTAACAGAGTTTGTTAATACTTTGAAATCTGTTAAAGCCATAAAGATATTACCATATCACAACTATGCAGAAAGAAAATATACTTGTCTCAACATGCGATATTCATTGACAGAAATTCCTATACCGACAAAAAGTGAAATAGCCGTAACGCTGGAGAAAATGAGAAAAATAAGTAATTACACGATTTCCGTAGGATAACATTCAACCGCTTTCATATTAAACCAATGAAAAGGAATGAGCCTTGCACAGTGCAAGGCTCATTCCAATTTTGGTGCGCCCGGCATGGGCAGAATATAAAGGGTGAAAGTCCCGAACCCGCCCGGTAGTGGGAAGTGAATAGCCGAACACCAAGGGTGTCCGTCGTGAGGCGGAATCTGAAGGAAGGTGCAGGCAAACCTCCGGTCTGACGGACAGAAATCACATAGAGGCTGAAAGCAAGGATAAATCTGCCGAACAAGATGAAGTCCGAAAGCTACCCGGAATTGCTTGCAGTAAATGTGGCAGACAGTTGGAGGGAAAGATTTATTCTTACCCGGGGAGGTCTCACGGACATGGAAAGTCTAGGGACAGAACATGGAGTAAAGCTAGCCGTGAGAAGTCAGCAGAAGCCATAGTAACAACGGGGTATACAGCGTTGTGAAAGGCCCCATCCAAGGACACGGAGTCCGGGAAATTTACCGAAAGTGAGTAAGACAGAAAACCGTGGGAGAATCCCTGCGGGCTGTCCGGGGAGAGATAGGCACGGAATGCCTAAGGGGAACCGGAAGCGTCCATCGCTGTAGGATGAACAATATGGATGAAGTGAACACCAGCAGAAGGAGTATGGAAATGCTTGAGGAAATCACGGCAGTCGCCAATCTTAACAAAGCCTTCATGAAGGTACGAAAGAATAACGGAGCCGGAGGCGTGGACAGAATGGAAATCAAAGAATTACAGCCATATCTGAAAGCGCATGGTGAGGAACTTGTGTGTTCCATACTGGACGGTGAATACCGTCCGAACCCCGTACGCCGGGTAGAAATACCCAAGGAGAACGGAAAGACAAGAGGACTCGGAATACCAACAGCGGTAGACAGAGTCTTTCAGCAAGCCATAGAACAGGTGCTGACACCGATATATGAACCAGAGTTTGCCGAAACGATTTACGGATTCAGACCGGGACGAAGTGCCCACGATGCCATCCGGAAGTGTCTTGAGTATGCCAATCAAGATAAACTGGTGCAAATACTGAGCAGGAAGATAGCAGACGGAAGGGTCATATCTCTCATCCGGAAATATCTGAATGCCGGAGTAATGGTGGGGAAAGAGTACCGGAAAAGCGACATAGGAGTACCGCAAGGCGGAAATCTTTCTCCTTTATTGGCGAATGTAATGCTGAACGAACTCGACCATGAGCTTGAAAGAAGAGGGCATAAGTTTGTCCGTTATGCGGATGACATGGTCATCTTCAGCAAATCCAAACGAGGAGCAAACGAAACGTTGAAACACATTCAGCCGTTCATTGAAGGAAAGCTGTTTCTGAAGGTGAATATGGAAAAAACGAAGGTAGCGGACATCGGGAGAATTAAGTTTCTCGGATATGGTTTTCGCTATTCGGTGAATGGTGTCAAGGCAACGGTTCATGCCAAATCCAAAGCTAAGCTGAAAGCAAAGGTAAAAGAAATCACCAGACGGAGCGGTGGCAGAGGATATGAGTGGAAGAAACGTAAGCTCAAACAAATGGTAATCGGATGGGTGAACTATTTCAAGCTTGCAGACATGAAAACATGGCTTACAGCCGTGGATGAATGGTTGCGAACAAGGCTCAGAACATACATCTGGAAAAGCTGGAAGACGATAACGAACAAATACCGCAATCTGCGAAAGCTCGGGACAACTGAACGAAACGCGGGTATTATGGCAAATACGAGAAAAGGCTACCGGCGAAGTGCCGATAGCCCGATTGTGAAGCTTGCAATCTCAAAAGAACTTTTGAAGCAGGCAGGCTACACTTTCTTTCTTGACTATTACCTTGCTGTAAAGGTGTAAACTTGGAAACCGCCGTGTACCGAACGGTACGCACGGTAGTGTGAGAGGTCGGGGCGACTTTTTTTGGGGTCGGCCTCTCCTACTCGATTTTAATTCATTTTATAACTTTGTCAAGTAGTATCGCTATAAAACAGAGGGTTATGCAGTTTTTGCGTCCTTATGAAACTCTTTTGCTTTATGTTCTTCGGACGCTTCGATGATTTCGGCCTTTGCCCAATGTCCGTCAATATCATTGAAAGTTGTTTTAACATCGCTGATGGTTTTATCGGGGGTTCTGCCTAAGACAGCGTTGAGAATTTTCACTGCTTCCGCTCTTGTGATGGAGGCATCAGGACGGAAGGTGCCGTCTTCATATCCGTTGATTACGCCTTTTTGTACAAGGGTTGCAATATAGGCTTCCGCCCAATGACCTTTTACGTCTTTCAATGAACCGGCATTTCCGGAAAGCTCATATCCTGCCAATCGGACAATTGCCGTAACAAATTGTGCACGGGTCATATTTTCCCCGGGACGGAAGGAACCGTCTTCGAACCCTTTCAGGATGCCGGTTTTGCCTGCAAAAGCAACATAGTTTGTATACCAACTGCCACGTTGAACATCAGCAAAAGTGGGCTCGTAGGATGCTGTTGCATCAAAGTTCACCGAAAGTCTAGCAAAGATGGCTGCAGCTTCAGCACGGGTGATGGCAGCGTCGGGACGGAAGGTATTGCCGGGGAAGCCGTTGATGTAAGAGGTGTGAATAATGTCTTCGGGAGTTTCCTCGGTGGGTTCTTCCTCATCCGGTTTCGGTACCACGGGCTTTGTGTTGCCGAAGAAAATCAATTGACTATCCGGAACATAACTGACAGCATATTGACTGAACCGGTCTGTTGTAAAGACTAAATAATTATTTACAACAATCGTATCAATATATTCAATGACGCCATTGTGGACTCGAATAATTTTATAATTTCGACCGTTACGGTATGCCGGAGGAATCTGAATCCGTATTGTGACAGGATTTTGTGTTCCGGTGATTTCGGTATTGACATTGTCGGTGCGGTTGTGCAGCGATAGGGAGATGTCAAAGAAGAGAGGAATGGTAGTATTGGCTACAAAGGCTTTGATTTCATTCTTCTGATCTTCCGTAAGAGTACTCGTGTTGTTTTCAACGCTCAGAACCAGTTCCATCTCTTTGCCGGCTTGAATCTCTTCCGACAGATCAAGCGCACCTGAAAGGTTATCGGCACTTACGTTGTTAGAATAATTATTCTGATCAACAAACGTGGTAAGCACTCCCTTGCGAATGAGAAGCCTGTAAGTACTGTCAGGAATCGATGTGTTGGAATTTTGAACAGTAATGGTCAAAGCCGCTTCGATAATCGCCGAATCCGTGAAAGTGACTTCATTCCCCGAAATGACAACTCCCGGTGTGGTGGTAGAGAAAATGACGGTTGCACCGGTGCCAATGACAATGGGGGAAATAACAGCCTGTAAGGTTCCGTTTTGCATTGGGGCAACAATGGTGCGGTATAAAGTCTCATCGGTCTCATCTACAACGGCTGCGTATGCGGTGTTGCCTGCGGTGACATCGATTCGGGTGAGTTTGTTAGAAGTCAGCGTACCTGCGGTTGTGAAGCTCCAATCGGTTCCGAACAATCCGGCGAAGCGATTTCCTGCAAGGTCGGTTATGATATTGTCTGCAACAAGCACGGAATACTGTGTCGTAACATCAAGGGGCTTCGTAAAGGAGACGGTTAAAGTATTGCCGTAAATCTTGATACGGTTGTTTTGTATATCGGTCTTTTCGAAAACTTTACCGTCTGCACGGACAAGAATGATGTCACCTTGAACGATTGCTTTTTTCACAGGCTCATTGAACGTGATGGTGATTGAGGAAATATCTGCATGAAGTGAACTGGTGTTGGGGGCAAGAGCCGTGACAGTTGGGTTTACAAAATCGAGTTGGGTGACACTGACAAGCTTGGATGCGATATTACCCACTGTATCGGCTGCAGAAATGGTATAATCACCGTTTCCTTGTGTGGTGAAACTATAAATGCCATCCGCGAGAGAAAGCGGTATGACTGTCTCTCCTTTCATTACCGTAATGCTTTCTGCATTTACTCCGCTGTTGGGGTCGGAAACGGTAAAGCTTATCTTTTGTTCGGCATTTATGGGTTTTACGGGATTGCCGACGACAGATCCGATAATCGGAAGTGTGCGGTCAACAAGCAGGTTGAGTGGGGCGCTCTCGAGGCTTGTCACCGATCCTCCGCTGATGAAACGGAACTGATAAGGGAGAATTGATGTTTCGTTGAGCAAAATGCTGTTGCCGGAGATATCTTTCCATGAATCTCCATTGTCGGTGGAATACTGAAATTTGGAGATACCGGAGGGTGCACTTGCGCTTAAAGTAATAAGGATACTTTCCTTTGTCCAGCTTCCGTCATAAGCAGTTCCATTGACTGTTGCGGCGGCATTCAAGGTGAAGTCTGTTTGCGGGTTTTCTACTCTGATATTTCCGGTGATGCCGGAAGGCTGTGTTAGCGCATAGTTCTGAATGTTTTCTCCGGCAAGTGTAATGTCTCCTGTTAAGAGAACGGGAACCGCATCTCCGATTGCTGATCCGGTAAAACTTGCGATGACATTCGTATAAACCGGAGAAACATTATCCCCTTCCACAATTCCGTTCAGCATGACCGATGAGATGGAGGCCGTCTTTGTGTTGTCAAACGGCTTTCCGGAGATTGTCACGCTTACGGTCAGTGTCTTTTTCTGAATGGTGAAGGTGTTTGCTGTAAAAGTAATACTGTAATTTGCGTTTACGAGTGTGCCGAGGGTAATGTCATAAGTATCGGCGGTTTCTCCGGACTCGCGGGTGAGTGCGCCGATGAGAGTGTCGCCGGGGAATAAACCGGGAGCGTCGTAGGTTAGAACAGGATCAACACTGCCGTAGATTTTGTTCTGACCGCTGTGGGCGGTGACAATAATCGGTTTCGGAAAGATAGTAGCGACACCCGAAAGTTGTGTGACAGACAGGGCATAATTATCTTTATCGGGGCCGAGAAGTGTGATATTAGCAATAGTGGCTGGTTTGTTGATTCCCGCCTGTGCGTTTTCAAAATAAGGTGTTGCAGTTGCTGTAACCACATCACCGCCGATCATATTCGTAAGGAACACCTCGGTTTGTGTCGTAGCCGATTGATCATAGGTTTTGTTTGCGGGCATCGCGGAGGGTACGAGAATTCTCGGAAGAATGTCGGCTTTTATTCCGGTCGGTTGCACTATGGTATAGTTGTCGCAGTCAATCCCGGTCAGTGTGATCGTCCCCACAGAGACTGGGATATTTGTACCGGCAGCGACGGAAGTAAAGAAATTATTAGTGGAAAAGGAGGGGGTCACGGTGTCACCGGCTACAACATTGATCAATCCGGAATGTACGAGAGTAACATCTGTGGTTTTGTCATAATATTTATTCTGCGCCTTGAAATCGGCTAGTGTAACAACTCTTGCCGAAATGGTTAAGATCGCATATAGGGTGGAGTCTTGATAATTTTGACCGCCCGAAATGTTTGCTGTAGCATTATAGACGCCGGCTGAAATGCCTGTGTTGCCGACATAGGTAACGGTGGTTCCTGTGGGGAGAGTTCCGGTTATCGTAATGGAACGGAAAATTTTATCATAGGTTGCTGACATATTATTGAACGTGATGCCTGTAACAACAGCCTTTTTAATGGTAAAATTAGCGAAAATAAACGTAATCGCGTAATTAGCGTTGGACAGAGTTCCCTTTGTAAGGGCATAATTGCCCGCTGTTTCACCGGCATCGCGTGAGAGTGCTCCTGTGAGGGAATCGCCTGTGATTAGTCCGGATGAACTATAAGCGAAAACAGGATCAGCACTGCCGTAGGTTTTATTCTGTCCGGCCGTTGCGGTAACGGTGATCGGTTTCGGGGAGATAGTGGCTATTCCCGAAAGCTGTGTGACCGACAGGGTATAATTGTCTTTATCGGCACCGGTAAGCGTGATATTCGCAATTGTGACCGATTTGCCGATACCTGCCTGTGCGTTTGTGAAATTGGATGTCGCGGTTGCAGAAACCGCATCACCGGCGATGGCGTTCGAAAGAGTTACCTCGGTTTGCGCGCTGGTGGATTGATCGTAGGTTTTATTTGCGGTCAGTGCGGAGGGGACGAGAATCCTCGGCAGAATGTCGGCTTTCACCCCGGTCGGTTGTGTTAAGGTGTAGTTGCCTGCGTCAATACCGGTCAGTGTGACAGTTCCCACAATAACAGGGATATTTGTTCCGGCTTTGACCGAGCTAAAGGAATTTACGGCAGAAAATGCGGGGGACACAATGTCGCCTGATATCACATTGGTCAATCCGGAATGGTCGAAGACAACACCCGCAGTCTTGTCATAATATTTATTCTGTGCCTTGAAATTAGCAAGTGTGACAACTCTCGCCGAAATGGTTAAGGCCGCATGCAGGGTAAGGTCTTCATAATTTTGACCGCCCGAAATGTTTGCTGTAGCGTTATAAACACTGGCGGATATGCCTGTATTGCTGACATAAGAAACAGTGGCTCCTGTGGGAAGAACTCCTGTTATTGTAATGGAATGGGCAAGTTTATCATAGGAAACCGACTGATTGTTGAACGAGATGCCTGTAATAAGAGCCTTCTTTATTGCAAAGTCTGCAGGAACAAATGTAATAGTATAATTGGCGTTGGAAAGACTTCCCTTTATAATGGCGTAATTGCCCACATTTTCACCGGAATTGCGCGAGAGAGCTCCTGTGAGGGAATCCCCCGTGATAAGTCCGGATAAGCTGTAAGCGAAAACCGGATCGACACTGCCATAGGTTTTGTTCTGTCCGGCCGTTGCAGTGACGGAAAGTGCCTTTGGTAAAATGGAAGCAGTAGCGGAAAGTGTGGTTGCAGAGAGAGAATAATTTCCCTTGTCCGCTCCGGCGAGAGTGAAGCCTGTCACCGTAACCGGTTTGTTGCTTCCCGCATCAGTGTTTGCAAAAGCTCCGATTGCAGTAACTGCGATATCATCGCCCGGGATATATGCGTTAAGAACAACCGTAACCTGCGCTGTTGTTGTTCTGTCATAGGTTTTATCCGCTGCCGATGCAGCATAGGTCAGAACAAACGGTGTGATATTTGCTGCAAGTGTTGGCATTGCACCTAACGCATAGTTCGATGCGGATGTACCTTCAATTGTAAGGGCAGGGAAGGTAACCGCGATGCTATTTCCCACATTTTTGCTTGCAAATGTTCCGCTCACGGGGATTTGTACCGTAACGGCATCGCCCGCAACGGCATTCTGCAGTGTTCCGCCGGAAAGCAACGCATTTGTGGTTTTGTCATATGCCTTATGCTGTGCCGTCAGTCCTGCAATCGTCAAAATTCTCTTGTTGATGGTGAGGGTTGCGGTGAGTGATTTATCGTTATAATTGGTGCCCCCCGAGATATTTGCAGTGACAGTGTATGGACCGGCGGATGTCTTTCCGTTATTAACATACGCAACGGAAGTGCCGGTCGGGAGACTTCCCGAAACAGCGAGAGATTTGGGTGTGTTGTCATAGGTATAAGCAGCATCTGCGAAAGTGATACCGGTAATATCCGCTTTGTTCACTGTTTGGGTTATGGTGAAAGTGACATTGTTGTAGGATGCTGCCGAAAGGGTAACGGTAGCGGTATAGGTTCCCGCCGGGAGATTGTCAGCAGCTTTGAGTTTCAACGTCGTGGAAATGCCTGCAGGTATTGTGGCATCCGGTGCTTTTGAAAGGACGAATTTATTGGCATCGGTACCGGAAAGAACGGCACTCACACCGGTGAAAGAAACAACAGACGGCGCGGACAGCGTTATGGTTTTTTCCTCTTGGGTGCCGGTAGAATATCCATAAGTAAGCCCGGTAAATGTCACATTTTCAACCGAAGGCAATCCGGCAACAAAGGTAAGAGGAATCGATGGCGGGGCTACAAGACTGTCGAGCCAAAGATATCCGTCGCCTTTTGTAATAATGGTAAAGGTATAGTTACCGCTGCCCGCAGCGGTCATTGCGCTTGTAAAGTCATAGGTTGTTCCGGAGGTTGTAACCGGTGACCCGACCGAAGCACCATCCTTATATAACTGCAGCGTATAATTTACTGCATTTGGAAAATACGGCCATGTAGCCGAATACACGCTCCAGAAGCCCGGAAGCGAAGGGAGTATGTTCACAAACTGTGCAGCTGACGCGGCCGAAAGGTCGCTGTCGGTGTATCCAGTGCCGTAAGCGGTTACACAAACGGTATAATTGCCAATCGAGCCGGAACGCATTTTCGACAGAAAATCATAACTTGCGGATGTGACTGTGACCGGACTTCCAAAGGCTACAGAATCCTTGTACAGTTGAACCGAATACCCTTGCGCACCTGCAACAGGAGTCCAGGAAGCCACGCCGTAAGCAGAAAGGGTTACGCCGGAAGGTGCTGCAAGCTTCGGGATTGAGGGAGTGTAATAATCAAACAAATGCAATTTTCCGGTATCGTAGTTAAAAAGACCAAAACCAGAGGAGAAACCGGAAAACAGTATCTCATTAGAAGTGCTGGTCGAGGTGAACGGTGTTGACCAGCCTTCCGAAAGAGTCAAATCCTGCTTGAATATTTTTGCAAAGGTGCCCGTAACAGTAAAATATTCCCAGTTATCATCCCAATATCCCTCTGTGCAATAGGCAAGAAAACCGTTGTTGGCAAGAGGAATAATGCCAGGATAAGATTCTGTAGAGTATTTATACAGGCTGTCACTTAATACGGTGCCGGTTTCGGCTCCTGTCGGCGTGATGACCTTCATGACAGCGGAAGCATAGGAACCGTAGTTTACAACAAAATTATCGTTCGGCAATGCAAAACATCTCGCAGTGCCGATGTTGGAAACGGATTCGGAAACCCGGAAATGATTATAACCCCGAACGGTTTTTTGTGTGCCGTCATTGTTATATAAAACTCCGTAGATATAAGGGGAATTGTATTGATAATATGTAATCAAAAAGGTGCCGTTCTTATTTGCAGCAATGGAATGGGTGTAGGTGGAGTTTGTACCCGGGTTGCCTTCCTTGGTGCCCGTTGCGGTGATAGAAGTGGGGTTGGTAACGGCATTTCCCGAGGCGTCGAAGATGCGTAAGAGATATTCCGAACCGGTATTCTGCCAGAAGAAGGCGATTCCCCCGTTAGAAAGCTTTGCTGCGCCGGTATAGATATTATAACTGCTTGGGATTTCGCTGATGTTTGTAGTGCTTTTCACTATGGTTCCGTTTGCGCCGACGATAATGAACTGAAATGCTCCGCCTCCGCCGTTGCTTGTTCCTTCCCATGTGATGGCAGCTTTGCCGTCATCCATGGTGTATGCGTACAGTGACGAGACATTACTTGCACGTGATCCCATAATTGTGGAAAGGTTGGTGATGGAAAGTTGGTTTCCGTCATAGTCAAGAACCTTGTAATAAATGGTGCTTCCCGATTTGTAGACAACTCCGGTTCTTCCTTCGGAAAGACCGACAAAGTTGTAAATACCAAGATTACTTGTGTCGGTGAATGCCGTTATGACTTTTGCCGAGGCTGGATCAAGAACAGCGGCGGATACTCGGAGACCGGCAAGAGTAAGAAATAAAGCCATTAAAAGAATCAAAAACGCTTGGCCGAGAATGCGGGAGCGATGATGATATTTACCCATAAAACACACTCCTTTTTATCAACAGAAAATTCAACATACTTCTGCAAATATCATTTTAATATCATACCATGAAAAGTAAAATGATGCAACCTACTTATATAAAAATTTAAAAATTTAGCATTGCTATACTTACCGCGGATGAAGCGAACAGAATGGCGATTATCAGTACTGAAGAGACCGTGGTAAACTGATCTTTACGATTAAAATGGGAAAAACGGTGCAAAATTAAATCAAAAAATACCTGTAAAGCCCTTATCCCACAAGGCTTCACACCCAATACGAGAGATTGAATGGCAGAGCTCTCAGCATGCCACAATCGGATACTATATCTCTACAGCATCAGATTGTTAATAGAGCCATTAACGTTATTGCCATATGAATGAAAATCTATATTGACAATACAAGTGTGCGGGGATTTCAAATCAAATAATGAAAAATCGTTCCGGAGCAAGCTGCAGGACTTGCACCGGAACGTTCGTTTTAGGATGTCGAAACCAGATTGCCGATTGAATACGGGTTGGATATCCACGCAACATATCGTAAAATCATCACCACATCAAAAGCTGTCACTGTGCTGTCACTGTTTATATCATCAGCAAGCAACCGGCCATCGATATCCGGCCACTATATCTGTCCTTAAAGGTCGTACAAGCAAATTTGATGTTGGAAAACGTTATTAGCTTTATTTTATAAAATATCATAACTTCCTCCACGAACATTTTAGAATGTATTTTATTCGATGTTAATCATTATATTCGAATTTATAATTGAATTATATGTATCTGTGTAGAAATATGCCCATGAATGTTAGATTAATAGCTTGGCAGTACAGATTTGATATATGAAAGCTTTCTTAGTCTTATTATGACATTTTTTGCTTGGAAGAATGGATCATATCGCCTACAAATATCAATTCGACTTGGGTAAAAACAGTGGTTTATGATGAGGCAGCAAGACCCACAATTGTCAATCAACCGAAAGCCCCTAATATCACTGCAAGCGGGCTGGCGATTGCGGAAGGTTCCGGCACATCAGAACAGACAAAAACTTTCACTGAAGTTTTTAATAAAAACTTTATTGTTTAGAAAATAATCGGTTAGAATCATGATTTCTCCGCATTCGTCATGTTTTACACTCCGCTGAGAGCTAAAAAACCGCCATCGACGGGAACGGTTATTCCGGTTACAAAGGCGGCAGCCTCATCGTCAATAAGCCAGTTTAATGCACCGAGAAGCTGTTCGGGATTCCCGAACTTCTTCATAGGAGTGTGAGCCATAACACCTTCTCCCCGAGGAGTAAGCCCCGTTTCAGGTGTCCCTAAGTATGCCTTGCTGCGCTCGTTTATAAAAAAACCCGGTGCAATGGCATTTACTCTTATGTTTGCAGGAGCTAGGTATGCTGAAAGCCACTGGGTAAAGTTCACGATTGCAGCTTTGCTCATTGCATAGGCGGGAACCTTTGTAAGGGGGCAGTAACTGTTCATGGAAGCAAAATTTATTATGCTGCCGCCACCGGCCGCCGCCATGTGTTTGCCGAATATTTTCGAGGGAATCACCGTGCCGAGCGTGTTGATTTTTAAAACAGACTCAAACATATCAGCATCAATATTAAAAAAACCTACCATATCAGCGGGCTTTCCGTCTGTTATTTCGCGCGGGTCAAATGAGGTAACCGATGTCATAGCATGGACATTGTTGCCGCCTGCACCGTTTATCAGAATATTGCACGGTCCCCATGAGGAAAGCACTTTCTCCGCAAGACTTGATATGCCCTCACTGTCTGTGGCGTCGCAGGGTTCAATGCGACATACGCCGCCAATTTCTGTAATTTCCGAAGCCGTTTTTTCAAGCTTCTCGGGGGTTCTGCCCACCAACACAACCTTTGCGCCCTGTCTTGCCATTTCCCTTGCCGCAACAGAACATAGTGTTCCGCCTGCACCTGTTATTACAACAACTTTGCCTGATAAATCCATAATATTATACCTCCGTAAGTCTTTTCTTTGCATTATTATAGCATAACTGTTTAATTAAATTTCCTAACATATCGGTGTCGCTCGGAAACTCGCCATTTTTAACCTTTTCGCCTACCCAGCCACAAAGAGTTCTCCTGAAATAGTCGTGACGGATGAAGGACAGTACATTCCTCGAATCTGTGGTCATTCCCACGAAGGTTGATAAAACGCTGTGGGCAGCAAAATTCTCAAGCATCTCCCGCGTTCCGTGCAGATGGTCACACCACCACCATGCAGGCCCTTGGGAAATTAGCGCTTCATCATGGCTGTTTGCAAATGAACCGCTAAGAGTTGCAATAAGCACATTATCAGTGGGATTCAGAGTAAACAGAAGTGTCTTTGGCAGGGAATCTGTTTTCTCAAGGTCTGAAAATAAGCCGATTAGAGCAGAAAGGTTTACAGTTTCCCCCACTGTGGCATAGCCGCCTGCGGGCCCCGCGATTTCTCTGAGCCTCGGTGATGTTACCCTTTCGGCACCAATGTGAAGTTGCATTGTCCAACCTGCTTTGTTATAAAGGGATGCAAGGTATCTTAAAATTTCAGACGCTAGAAAAACCTTATCTTGGGGGGGCAAAACTGCACCCGAAAGAAGCGCATCAAAGCGGGCCGAATTTTTGTGATCATCCGGTTCATAAGTAAAGCCGTTATCAAGAGCATGGTCCGAAAAACGGCAACCGGCAGCAGTGAAAGCGGCAATTCTTTCCTTCAATATGCCCTTATATTCCGTAAGATTTTTTATGTTCCCTAATTTATTTATGAAATTCGGGGAAGGAGAAACAGCACTGTCTCCTCTAAGGGAAGGAGCAAAAACCTCGAGTTTTTCAAAAAATGAAACATCGTCTGTAATCTCGGTGCAGGGAGCACAATATTCCACATTGAATTTTTTCAGAATTTTCATGGCAGAATATTCTTTACATTCCAGAAGGGTGTTTGCCTTTTCCCAAATTGAGGGAGCAGTTTGCGCTGATGGAAATTCCTCAATTCCAAATACTTCGGAAAGCTCTGCGAGTGACCAGTGAAAAACGGGCGTTCCCACAAGCCGGGGAAATATTTCGCACCATTTTACAAATTTCTCATAACTTGTTTTTCTTCCTGTTATGTATTCCTCATCCACTCCGCAGATGCGCATAAGACGGTGTTTATAAGGGTCGGATAAAATCCAAAGCTCTGCAATATCACCAAAATGCCTATCCGAAACGATGTCTAGATGGGGGAGATGATTGTGGTAGTCAATGATCGGCATATTTTTTGCATATTCCTCATAGAGCCTTTCGGCACATGGCGTTGTAAGCAAAAAGTTTCTATTCACGGTTAGTCCCTCCGATATTTATTCAATTTCAATAAGCATAACACCGTTGGCGCTCATGGAAACATCGAGAAAAAGCTCGCCATCGGCATTTATGGTGCAAATGTGAATCGGCTTCATGATTCCCTCATTCTTTAAAAGATCAATTTGTTCGGGCTCGAGAATATCCGGAAAGTTCTTTTCTTTATAGGTGGTATACGGATTTACGGTGTTTTTGTCAATTCTCCATATTTTTATTTTCTTATTTCCATAGATGCCGCTTATTTTGATCTTCTCGTCCAGAGGACTAAGGGATTTATCAAAATATTCCGATGCATAGGAGAGCAGCACAGCAGTACTGCCGTCATCGCGCTGTGTGGGAAGAGCAGAAAGGCAATCGGTATCACAGGAGGCTTCGAGAATATTTTCTCCAAGTTTTGCAGCCAGTATATATGAGTTATATATAGGTTTTCTGATATGGTTTAGGGTGAAAAAGCCGCGATATCCCGTGAATTCCTCGGACATTTCATGCTGCCCTGAAAGGCATATCATCATTTCGCGGATATGTGCGTTTTCTTCGACAAAGCCTGTAAGCATTTTTGCAAAATATGCGGAGAAAACCTCATCCTCCCTGAATTCAAGAACGGGAAAATTGCGCATATTGTAAAAGCCGGCGCAACAAACACCCCATTCGTCCATAATAATATCAATGCCCGCGAAATATTGATATGCTGTTGCAGCATATCTGTTAAAATGGTCAATGCTGTTACGCACGGTAATCGGTGTTTTGCCGTTTTGAATGTCGGCAGGGTTTGTCCCATAGTCATGAATTGCAACATAATCAAGTTTTAGTTTTTCTTCCTTAACAAATCTCAGAAAGTTTTCATAAATGTATCCGCATTTTCCGCTGGCGGGACCACCGATTAAAAATCTTTCCGAAACGCGCCTTACGGCGTTTTCAAACTCACGGTAAAGTTTTTTGTAAATCTCAAGCCTTACTTTATTGTTTTTTTCGTCGTCAGGAAGGTCTGACAGAAGAAATTCTCTGATATCGGGTTCATTATAGCACTGAAGATACCAGCGCGACACCTCATCTTCGCCGTAACGCTCGCAAAGATGCTTTGTGTAGTTATAACAAATATCGCCCCAAGCTTTGTAATCGGCAGGCTCGGATGTGCATATCATTTTCCCTTTATACCTGGTTTTGTTCTGGGCGACGGCGCTTTTCATGTTTTCGTCAACCGTGAGAAACGGCGGAACAAATGCATACGCTATCAGCGGGCGGAAGCCGTGGGAAAGGAGAAAGTCAATTCTTTCATCGTTCAGGGAAAAGTCATAAAGAAAGCTGCCGTCATCGCCGCGAGTTACAATATCCTCAAACATTGAGTAAATTCGTACAATATGCGCCGCCTTGTTTTCCGCGACATCGCAAAGTATTTTCTGCCCCCAGGCATCTTCAATCGCATCGGTGGGATGAAATAGAATTCCATTCCAAAAATTAGGTTGCTTTTTTATGATTTTATCCGCTTTTATTACAATAGACATAACAAGCTCCTTTCATGGCTTTTAATTGACTATGCTGTAAGTATATGATACAATAAGTAGAAAAACAATACCGTTTACTTACAAAAAAGTTCGTAATGTTTACATTTTTGCATCTTCAAATTTACAATCGGAAGGATCGGTGATTATGATGGAAAAACAATTTGCCGACGAGTTGAAAATGCACCCAACGGTTTTATCCTCCAGATATTTCAATTCACGAAATTTCTTTACCGAGAAAACGGCTGAAAGACAAGTGGAGTTTTTTGAAATTGCCGTTTATCTTGAAAATGAAGGAAGGCTTTTTATAAACGGAGAGGGGTATCATATAGAGAGGGGGTTCGTGCGTTTTTCTGTTCCCGGAGACATTTTGTGCAGTCAGCCGCACTACTCCTGCCTGTCACTGGTTTTTACCTTCAACGGAGAAGATTATTCTCGCGATTTTATCAGTGCAATACCGGCTTATTTCAAAAGCAGAGAGGATACAATAGAAACAATGAGAAAAATTGTTGCGGCGTTTGCCTCTCAGGATTGCGGCAGTAAGGTTCTGGTAAATGCACTGTTTTTTAATATGCTTTATAGTTTTTATTTGCTTGCGGCAGGCAAGGATAAGGTACATCCAGCTGT
>Ga0183099_1001206_pt1 | contig 15541 bp, 16 predicted proteins | sample Biomet1_FD_127788 | JGI IMG/M metagenome (GOLD analysis project Ga0183099, IMG submission 127788) | Microbial communities from bioreactor (seeded with anoxic lake sediment) at LBNL, California, USA - Biofuel metagenome 1 | ecosystem: Engineered > Bioreactor > Anaerobic > Unclassified ... | reverse complement strand
TATATCAGTTTTTTTTTATGGCTGGAATCGAACTCCTGTATTCATACCCGACGAAAACGACATAAAAGATATTTTAGTCTCTGTTATTATACCTTGTCGAAATGAAGAAGCTAATATTCACAGGTTAGTTTCGGGTCTCACTCAACAAAGTTATCTAAATTACGAACTTATTTTTGTGAATGATCATTCCGATGATGCTACCCGCAATTGCTTGGAAGCGACTTGTTCTATTTATTCAAATATTCAACTGGTAGATGCAGTTGGTTTAGGGAAAAAGAATGCCTTAAAAGAAGGAATCAATAAATCATCCGGCAGTTTAATTGTTACAACCGATGCTGATTGTTTCCACACTAGCCAATGGCTGGCGACTATTGTGGCTTTTCAAAGTAAATATCCAGGTGATTTGATAATTTGCCCGGTAAAGCTCAATCCGGTAAAGACTTTGTTTGCTAATTTGCAGGAACTTGAATTCGCGAGTCTGGTGGCTTCGGGTGCAGGTGCGGCGGGAGCTGGGGTGCCAATTATGTGTAATGGAGCTAATTTAGTATTCACCAGAGATACTTGGTCAAAGAGCCAAGCTGGTTTGCGCGAGGAAGAACTGTCGGGCGATGATATGTTTTTGATGGAAAATGTCAAAAAACGAGGAGGAAAAATACGGTTCCTAAAGTCAAGATCAGCAATTGTGAGTACGAATCAGTCTGATAGTTTAATGGATTTTTTTAAACAACGTCGCAGGTGGACTTCAAAGTCTCCTGCTTATACTGACTGGCAAATAATATCAACAGCTTGTACGGTGTTTGGAGTTAATCTGCTCTTATTAATCCTGTTTTGTCTGTCTTTTTTCTATCCCGCATGTTTAAAAATATACTTGTTCTTTTTTCTTTTTAAGTATTTTCTTGATTCAGCTTTTTTATCTTCGGTTCGGGATTTTTTTCAACTAAAAAACATTTGGGTTCTCTCTCTTATTTTGTCAATTTTTTATCCCTTTTACATTGTTTCTGTAGCAATGTCTTCATTTCTTTTCAAGTCGACCAAATGGAGTTAACTTAGAATATGTGGTGTAAATTATAGATATTCTGAGCTTTATTGACATGTTCTCCCGCTTGTTTTCCAGCTCTTTCTTGACCTTTTTGGCTAAATCTACACATTAAACACCAAAAAGTCCACACGTAAAATAGTTAACCTTTGTATATTTGCGCTATAATTTTGCAAAAAACAATAATTGCAGAATATATAAAACCCTTAAAATCTAATTTATTAAAAAATGAAGAAACACAATTCACTCTTGAAGTGTGCATTGTTTCTTGTGTTAACTATATCCGCGCAAGGGATGGCGTTAGCCCAAACAAGAACAATCACAGGCGTGGTTAAAGAAACCACAGGCGATCCAATTATTGGAGTTTCAGTAACTGTTAAAGGTACAACAACTGGAACTGTAACGGATGTAGAAGGCATTTACAGACTGCAAGTTCCGTCTTCTGCAAAAACTTTAGTCTTTTCATATGTAGGTATGCAAAAGCAAGAACTTCCTATAACAGGCAATGTGATTAATGTTACCATGCTAGATGGATCAAAGACACTGGATGAACTGGTTGTGATTGGTTATGGAACAGTTCGGAAAAGTGATTTGACTGGGTCTGTTTCGAGTATGAGTTCGGGCAAGATTACAGAAAAGGGAACCACAAATGTGCTGAGCGCAATGCAAGGATCTGTTCCTGGAGTTCAGATCCAACAAAATTCTTCTCGTGCAGGTGCAGCAATTGATATTGTTGTCCGTGGACAAAACTCTGTATCGGGAAGTTACTCTCCTCTTTATGTTGTTGATGGTGTTATTACTTCAAGTATCGATTTTCTCAATCCTCAGGATATTGAGAAAATTGACATATTGAAGGATGCCTCTTCTACTGCAATTTATGGATCTCGTGGTTCCCACGGAGTTGTAATTGTTCAAACAAAATCGGGTAAAAGCGTGCAACAGGCTTCTAAAACTTCCATTTCCTATGATGGATATTATGGCATAAGTAATGTTGCTCGGTCACCTAACTTCATGAATTCACAGCAATGGATGAAATACAGAGCTTTAAACTATCAGTATACATCTGATGCAAATGGAGATGGCGTTCTTGAATTTGCAACTTCTGATTTGAAAAGTGTATGGATGGGTGGTGCACAACTTCAGAATTTAAATGATGGCAAAGGATTACAACCTGTTTATGCAAATGGAACCTGGGGTGGTAGTCAATGGTTACTTAATCGATATTTAAGTAATGCAAGCACTGATTGGGCTGGTTTAGTAACGCAACAAGGAATTCAACAAAACCATTATATTGACATATCCGGAAGTACTAAAGATGTATCTTATGTTATAGGGTTAGGATATCAGGATGAAAAAGGAGTATTCGTTAATGACAGTTATAACAGATACAATTTAAAAGGTAGCGTAATTGCCAATCTTAGTAGCAAGTGGTCGGCTGGATTTAATATCAATGCTGCCTATTCTACACAAGAATCCGGTAGTGATAATGCAATGTTAAGCGCTTATCGAATGAGCCCGATTACAGAAGCTTATACAAACGGAAATCTGGATCCTACGCTGAACCACTTAGAAGGTAATGTAATCGTAGTGCCGGGAAAAACGACTGAGGTTGTCAAAGATGCAAATGGTAATGCTATTTTTGCAAATTCAATTGGAAATGGAGGATTCACTTCTTCAATAAATCCATTAATCGATCTTGCAAACACATCGAATAATACAAAAAAATTCTTGCTTTAGGAAGTGCATTCCTGCAATTTACGCCAATAAAGAATTTGACTATCAAATCCACTATTTCACCAAGTTTCAATACTTATCGCAAGGGAATTTATAAAAGTACGTTGGCTGAAGGAAATTATGATAATCCTTTGACTACGGCTGTTGAAAATGATGCAAAAGCAAGTGTTGACAACTACACTTATTTTAATTATACCTGGGACAATCAGGTGAATTATAAGTTTACATTAAATGGAGATCATAATCTCGATATTATGGGGCTGCAGAGCCTTTATTCTGAAAATTCAGAGCTCTACACTACTAATACCGCAGGATATAATTATAACTATCAATGGTATAATTTAGGTGCTGCTACTAACACGGCAAATACAAAACTGACTAGTGCATATGCCGAATCAGCCATGTCTTCGCTGGCTGCAAGAGCTAACTATTCCTATAAAGGTAAATATTTGGTTACAGCTACTGTTCGTTCGGATGGTTCATCAAAACTGGCAACTGGTCATAAATGGGCAACATTTCCTTCGGCTTCAATTGCCTGGCGGGCATCTGAAGAGTCTTTTATGGAATCAACCAAAAATGTGATATCAAATTTAAAACTACGTGGAAGTTATGGACTGACAGGCAATAATAACATTAATGCATATCAAACTCAGACACTTGCAAATGCAACGACTTATTATAACTTTGGAACTACTAATGCTCTCGGCGTTGCACCAGGGTCTTTAACCAGCCAGGATTTGACGTGGGAAACCACCAAGGAACTGAATTTCGGTGTTGATATGGGCTTCTTGAATAATCGTTTGGATTTAACGGTTGATTTATACCATAGATTGTCAACAGGGCTACTCCAAAGTCGTACGTTGCCACTTGAGTCGGGAGCCGGAACAATGACAGACAACCTGGGTTCTGTTTTGAATAGAGGTATTGAATTAGCATTAAATGCAAACATTATTCATACTAAAGACTTGAAATGGACTATAAATGGCTCTTTTAGTGCTAATCATAATGAAATTGTGAATTTGTTCGGGAATACGACTAAAGGTTACATCTACATAAATAGTAGTACACAAAAATGGATGGTAGGTGAAGATATTAATTCAATTTATGGCTATGTTTATGATGGAGTCTGGACTGCAGATGGCATTAAAGAAGCAATTGCAAACAAAGATTTACGCGCTGTAAATTCGGCAGGAAAAGTTATTGCCCGTGAAGGTCAGGCCAAAGTGAAAGACTTTGATGGAAATGGAATTGATGCAAACGACCGCAGAATTCAAGGCCACTCGGATCCTAGCTGGACTGGAGGCTTATCTACCAATCTTTCTTACAAAGGATTCGATTTCTCTATGAGCGTTTATACCGCGCAAGGGATGACCGTGTTTTCGCCATTCATTGAAGAGTTTACCAATTACAACGACCGTGGACGTCAGAAATTAGTGATGGATTATTACATTCCTGCAGGAACCACAATGGTTGGAAGTGATGGCTATTTCTATACTCAGGAGACAGCTCATAATTATCAGGGACGTCCGATGGTTTATACTGACAATGGAACAAAAGCAAACTGTGGCTCATATTGGCATACAGCCAAAGAAACAGCCAATGAAATGCCAGGCAGTTGGGTGGATGCATCTTATGTGAAAGTTAGAAATATTACATTGGGTTACACGCTTCCCAAATCTGTAACTAAAGCTTTGAATATTACTAATTTCAGAGTCTATTGTAATGTGTTGAATCCATTTGTATTTACTAGTTATGAAGGTTTCGATCCGGAATGGGCAGGTGCTTCAATGGGTAAAGATAATGGTCCTTCAACTATTACATATCAATTTGGAGTGAATGTTAAGTTTTAATTTGCTATTTATTTAATAAGATTTAATATGAAAAAATTAATTTATATATTGACATTTGCAGCTGCATTTATATTATCGGGATGTTCAGATTATCTTTCTGAAACAAACAAATCAAATCCCGATGCTGCAACTTTTTACAAAACCACATCGGGTTATGAGTCGTTAATAAACTCGTGCTACTCGACTTTGCGTGATGTGTATGGTGACAACATTGAGATGTTTGTGGCTGGCACTGATTTGTATAAAATTGGTAGAGCAGGTTTGGTTTCGCAGGGTTTAGGTACTTATCAAAATCTAACTCCAGCTGATAATTCGGTGAAAGCTTTTTATACAGTTGTATACCAATCTATCAAAAAATGTAATGATGCAATTTATTATGGAGAAACTTATGGACAAAGTACTACACGCATAGCTGAGGTTCGTTTTTTACGTGCATTTTATTATTTCCATTTGGTTCAACAATTTGGAGATGTTGCATTGGTAACAGATAGATTAACTACACCGGTTACAGATTATCCCAGAACCCCGGCAAGTGACGTTTATACATTTATTATAAATGAAATGAAAACTCCTCTGGCGGCGCTTCCAGCCACTGCGGCTAATAGAGTAAATCAACGCGTTGTAAACCATTATTTATCTTTGGTCTATCTTACACGTGGTTACGAATCTTATGGTTCCGCGACTGATTTTCAATCGGCAGTAGATTATGCCACTGCGGCAATAAATAATCAGGGACTTACATTGCCATTCGATGGGAAAACCGGTATTTTCTATCCCGGCAATGAGAAAAATGCCGAAATTCTTTTCTCAGCTCAATATAGCTCTACTTCTTTGGCCACTGTTACAACGGGTAATTCGCAAGCGTCATTTTATGGAGCATATCTTGGAGGTTCCGATGGTGCCATCAATGATGGGATGCCTTATATGAATACTCGCTTGAAGCCAACTATGCGGTTGTATAATCTTTTAAGTCAGGATCCAACTGATACTCGTTTTGCTGGCACCTTTATGCAAGAGCTTTATGGCGTAGTAGCTACCGGAAAATGCAGTTATTATTCTTATTTTAAAAAGTACGATACACGCAGCACATTGGAAGTCTTGATGTATTATCCAAAACCGGGAGCTACACAAGCCGATGTAAATGCATGGATCGCAGTCAATTCGGCAAAACGCTCAGCCACTACAATTAAATGGCCTGTGACAAACGGAGTTAATAGTTGGGAGAAGAACGATTTAGATAAAGATTATCCATGCATCAAAAAATTCTCGGATCCTGATGCTCCTTTTAATACGACAGCTAGTCGCCGCGATATTTTCCTTGCTCGTTTAGCCGAGACTTATTTAATTCGTGCTGAGGCATATGTTAAGTTAGGCAATAAACAGACTGAAGCCAAGAATGATATCAATGTTGTTCGTAGTCGTGCCGGTGCAGCAGGTATTACCGAATCCAGTGCGACTATCGATTACATTTTGGATGAACGTGCACGCGAGTTTGCTGGAGAGTATAATCGTTGGTACGATCTGAAACGTACAGGAAAATTGATTCAATATGTTTCTACATATAATCCGGATGTTCCAAGTGATTCGAACATGAAAGGGAACGATGGAAGTTATAAAATCTTACGCCCAATTCCGCAAGATGCGATTGGCTTGAATAGTGCGACGATAACACAAAACCCAGGTTATTAATATCGAAGGTTTATAAACACAGAAGGCTGTTTCGAATCCGAAACAGCCTTCGTCGTATAAAAAAGGAACTACTCTCTGGTTATGTACAAAATATCTCCACTTAAAGTCGTTTTATAACGCTTAAGTGCCTCTTTCGCTTCTCCGGAAGATGGATTACCAATTCCATAACCAAGATCGAACACGGAACCACAACTTTCGCAAACGGCTTGTCCTAAACCGTTAGGGCGAACACGAACAGTTTGCTTTACTTCTACAGGACAACTCATGTCAAATGCATAATACTCTCCATCAAAACCAATATACACCAAAATTCCACCATATCCGATTCTGTCCGTTTCAAATGTTCTTTTCTCGAAAGTAAGAGCCTGATTTGGTGATCGGAAGTTTGGATAAGTCGTAGTTAAATTTAAATTCAAATAAACGGGAAAATCTGGTATGGAAGATTGAACATTGTCGTTGCAACTTACCAATGCAAGTGTAAGAAAAGTAATAATCAGACAATATTTATTTAAAGGTTTCATGTTGTTGAGTTTGCTTTTTTAATCTCACGCACCTAATTCTCCGATTCTCCACAATTCATCATTGGTGAAAGTGACATTTTTAAGAGCATCAATATTATCTTGTAACTGTTTCACAGAACTTGTTCCTACAATTACGGAATTGACTTGCGGTTTATGCAAGCACCAAGCCAGAGCCATTTGAGCTAGCGATTGACCGCGGTGAGCAGCTATGTCATTTAGCTTACTGATTTTCTCAATGACCTCGGGTGTCAGTTGGCTTTTTTGTAAGAAGCCGTAGCTGTGTGCCGCCCGCGAATTTTCCGGAATACCCTGCAAGTATTTATCGCTTAACATGCCCTGAGCCAGTGGTGAAAATGCAATAAATCCAACGCCATTTTCCTCTGCCAAAGGCAAAACGCTATTCTCTATTTGACGAGTGAAAATATTGTACCTGTCCTGATTTATCAGGCACGGAGTTCCATTTTCGCGCAAAATGCGATAAGCTTCACGTGCTTTATCTTCCGGATATTTTGAGATGCCTGCGTAAAGTGCTTTTCCATGTTTTACCATGTCCGATAGAGCTCCCATCGTTTCTTCCAATGGAGTATTTGGGTCGTATCGATGGGAATAGAATATATCGACATATTCCAATTGCAGCCTTCTCAGACTTTGGTTTAAGCTGGAAATTAAATATTTTCGGGAGCCCCAGTCGCCATAAGGTCCCGGCCACATGTCATGACCAGCTTTTGTGCTGATTAGCATTTCATCTCGATAAGACGAAAAGTTATCTTTCAATATCTTGCCAAAGTTCTTTTCAGCACTTCCATAAGGCGAACCATAGTTGTTTGCCAGATCGAAATGTGTAATGCCGTGGTCAAATGCAAATTGAATCATTTTTAAAGCTTCATCTGCATCATCAACATCCCCAAAATTATGCCATAAACCGAGTGAAATAAGTGGCAGTTTTAATCCGCTTTTTCCACAATATTGATAACCAACAGAGTTGGTATATCTGTCGTTTGCAGGAGTGTATGTGCTTTTGGACATTACTTTTATCTTTAGAATTTTACGGCAGGTGCTTTCTCGCTTCCTTTTTCAGCCTCGAAATAGGGCTTTTTGTCAAACCCAAACATATTTGCAATTATGTTTGTAGGGAAAGAGCGAATAGACTTGTTATAGCTTTGAGCTGTTTCGTTGAAACGTCCACGCTCTACTGAAATACGATTTTCGGTACCTTCGAGTTGAGCTTGTAGTTCCAGAAAATTTTGGTTTGCTTTCAGATCTGGATAATTTTCGGTAATCATCAATAATTTTCCTAATGCTGAGCTTACCTGACCTTGTGCAGCCTGATATTCTTGTAGTTTTTCTGGAGTAAGTTTTGTTGGATCTACTGTAATCTGTGTCGCTTTAGCACGTGCAGCAACCACACCTTCGAGCGTTGAACTTTCGTGCGTAGCATATCCTTTAACGGTAGAAACCAGGTTTGGAATCAAGTCTGAACGGCGTTGATATTGACTCTCAACATTTGCCCATTGACTATTGACATTTTCTTGAGAAGAAACTAATCCGTTATAACGAGACATACCCCAAAAAAATGCGATAACTAAGATTGCTACAACAGAAATTAAAATAATTGTGTTCTTTTTCATTGTGATAATTTTTGATTTGTTCTAACGAAATTAAATAGTGTATTGTTAATAACCAAAAGAAATAAAGGATAAATTACCATCCGCTTGTGGCACCACCGCCACCGGACATTCCGCCTCCAAAGCTACCGCCTCCGCCACCGCTGAAGCCTCCACCTCCGAAACCACCTCCACCACTGAAGAAGCCTCCTGCTACGGCTCCACCAATTAAGGCTCCGCCTTCTCTGGTGAGGCGCGGAATATTGTTGATTGTCATTTTCTTCGTAGCCACAGAATTTGCAATGGTAGGTTGTTCGTTCGGTTCCTGCGTTTATGTAAGTTGGAGCAACAATTGTAGCGTTTTTCTTTCAAAATAAAGGCTTTTGTTCCGCATTTAGGACATTCGGAATAGATACTTGGCTTGTCGAGCGTAAAAACTGCTTCGTTGGCACATTTATCGCAAACAAAAACATCATAGTCTACAGCTTGCAATTTTTCCTCGAATTGCTGTGAAAGTTTTAAATATGCATCTTCTTTTTTCTCGCTTAAAATATGCATTTTGCCATCGCAAACATTGCATTGAATAGGTTCCCGTCTGATTTTTAGCATCATCAGCCTCCCATAAATGTTGGCTGGAATAGTTGCAATAGGAACTGGAATTATCAGCAGTAAATAAATCGGGTTTGAAAAAAGAAGGATAATTACGAATGCAACAATTGGGACAAAAACTGCAACCAAACTGATTATTGCTGTTTTTTCACTCTTAATGGCTTTATAACGAGCTATGTTGATATTAAGTTTTGGATTCTTTCTGATTTTTTGAATGGAATTTCCAATCAGAATGCAGGTGAGAAGAGCTATAATTAAGTAAGCGGCGCACGCAATTGGCAGAATTTGATTCCAGGCAATTGGTGTTTTTACTTCTTCTGGAATAGGTTCTTTCCGAATTGTAGAACCAATTCTTTGCACTCCGGCTAATAATCCGGCGTCATAATTTCCTCCTTTGAACTCGGGAATCATGGACTGATACTGAATTCGTTTGCAAATAGCATCAGGCAATACGCCTTCAAGCCCATAGCCGGTTTCAAAAGTTACTTTTTTCTGATCAAGCACAAATAAGACAAGCAATCCATTGTCTTGTTTGGCTTTTCCAATTGTCCAGGTTTTAAAAAGATCAGTTGCAAATGGTTTATTTCGGTGTTGCCAATCGAATTGACTGCCACAATTGCCACTTCAGCACCTGTCTGAGCAGAAAGAGAGTCCAGATAAATGTTCATCTGTTCTACAGTTTCATTTTTCAAAACTCCGTCCGGATTGCTTACAAATGCATGGGCATTGGCTGTTTTGGGATTTGGAACTGTTTGAACAGTATACTCTGTTGCAAAAGCAAAGCCGTAAAAAGAACAAAGAATTATAAGAAGTAACTTTTTCATAATTTATGGATTAAACTTTAGCGTTCAGACAAGTTGTTTGTCAATTATATGAATCGACTAAATAAACATCAAAAATAAGAACAGAATTAGGAGGAATAGCTGAGTAGGAAGAAGAAGTGCCATACCCTAATGAGCTTGGTATGTAGAATCTGTAAGTACCACCGTTGTTCATTTTTTCTAGACCTTCTTGCATTCCAGATACTAAACTCGAAACTAATCCCATGTTTGTTTCAGTTCCTTCGTCAAATACAGAGCCGTCAATCAATTTTCCTTTGTATGTGAGAACTACGTAACTGTTCGCATTCGGTTTACGTAGATAGCCCTGATGAATTACCTGATAACAGAGTCCGGTAGATGTTGTAACAAAGCCGGAATCAGTCTTATGTTTAGCGTACCATTGATCATTCAACAGTTTCCAGTCCGCCCATTTGTCTTCCTTGCAGGAGGAAAATATTATTAGGAGTAAAAAAGTAAGTAAGAATCCAATTGAAATTTGTTTCATGTTCTTTGTTATTTTTTATGTGATGTTTTATTTTTTTTAAGTAGTTGTAAAAATGACTTATGGACAAATTCTGGCGTACATTTAAGCTCTGGATTGATGAAACTTAAAGAACAGTGCCGATTTCTTTAATCCGAGGAAGAAGATCGAATCTGCTTCTGTTGGAATCAATAAATTTCTCTTTGTAATTTGATTTAACTTGACCTCGTTAGGCTGTTGTAAAATAATTGATAATTAATTTGTTTCGGCTTACTTTTCAAATTTGAATGAGAAATTACCCACGCGGTTTCCATCAATGAAAAATTCAGCGCGATAAGTGCCTTTCGGCAAAATTTCTCCAATTTTCCAGTAAAGCACGTCTGTTTTAGCATCTCCTGTAAACTCGAAACTCTTAGCAACAGAATAGGCAATATTTCTATTTTCGAATTGAAAAACATTCCCGGAACTAGTTGTCAAAACGTCTTCATCGGGCCTCGTAATTCGTAAATAAACTCTTTTTTCTCCAGGCTGAGCTGTTACATTCTTGGCAATAGTATAGTTGAATTGTAAATTTGCGGTTCGCGAAAACCATCCCGGTTTCTTTCCATTGCTGGTGAGCGGCTTCATACTGAAATTTATCACTTCCAAAATGGACGCACGTGTAACAACCTGGTTTAATGATTCTTTGTCTTTTGAAAGCTGTTGAACGGTTTGTGTGGCAGCCTGATATTTTTTATGAACTTCGACGTTCTCTGTACGAAGTATTTTATTTGCAGAATTTAATGAGTCAATTTGATTTACATACTGAATCATTACTTGTCTAACGGTAGCCAGTTCTTTTTTCAATTGAGCAATACGTCGGGCGTTTGTTGACTTTGTGACGCGCAATTCGTCCAATAACTGCTGAACTTTGGTTTTTTGATTGTCAAGTAATTTAACAAGAGAATCATTTTTAATATTGGATGTGTAGCCGGAAAACTCCTGATTAATATTAGAATATTCCTTTTCAACTTCTTGTTTTTCAAAATTCATTTGCTCCACAACTTCTGCCATTTCGGCATCTTTTAGTTTTGCTTGTCGCACGAAATATATTACGGCGATTCCTAAAGCGGCAATTACGACTGCGGCAACAGTAATAATTATAAAATTCTTTTTTTTAATAGGATCCATCATTATAAGTTATTCATTACTAAAGTATCGTTAAGACTTTTTCGAGTTTAATGCCTCTCGAACCTTTGATCAAAACATATTCATTCTCTATTGAATGATCTTCCAAGTGAGCAATAAGATCATTTACTTCGTTGAAACAAGGATAGGAATTAATTGTTTTCTTGAAATTTTCTCCCACTAAAAAAACGCTGTGAAACTTGTTTTGTTGTAGTAAAGTAATTATGTTTTGGTGTTCGGTGTCGCTTTGTTCCCCAAGTTCGAGCATATCTCCCAAAATGAGCGTTTTATCGTTCACATTCATTTGTGCAAAATTCAAAATAGCTGCTCGCATACTAGTTGGATTTGCGTTGTATGTATCAACTACCAGCTTATTTTTCGCTGTAATAGTTAGTTGAGACCGGTTGTTCTGCGGAGTGTATTTTTCCAACCCATGCTTGATTTGTTCGTTAGTTACTTCAAAACATTTGCCAATTGCTACGGCAGCCAAAACATTTTCAGCATTGTATGAACCAATCAGTTTTGTTGCGACAGAAAATGAGTCGTTTTGGTTGACAGCGCATTTCATGTTCAGGTATGGCGAGCAGTCGACTATTTGTCCGCAGATATTGCAAGTTGTGTTTGTTGGGTTCAAACTATAATTCTGCACACGTGCATCTTTTTTGAATCCGACCTTAGCTGCCATTTCCAACAAATTTCCATTATCTATATTAATGAAAATATCCTTGCCTTGGCTGAAAATATATTCGTATAATTCCGCTTTTGTATTTTTTACTCCTTCAAACGAGCCAAATCCTTCTAAATGTGCTTTCCCAACATTGGTGATAATGCCATAATCAGGACAGGCAATTTCAACCAAAGCTTTTATCTCTCCGGGGTGGTTAGCTCCCATCTCGATAACTGCAATTTGATGTTCTGGTTTTAATTGTAATAATGTTAATGGAACTCCAATGTGATTGTTCAGATTTCCCTGAGTAAAAAGAATATTGTATTTTTCTTTTAGTACAGCAGCAATTAGTTCTTTTGTAGTCGTTTTACCATTTGTTCCCGTAATGCCAATAATTGTAGTCCCCAGTTGTTTTCGGTGGTAAGTGGCCAATTGTTGTAAACTTGACAGAACGTTGTCGACTAGGATAAATCGCTCGTCAATAGCATACTCAGGCTCGTCAACAACAGCGTAGGCACAACCTTTTTCAAGTGCAGAAAGTGCAAAAGCATTTGCATTGAAATTATCACCCTTCAATGACAAAAAAAACGAATTGGGTGGACAGACTCGACTATCTGTACAAATTATAGGGTGTTGTTGGAATATTTGGTAAAGTTCCATCTTAAAAGTTCAATTTTGTATTGAATTATCTGCAAAAATAATCATTATCCTATAAATTAACGTCATGCTTATCAATTAATAATTAATAATGAACGGTTAATAATTATAATTTGGGTGAAATTAAAATTTCCAAATAATTTATTGTCGTCTTTTTGAAAAAAAAATGACTAAATCCTTCAGCGGGTTTAGTCATTTCCTGCATTTTTTTTGTTATTAAATATCGAAGGCAACTGAAAAATACCAACCTTTTTGATGTAAGCTGTATGAATCAGTAGAACTATTCTTATTTAAGTTATTTATTCCAAAATCATAAGTCGCTTTAAGCTGATATTTTTTCCATTGAACACCACCTCCCAGTCCGACCTGAAGATTCAGTCTGTTTAGTTGAAGTGAACTGGAACCTGAATATAAATTACTGATTTCGGATTTGACGTAATAATCATATGTTGGATCTAGTGAAGAAGTAACTACCCTTTTTTGATACAATCCGATATTCAAGTTTGGACCGGCAAATCCAAAAACCTTAAGTGATTTAGACAGAGGCAAGGTGTAAGTTAAACGAGCTGGAATATCCAAAAAATGGGCGATTGTTTTGTATCTGACATCTTCATCGTTAGGGTAACCCTGAAGTTTTTTAGAGTATACAAAATTGTAAAGAACACCAGTCAGTAAACTGAAATTGTTTTTAAGCTTAAATTCAGCCGTACCTCCTAGTTTTACTCCGTCAAAAAATTTGGAGCTTACGCCTGTACCGAAACGTTGAGGATTATTGTAGCCGATTTCTAAGCGGTAAGTCTGAGCATTTATAGAGCAAACCAAAGCTAATAAAGCAATAATCAGATTGAATTTTAATGTTGATTTCATAAAGTTGGAGATAAAAAATTATATAATTTCTTCCGAGAGCAAAGATAGTTTTTTTTTAGCATTAAAATGCTATTGTTGCCTGAGGTAAGTCAATACATTATCTGTTTTTAACCTATAATATAGAAACTCTTAACTTGTTTTTAGAAAAAAGACGTTTAACAAATTACTTTGTTAAACGTCTGTGTGTTTGTTTGTGGAGCTGGAGGGAGTCGTAACTTCGTCCAACCCATATTAAATATCAGTACGTTATACCTGCTAAATCTGTATGTCCACCTAGCTCTCCACCTTGAAAGGAACTAAAAATGTGGAATTTTCATGTATCAAAGATACAAAAAATATATGACATTATGATGTTAGCAGGCTGTTTTTTAGTGTGGTTTGTGTATATTGTCTAGGGAGATAACTAACCTTTGGTATGCTTGATTTATTAGTTATCCGAAAATGAGAGGATATACTTGTTCGGCTTTTAGTCCTGTGTATTGGCAGAACTCATCAATGCTGACGAGCTGATGATCTTCTTTTTGAAAGTGCTGCTTGATCTGCGTTAGCAGAGTCCTTCCATAACGTTCGCTCTTGCCGGTTATTCGTTGTACATCCTTCGGGTATATGCAAATTCGTTTTGCTTCCATTAAACGGCTTTTAATGGGGCAAATTTACAATTATTTCTTTGATATTTCTGCCGTTTTTGGAAAAAATGGCTGGAATGCCCATTAATGGAAGCTCATAGATTCCGGGTAGTGGTGTTGTGCTATACATTTGTTGCGATAATTCTAAATTTTTAAATTATGGCACAACAAAAAAGTATTTTGAAACTTAAGGGAACCATCGGTGGAATTACCTTCTACAAATCGAAAGATGGTTATCTGGCCCGGGAAAAGGGTGGAGTGGATGCTTCCCGAATTGCGAATGATCCTGGATTTGCCCGTACACGTGAAAATGGTGCAGAGTTTGCCAATGCAGCTTCTGCAGGGAAGCTGTTACGTGACTCGGTTCGTGCGTTGGGGAAGAATGCATCTGATGGTCGTGTAACAGCTCGTTTGACTCAAATGATGACGCAAATCAAGAACATGGATGAAGCCAATGTCAGGGGAGAACGAAGTGCAGCTGAAGGAATGGCCAAAGATGAAGCCAAAGCGCTTTTGAATGGTTTTAACTTCAATGAAAAAGCAGTTTTGGGAGCTGTGTTGTACACACCATTTTCGGTGGATGCAGCAACAGGCGAAATCAAAATTGCTGCTTTGAACCCACAAAATGACATTAGCTTACCCAGCGGTGCAACTCATGTTGTTTTGAAAAGCGGATTTGCAAGTATCAACTTTCTGACGGGTGAGTCGGAAATGACTGTTTCCGCTCCAGTGCGTATCGCAACGGACGCAGCTGTACAAGCTGTTTCGTTGAAACCGGCAGCTGCTCCGGCAGTCGAAGGGACTCACATTTATCTGTTATCGATTGACTTTGTGCAATCGGTAAACAATGCAGATTATTCTTTGAATAACAACTCGTACAACGTGTTGGCTATTGTTGGTATTGAATAATTATAAAACCATTGTTTATGAATACAGATAAGAATGCAATCGCAACCGATCCGAACAACATGAGTGTTGTGGAACGTGTCAAAGCACCGACTCCGAAGTTTTTTAAAATGCTTCGGACAATCGGATTAGCTTTGGCGGGAATTGGTGGAGCTATTTTAGCGGCACCTGTTGCGGTTCCGGCCGCACTGGTCACCATTGCCGGTTATGTTACGTTGGCCGGTGGAGTAATGACAGCAGTTAGCCAAACTGCCGTTGATACGAACACTAAAGACGGTCAATAATGAAGCTCCCAGAACCAAACCA
>Ga0183099_1001205_pt1 | contig 15589 bp, 10 predicted proteins | sample Biomet1_FD_127788 | JGI IMG/M metagenome (GOLD analysis project Ga0183099, IMG submission 127788) | Microbial communities from bioreactor (seeded with anoxic lake sediment) at LBNL, California, USA - Biofuel metagenome 1 | ecosystem: Engineered > Bioreactor > Anaerobic > Unclassified ... | reverse complement strand
CTGATATTAGTTTCTTTATCTCTCCTCTTCTTAATGCACTTGGAAGAGTGGGAGATTCTACAATAGGAGTAGATTTCTTTGTAGAAGAAGATGAATTTGTTATTTATAACATAATTGAAGAGATGAAGAAATCTAATAAAAAGCGTAGAAGCCTTGAAAGAAATACTTTTAATGACATAGATAAAAAATATAGTGTTATGAAAAATATGGATTTTATATTTGAGGCATCAGAAGAATGGCATCCAGGAATAATTGGAGTTGTCTCTTCAAGACTTGCTCTTAAGTATCATGTACCAGTGGTTCTTATAACTCTAAAAAATGATTATGGGAAAGCTTCTTGTAGAAGTATTGAAGGTGTAAATATCTTTAATATTTTGAGTGCTATTTCACGAGAATTTGTTAGATTTGGTGGACATGATTTGGCAGCAGGTTTTGTAGTACATAAGAATAAATTGGACTTTGTAAAGGATAGGATAGAGGAAGCAATAAGAAGTGGTTCTGATAGTCACAAAGAAAGATTTATAAGTATAGATTATGAAATGCCCCTTGAAAAAATAGATGATGAATTCTTAAAGAATTTAAAAAAATTGTCGCCTTATGGACTTGATAATCCTCAACCACTTTTCTTAGATAGAGATATGGAGTTTGTAGGAAGCAAGAAGTTTGGAGTGGAAAATAGACATTTTAAAACTTTCTTGAAAAAAGGAGATAAGATTTATTCGGCAGTTGCCTTTAATCTTGGTGACAAGATTGAGGATAAAGTTTATTCTTTTCAAAAATTTGATATTGTATATTATCCCGAAAAGATTTATTATAAGGGAGAAGAAATATTGCAAATCAAAATAAAAGATTTTCAATTTAAAGATGAGTTTTATAAAATCTTTGAATAAATATAAAAATTAAATTAAAAAAATATAGGAGGATTACCTTAAAATGGCAGTAGAAATCAAAAAATTGCAAAACTCTAATGTTGAGTTTGTTATTACACTTGAAGGTGCAGAAGTAAAAACAATGAGAACGAAAGTTCTTGGAAGCATAGCAAGAGAAGTTGAATTACCAGGATTTAGAAAAGGTAAAGCTCCTTTATCAACAGTAGAAGCAAAATTTGCTCATGTATTAAAAGAAGAAGTAGCAGAATTAGTTTTAAAACAAAACTTTGAAACAATTATCAAAGAAAACGAATTAAAACCAGTTGACTACGTAAAAACAGTATCTGTAGAATTAACTGAAGATAAATTCGTAGGAACTTTCATAGTTGATGTTTATCCAGAAGTAACTCTTGGAGATTACAAAGGAATAGAAGCAACTAAAGAAGAAGCAAAAGTAACTGAAGATGCAGTAAATGCTGAAATTCAAACTCTATTAGATAGAGGGGCAAAATTGGTAGAAGCTGAAGAAGGATACAGAGCTCAATTAGAAGATACTGTAACTTTAGATTTTGAAGGATTTGTTGATGGAGTTGCTTTTGAAGGTGGAAAAGCTGAAGCTTATGCACTTCAATTAGGAAGTAAATCATTTATAGATACTTTTGAAGACCAATTAGTAGGATATGCAGTAGGACAAGAAGGAGATATCAATGTATCTTTCCCTACAGAATACTTTAAAGAAGAATTAGCTGGAAAACCTGCTTTATTCAAAGTAAAAGTAACTGCAATAAAAAAATTAGCTAAACCTGTTTTAGATGATGAATTTGCAAAAGATAATGGTTTTGATGATTTAGCTGATTTAAAAGCTAAAAAAGCTGATGAATTAACAGTAAAAGAAAATAATAGAGTAGAATCTGAATTTAAAAATGCTATAATATCTAAAGTTATAGAAAATGCAAGTGTAATAATTCCAGAATCTATGATAATCAGAGAAATCAACAATAGATTAGCTGAATTTGAAAATAGCTTAAAACAACAAGGTGCTAATTTAGAAATGTACTTACAAATGTCTGGATTAAATATGGATGGAATAGTAGCTCAAATCAGACCAATGGCTGATGGAAGAGTAAGAAGAGATATAATACTTGCAGCAGTAGCAGCAGCAGAAGGAATAACTGTATCTGATGAAGAAACTGATGCTAAAATGGCAGATGTGGCAAAATTATATAACATGGATGCAGATAAATTAAAAACTGAATTAATAAAAGCTAAAAACTTTGAAAACTTCGTTGAAAACTTAAAAGTTGATATAGAAATTCAAAAAACTATTGATTTTTTAGTAGCAAACGTTAAATAATTGATTAACCAAAGGGGACAGAATAATTTCTGTCCTACTTTGCTATAAAAATAGGAGGCAAAAATATGTATAATCCTACGGTAATTGAGAATACAAGTAAAGGGGAAAGAGCTTTTGATATCTATTCAAGATTATTAAGAGACAGAATTGTATTTTTAGGAACAGAAATAGATGATTTAGTAGCAAATTCAATAGTAGCACAATTACTATTTTTGGAAGCAGAAGATCCAGAAAAAGATATAATTATGTATATCAACAGTCCAGGAGGAGTAATCACATCTGGAATGGCTATTTATGATACAATGCAATATATTAAACCTGATGTACAAACTGTGTGCATAGGGCAAGCAGCTTCAATGGGTGCACTTTTATTAACAGCAGGAGCAAAAGGGAAAAGATTTGCCCTTGAAAATTCAAGAGTAATGATTCATCAACCTCTTGGTGGAGCTAGAGGACAAGCTACAGATATTCAAATACAAGCAAAAGAAATATTAAAAATGAAAGATATGACATCTGGAATTATTGCTAGACATACTGGTAAATCAATGGAAGATGTTTTGAGAGATACAGAGAGAGACAATTTTATGAGTTCTGATGAAGCTTTAGAATATGGTTTAATAGATAAAGTATACAGAGCAGGTACTAGAGGTGGAGAGAATGAGTAAAAAGAATGAACCTATTTGTTCTTTCTGTGGAAAAGGTGAGAGTGAAGTATACAAACTTATTCTAGGACCCCATGCAAATATATGTGATGAGTGTATAGATGCTTGTGACGAACTTATAGAAGAAGAAGGAGAAAGAATAGAAGATTCTAACTTTGGAGATATAAATATACTTTCTCCAAAAGAGATAAAAGATAAGCTTGATGAATATGTAATAGGTCAAGCAGAGTCTAAAAAAACTTTGGCTGTAGCAGTTTACAATCACTATACAAGAATCAGACATTTTGATAACAAAAAAGAAGATGACGTAGAGTTAGCAAAATCTAATGTTTTACTTATTGGACCTACAGGAAGTGGGAAAACATTACTTGCTCAAACTTTAGCTAGAATACTTCATGTACCTTTTGCTATTGCAGATGCCACAACTTTAACTGAAGCTGGATATGTGGGAGATGACGTAGAGAACGTACTTGTAAGACTTATTCATGCAGCAGATATGGATATTCATGCAGCAGAAAGAGGAATTATCTATATAGATGAAATAGATAAAATAGCAAGAAAATCAGAAAATGTAAGTATTACAAGAGATGTTTCTGGAGAGGGAGTACAACAAGCACTTCTAAAAATTATAGAAGGAACTGTAGCAACTGTTCCACCTCAAGGAGGAAGAAAACATCCTCATCAAGAACTTTTAGAGATTGATACAACTAATATACTGTTTATAGTTGGAGGAGCTTTTGAGGGACTTGAGAAAAAAATTAAAGATAGAACATCTAAGAAATCTATGGGATTTGGGGCAGTAATTGAAGAAAAAGAAGTAGAACAAGGTATATTACTTCAAAAAGTTATGCCTGAAGATCTTGTTAAACATGGACTTATTCCTGAATTAATAGGAAGACTTCCAATAATAACAACTTTAGAGAATCTAGATGAAGAGGCTTTAATCAAAATATTAAAAGAGCCAAAAAATGCTCTTATAAAACAATATCAAAAGTTCTTTGAATATGAAGATGTTCAATTAGAATTTAAAGATGAAACATTAGTAAAAATAGCTAGAGAAGCTATAAGAAGAAAAATAGGAGCTAGAGGATTACGTTCTATAATGGAAGCTCTTATGCTAGATCTAATGTATGAAATACCATCAAGAGATGATATAAAAAAAGTTATAATTACTGAAGAAGCATTAGAGAATAGGGAAAAAATAGAGTTTGTATTAAAAAAAGGAAAAAAGCTTCTAGAAACTAAATAGGTTTTACAAAAGGGAGTGATTATATGAATAGAGCAGCATTTATTCCTACTAGGGATTTAATAGTCTTTCCAGGGATAATAACACCACTTTTCATAGGTAGAGAAAAGTCAGTATCAACTTTGGAAAAAGCAATGTTAGAGGATAATACACTAGTTCTTTTTATGCAAAAAGATGCTAAAGATGAAGATCCAAAATTGCCTGAAGGGGTACATGAAATTGGCGTAGTAGTAGGAATTCTACAAACTTTAAAAATGCCTAATGGAAATATTAAGGTGTTGGTAGAAGCAAAACAAAGAGTTAAATTATTAAATGTTATAGATAGCCCAAATTATCTTGAGGCTGAGTATGAAGAGCTGAATCCAGTAATGGTTGACGAAGAAACTGGAGAAGCCCTAAGAAGAAAAATAGTTGGAAGTTTTGAGAAATATTCGAAGCTTACAGGTAAAATACTTCCTGAACTTATTCAAAATCTTAAAGAGATAAAAAACATTGAAAAAGTATTAGATATTATAGCGTCTAATCTTATTATACCTTTTAGTCGTAAACAAGAACTATTAGAAATAATAGAGATTGAGGACAGAGCTTATAAAGTGTTAGAAGTTATAGAAAATGAAGTAGAGATAGCAGGAATTGAAAGAGAAATTGATTCTAAAGTAAAAGAAAAAATGAATAATCTTCAAAAGAACTACTATCTTAAAGAAAAAATTAATACCATAAAAGAAGAGATAGGTGAAGGTTCTACAGAGAATGATGATGTAGCTGAACTTAGAGAAAAAATTAAAAGCACAAAGATAGAGGCTGAACTTCGTAAAAAACTTAATAAAGAAGTAGACAGACTTGCAAAAATGCCACAATTTTCATCAGAAGCAGGAGTAATACGTTCATATGTAGAGGCAGTTCTTGAACTACCTTGGACTAAAAAATCGAAAGAATCTTTAGATATCAAAAAAGCTAAGGAAATCTTAGATGATGACCATTATGGACTTGATATTATAAAAGATAGAATTTTAGAATTTTTAGCAGTAAAAACTCTTAACAAAGATATGAAAGGTTCTATTATATGTTTTGTGGGTCCTCCAGGAGTAGGGAAAACATCTTTGGCACATTCAATAGCTAGAGCTATGAATAGAAATTTTGCAAGAATTTCACTTGGTGGAGTTAGAGATGAAGCTGAAATAAGAGGGCACAGAAGAACGTATATAGGAAGTATGCCTGGAAGAGTTATAAAAGCTGTTAAAGAAGCTGGAACGAAGAATCCACTAATACTTCTTGATGAAATAGATAAAATGGCTATGGACTTTAGGGGAGACCCTGCTTCAGCTATGCTTGAAGTTCTTGACCCTAATCAAAATAAACATTTTGAAGATCATTATATAGACACAGCTTTTGATTTATCAGATGTGTTCTTTATAGCAACAGCTAATGATTTAAGCTCTGTTCCTGGTCCACTTAGAGATAGAATGGAAATAATATCTCTTAGTTCTTATACAGAGTTTGAGAAAAAGCATATAGCTAAAAAATATCTGTTACCAGCAGCTTTAGAAGAAACAGGACTTAAAAAATATAAAGTTACTCTTTCTGATGAAGCACTTATGAGAATCATCAATGAGTACACAAGGGAAGCTGGAGTAAGAAATTTAAGAAGAGAAATTACTAGACTTCATAGAAGAATAGCAAAATATATAATTGAAAATGATAAAAAAGTTATTAATATTACTTGTAATAACCTTGAAAAATACTTGGATAAACCTAAATATAGACCTGACAAACAAAAAGAGATGGCTCCTAAGATTGGAATAGTAAATGGACTTGCTTGGACATCTGTAGGTGGAACAACTCTTGAAGTACAGGCAATAAGAATGGAAGGGAAAGGAAAACTTACTCTTACAGGAAAATTAGGGGAAGTAATGAAAGAATCTGCAAGTGTTGCTTATTCTTATGTAAGAAGTGAAAGAGAGAAATTTGGATTGGAAGATAAATTCTATGAAAAATATGATATTCACTTACATTTCCCAGAAGGAGCAGTTCCAAAAGATGGCCCTTCAGCAGGAATAGCAATAACAACAGCATTGATTTCAGCTATTTCACATAGAGAAATAAGACAAGATATTGCTATGACAGGAGAGATAACTATAACTGGAGAAGTACTTCCAATAGGTGGAGTAAAAGAGAAAGTTATAGGGGCTCACAGAGTAGGAATAAGAGAAGTTATACTACCATTTGATAATGGGGTAGATGTAGATGAACTTCCAAAAGAAGTAAAAAAAGATGTTAAAATACATCTTGTAAAAACATACTGTGATGTAGAAAAAATAGTTTTTAAAAAAGATTAATTTCTCAATAACTTAAAGAGGCTGACCAAGAGATAAAAAATACTGTCATTTGGACAAATGAAATTTGGAGAAATCTCTGGATTTAAAGATTCTTAGATTTCTCACTAAAGTTCGAAATGACAGTATCTATTTTTAGGTTAGCCTTGGTTATTTGTACTGATTCTCGGAGGTAGTATGGGATATATAGAAGAAATTAGAGAGCTTGTGGGACATAGACCTTTAATTCTTGTAGGTGCTTTGGTAATAGTAGTAAATGAGAAAAAAGAAATATTATTACAGCAAAGAACTTCTCCTTATGGTATATGGGGTATACCGGGAGGTCTTATGGAACTTGGAGAATCAGTAGAAGAAACAGGTAGAAGAGAGCTTTTTGAAGAAACTGGGATAATAGTAGGAAAACTTAATCTTATAGATATTTTTTCTGGTTCTGAATATTTTGTAAAATGTTCAAATGGAGATGAATTTTATTCAGTAACAATGGCGTATTATTCAGATGAAATTATTAAAGGAAAACTTATTAATAATGAAGAAGAAGCTTTGGAGCTTAGATATTTTAAAATAGATGAGATTCCGACAGAAATGGTTAAAAGTCATAAAAAAATAATAGAAGTTTTTAGGAATATTTTGGTTAATGATAATTAGTAGAGTTAAGAATTGAAATGAGGTAAAAAATGGAAATTAAACATGCAGATTTTGTAAAGTCAGCAGTATATGAAAGAGATTATCCAGAGGCTTTGGATAAAATAGAATTTGCCTTTGTTGGGCGTTCAAATGTAGGGAAATCATCACTTATAAACAGTTTGACAGGAAGAAAAAAGCTTGCCAAAACATCAAAAACACCAGGGAGAACTCAGCTTATTAACTTTTTTTTGATAAATAAAGAGTATAATTTTGTAGATTTACCAGGATATGGATTTGCAAAAGTTCCAATGTCTGTAAAAAGTAATTGGGGGAAAATAATAGGAGACTATCTAACAAGTCAACGTAAAAAACTTGTGTTTGTTCTTCTTGATATAAGAAGAGTGCCAAGTGGAGAAGATATGGAAATGTTAGAATGGTTAGCTCATTATGATGCAGACTACACTATTATTTTTACTAAATGTGATAAGCTTTCAAATAATGAGAAGTTTAAACAATTAAAAGAAATAAGGAAAAAACTGGAATTTAGAAATGAAGATGTTCTATTTTATTCAGCATTAACAGGATATGGCAAAAGTGAGCTTCTAGAATTTGTAGGAGAAGTAGTTAATGAAGAGATAGAAGATTATCATCCTACAGAAATCAGTTTTACAAATAAAAAGTAAGAAAGACTTGGTGTGAAAACCAAGTTTTTTATTTTAGAAAATTAATTTTTATGCTTTCAAAAACTAATAATTTTTTATTTTTAAGTTTATATAAATGAAAAAATAGAATTTTAAGTATAATAATGTATAGAAAAATGGAAAGAAGATGATAGAATGAAAAAACTAATAATTTTTTTAATTTTAATGATTAATATTTTTTCAGAATCAAAGAAAATACTGATTATAGGAAGCTATCATAAAGAGTATCAATTTCAGGTAGAATATATAAATGAAATAAAGAATGTAGTTGGAAAAAACTATGATTATTTTAATTTTTATATGGATACAAAGCATATAAAAAAAGAAGAGTTTATAGGTAAATCTAACGAAGCCTTTGCTTATTATAAAAAATTAAACCCAGATTTAGTAGTACTTGGAGATGATAGTGCATTTTCTTTACTAAAAGATAGGTTTGCTAAAGAAACGGTTCCAATAGTGTTTTTAGGAATAAATAATAATTTGAGAAATTATTTTAAGATAAGACCGAATAATTTTACAGGAGTATTGGAAAGGCCACTTTATCAAAGGAATATTACTTTTATAAAGGAGTGCATTCCTCAATTGAAAAAAATATTGATTCTTTATGATAATAGTAATACTTCACAATTTATAGTTAAAGAAGCTTTTTCAGGGAAAAAAAGTGGAAAAATTTTGAATGTTGAGATGAATATAGTTAATACAGATTCATATGAGAAATGGCAAGATATAGTGCTTAATGAAAGTAAAAAATATGATGCTGTAGTATTAGGATTATATTCGACTCTTAGAGACAAGAATGACAAAGTTATCAACGAAAATTTTGTACTTCAATGGACATCTAAGAATATAAAAAAGCCTCTATTTGGAACTTGGTCATTCTCAGTGGGGAATGGAAAAACAATAGGTGGATTAGTATTAAGTGGTAAAGATCAAGGAAATGAAGCAGGAAAGATTATTAAAAAAATACTAGAAAAAAATGAAAAGCCTATATCAATATATCCAGTAACTGCTTTAAATGGAGAATATTTATTAAGCCAGTTTGAGTTGAATCGTTGGAATATAGTTATACCTGATAAATATAAAGAACAAGTAAAATTCATTGAATAGAAATAATTATATTAAAGAGAATAAACAATATATAAAATAGATGTGATTATTCATTGAATTGATTTTGTATTGACAAAAGAGCATTGATTCTGCTATTCTACCTTGATGAAAAAGAAATTTAAGGAGAAATTATGAAGAAAAAAGATTATTTAATATTGGGTTTTGCTCTATTTTCAATGTTTTTTGGAGCAGGGAATTTAATATTCCCGCCTACATTAGGATTAATGGCAGGAGAAAACTGGCTTGGAGCGTTATTAGGATTCTTGACAACAGGTGTTGGGCTAACGTTTTTGGCTATTTATGCGTTAACAAAAACAGAGGGTTCAGCTTTCAAATTTGGAGAAAAAGTATCAGGAAAATTTAGTTTTGTATTTAATTCATTGATAATATTGGCGATTGGACCTTTACTTGCTATGCCAAGAACAGGAGCAGTTACATATGAAATGGCAATACAACCATTTATGCCAAATTTCAATCCATGGATTTTTCAAGCTATATACTTTGGGTTAACGATTTATCTTGCTATAAAACCATCAAAAATGATGGATAGATTGGGAGAAGTTTTAACGCCAATTATTCTTGGAACAGTTGCATTAATAATAGGCGTAGGACTTTTCAAATCATTTGGACATGTGGATACTTCAGTTGTTATGGATAACTCTTATTTTAAGGGATTCCAAGAAGGTTATCAAACAATGGATGCCATAGGAGCTATAATTATGGGAGTAGTTGCAATTGATGCCATAAGAGCAAGAGGAGTAAAAAAAGAGGAAGAAGGTAAAGCAGTACTTATTACTGCGGGAATAGCTGGAGGATTACTGGCACTAATATATGGTGGATTAATGTTCTTGGGAGCAAAATCTGGTTCTGTTTATGCAGGACAGGAGATTGGGAGAACAGCTCTTTTAAGTGGATTAGCAACACTTACATTGGGAACAGCAGGAAAAGTTGTATTAGGGCTTTTGGTTGCAAGTGCATGTCTAACAACATCAGTTGGATTAGCAGCTACAGCAGCGAATTTCTTTAGCAAACACACAAAAATTAAATATGGAACTGTTGTTATAGTTTCATCAGTAATAAGTTTATTTATTGCAAATTTTGGAGTAGATAAAATAATAAAAATATCTGTACCATTACTTGTAATTATGTATCCAATAGCTATGGTTCTTATAGTGCTTAACAGTTTTTCAGAAAAGTTTAAAATAAGAGGAACTTATATAGGTGGAGCAATAGGAGCAGGAGCAATAGGTCTTATTGAAGCATTGAATTTCTTAGGTGTAAAAATGGATGCAGTTAACAAAATATACAGCTTAATACCTTTATCAAAAGCTGGATTTGCATTTATAGTACCTGCAATACTTGGAGCAATTATTTTTACTTTTATAATTAAAGAAAAAGTGTAATCTTGACAAAAGCTTTGAAATTTGGTATTCTATCATAAAGTATAATTGGAGGTTTATTATGTTAAAAGTCGTAGAAGTCAGAAGAAATAGTAAAACTATATAAGAACTTTCTGGCTATAAATTTGACTTTTTACATTTAAACTGATATAGAGTTTAATAGCCGAATTGTTTCGGCTTTTTTTATTGTTTCGGATAATAGTTTTTAGAATAATTGAACTTACTGAATTAGAAGCAATTTTTAAAGCTTTGGGCGTCTGCCCAAACCCGACCAGCAACGGTTGCTGGACACCTTAAAAATAAATTGGAAATTTTCAAGTTCAAAATTTATAGGGAATTAAACGTCCCACGTTTATGAGGTTTGGACGCGTAGTCCAAGGGTGCGTATTTATTTAATTAAAAAATATAATCATATAGGAGGATTAGCTATGAGCGAACTGAATAAGACATATTCGCCAAAAGAGATTGAAGACAAATGGTATAAAACTTGGGAAGAGAAAAAATACTTTGCTGCTAAGGTAGAAGAGGGTAAAGATAATTATAGTATAGTAATTCCACCACCAAATGTAACAGGAATACTACATATGGGACATGTTTTGAATAACTCGATTCAAGATACGCTTATCAGATGGAAAAGAATGAGTGGAAACAATACTTTATGGATGCCAGGAACAGACCATGCAGGAATAGCTACTCAAAATAGAGTGGAAAGAAGACTTGCTGAATCAGGACTAAAAAAAGAAGATCTTGGGAGAGAAAAATTCATAGCTGAAACTTGGCAATGGAAAGAAGAACATGGAGGGATTATTACTAATCAGCTTCGTAAATTAGGTGCTTCACTTGACTGGGATAGAGAAAGATTTACTATGGATGAGGGACTTTCAGAGTCTGTAAAAGAGATATTTATAAAACTTTATAATGATGGATTAATTTACCAAGGGGAATATATGGTAAACTGGTGTCCAAGATGTGGAACAGCCCTTGCAGATGATGAAGTTGAACATAAAGATAAAGTTGGAAAAATTTGGGAAATCAAATATCCAATTGAAGGAACAGAAGAGTTTCTTGTTGTTGCTACAACTAGACCAGAAACTATGCTTGGAGATACTGGAGTAGCAGTAAATCCTAATGATGAAAGATATAAAAATTTAGTAGGGAAAAATGTAATACTTCCTTTGATGAATAGACCTATACCTATAGTTGCAGACGATTATGTTGATATGGAGTTTGGAACTGGAGTAGTAAAAATGACTCCTGCCCATGACCCTAACGATTTTGCTGTAGCTGAAAGAACAGGACTTGCAACAATAAACATATTAACACCAGACGCAAAAATTAATGAAAATGGTGGGAAATACGTAGGAATGGACAGATTTGAAGCAAGAAAAGTTATTTTAAAAGATTTGGAAGAATTAGACTTATTAGTATCTACAAAAGACCATAATCATGCAGTTGGAGAATGTTACAGATGTGAAACTGTAATAGAACCTAGAGTTTCTAAACAATGGTTTGTAAAAATGAAACCTCTTGCAGAAAAAGCTCTTGAAGTAGTAAGAAATGGTCAAATAGAAATAAAACCTAAAAGATGGGAAAAAGTTTACTATAACTGGCTTGATAACATAAGAGATTGGTGTATCTCTAGACAAATTTGGTGGGGACATAGAATTCCTGCATATTATGGGCCTGATAACCATATATTTGTTGCTAAAAATGATGAAGAGGCAAAGGCACAAGCATTTAAACATTATGGAAAAGAAGTAGAATTAAGACAAGAGGAAGATGTACTTGATACTTGGTTCTCATCAGCTTTATGGCCTTTCTCAACTATGGGATGGCCTGAAAAAACGAAAGAGCTAGAAGCTTTCTATCCAACATCAGTAATAGTTACAGGAGCAGATATACTTTTCTTCTGGATAGCTAGAATGGTAATGATGGGTATGTACGAAATGAAAGAGATTCCTTTCAAAACTGTTTATCTTCACGGAATAGTTAGAGATGAACAAGGAAGAAAAATGTCAAAATCATTAGGAAACTCTCCTGACCCATTAGACTTAATAGAAACTTACGGAGCAGATGCAATAAGATTTACAATGCTTTATAACACTTCTCAAGGACAAGATGTTCATTTCTCTGAAAAATTAATAGAGATGGGAAGAAATTTTGCTAATAAAATATGGAATGTTTCTAGATTTGTACTTATGAATCTTGAAGGATTTGACATAAAATCAGTAAATAAAGATGAACTAGATTTCCAATTAGTAGATAAATGGATATATTCAAGACTTAATGAAACTATCCAAACTCTTAACAACAAATTAGAATCGCATACTCTTGATGAAGGGGCTAAAGCGGTTTATGAGTTTTTAAGAGGAGATTTCTGTGACTGGTATGTTGAGATAGCTAAATCTAGATTATATAATTCTGATGATGTAGTGGCTAAGAAAACAGCTCAATATGTATTATGGAATATTTTAGAGCAAGGATTAAAACTTCTTCATCCGTTTATGCCATTCTTAACAGAGGAAATTTGGCAAAAACTTGGAGCTGAAGGAGAAACTATAATGCTTTCTGAATTCCCTAAATTTGACCAAACAAAGGTAGATACAGTTTCTGAAAACGCATTTATCTATGTACAAGAGTTAGTAAGTGCCATAAGAAATATTAGAGCTGAAATGAATGTTTCTCCAGCTAAAGCTATACATTTAGTATTAAAATCTGTTGATGAAATAGAACTTGAAACTCTTGAAGCTAATAAAGGATTCTTATGTTCTCTTGCAAAAGTAGAAAAATTAGAGTTTGGGAAAGATATAGTTAAACCAGAAGGTGCAGGATTTAGAGTAGCAGGTAAAACGGAAGTTTATGTTCCACTTGCTGATTTACTTGATGTAGAAGCTGAAATAGCTAAAATCAAACCTCAAATAGAAAAAATTAAAAAAGACCTTGAAAAAGTTCAAAGTAAATTAGCTGATGAAAGATTTACATCAAAAGCACCAGCTCATATACTTGATAGAGAAAGAAAAATTGAGGCAGAATACCTTGATAAATTAAATAAGCTAGAAGAGAATTTAAAAGCTTTTAGTAAATAACTTATAAAGATACTGGCATTGCCAGTATTTTTATTTTTTGCTCTTAATCAGAATCGATATAATGAATACAACCTATATAAAAAAAGAATGTTTTCTGAAAGCGAACAAAATTAATGTGAAATTTACTTTTTAAGGATATTAAAGGCAGAAACGATAAAAAACATATAGAGATTTTGACAATTTTAAGGTATGCTGTCTAATAAGTAGAAAATAGAAAGGAAGTAGAAAATATGAAAATAAAAAGTAAAATAGTATCATTAGTTTTAGTTGCAGCTATTGTACCTATACTTATTATGGGTATTAGTAGTTATATCTTAGGTTTAAAAACATCCCTGAGAACAACGGAAATATTTTATCAAGGAGCATTAAATCAAGGAGCCAGTTCTTTTAACAGTTACTTTAGTTCTGTTAACAAAAAATTAGGATTGTTCTCTAAAGATTATGCCTCAACTTTAGATAAAAATTTAGATACTCAAATTCTTGTAAATAATTTGGGAGAGGGAGAGGAAACTTATATAAACTCTTATATAGGAACTGCAGATAAAAAGTTTGTAATATATCCTCAGCAAGCTATGCCAGAAGGTTATGACCCTACGGGGAGACCGTGGTATAAAAGTGCAATAGGAAAAGAGTTTGCCATAAGTGAGCCTTATGAAGATGCAAACACAAAACAATTTATGATTTCTGTAGCAAAAGAAGTTAAAGTTAATGGGCAAACTTTAGGAGTAGCATCTATTGATATCGACTTTGCTAAACTTAATAGCTACATAGAAAATATTCATACAGGAAATAGAGGATTTATAGCAATTGTAGATAAAACAGGACTTATACTTTTCCATAATAATAAAGAATTAATGGGAAAAAACTTTGGAGAGGTTTATAACAAAGAGTATTTAGACAATGTGTTATCTAACGAGAAATTTGAACAAAAAATACCAAAAGACAAAATAATGACTTTTAGTAAAAATATAGAAGGCTCTACATTATTTTTGGTATTAGGAAGATCTGAAGTAGATGTAATAAAAGATTATGCTTCTACTAGAAATATCAATATAGGAATACTTGTATTTGCAGTATTAGTTTCATTATTAGCATTAGTAGTTACAAATAAAAGTATAATTAATCCTATCAATAACTTTGGAAAAATATTTAAAAAAGGTACAAATGGAGAATTAAATGAGCAAATACATCTGACATCAAAAGATGAGTTAGAAGATTTGGCAAATGACTATAATGGATTTGTAACAATACTTGGCGAAACTGTAAGGGATATTAAAGATTTGTCAGTAAAAGTAAGTAGTGAAAATGAAATAGTGTCAGACTCGATAACAGCACTTATTAATGGAAATAGTAAAATTAAGGGAATTACAGATTTATATCAAGATATAGAGCATGTTCTAGATAAAGTAAGAAATCAAACAGCTTCGTCAGAAGAATCTTTGGCAGCAGCAGAAGAGATTTCTAAGAATGGTAAGGATTTATTAGGAAATATGGAGCATATGCTTAAAGATTTGGATAACACTTTGCATAAAGCTAAAGAAAGTTATGAGAATATTAATAAAGTAGGAAAAAGTATAATAGATATTTCTCAAGAATCAGAAGCAACAAGTGAAGAGGTAAGTAAACTTTACAATATGTCTCAAGGAATTGGAACAATAATTACAGCAATTACAAGTATAGCAGAAAGAACAAATCTGTTAGCACTAAATGCAGCAATAGAGTCTGCTAGAGCAGGAGAAGCAGGTAGAGGATTTGCGGTAGTAGCTGATGAAATAAGAAAACTTGCTGAGCAAACAAACAGAGAAACTGACAAAATCAGTGAGATGATATCTTCAATACAAAGTAGTGTTGATGCAGTAAAAGATAAAGGACAAGTTATGCAAAAGAAAGTTACAGATTCTACAATATTAAGCGAAGAATCGCAAAAATCTATTGCAGAAATAATGGATTTGACTGACAAGAATAATAGTGGAGTAAAAGCCTTATCAAATGCAGTAAATGATCAAATCTATGCTTCTAGTGAGATAATGACAGCAGTTAATCACATAGCCGAAAACTCAATCGAAATAGAGGAGCTTTGCACAAATACAACTCATATAGCTGCAAATATAAAAAAATCAATGAATGAAATTTAGAAATTATAGAAGACTTGAAAATAAAGTAAGAGTTAGGAAAAGATTTAGAATTTTTAAAGTATAAGAGAAGGA
>Ga0183099_1001204_pt1 | contig 15603 bp, 17 predicted proteins | sample Biomet1_FD_127788 | JGI IMG/M metagenome (GOLD analysis project Ga0183099, IMG submission 127788) | Microbial communities from bioreactor (seeded with anoxic lake sediment) at LBNL, California, USA - Biofuel metagenome 1 | ecosystem: Engineered > Bioreactor > Anaerobic > Unclassified ... | reverse complement strand
GAAATTGGGCGTATTGTGGCCGGTGAGCCACTAATCCAGTGGTTGGAACAGGGTCAGCCCCGGCTTTTGACGTTGCAGGGCTGGGATCATTTCCAGGCACCCACGGTATAAAACTCAAGGAGATGAGATGATTAAACCCGAACTCAAGCGTTTGTCGTGGCGCAATCCGCTGCATTGGTTGGCCACCGGATTTGGCTCCGGTCTCTCACCCAAGGCGCCTGGCACTTGGGGGACCCTGGCGGCTATCCCCTTCTATTGGCTGGTCATGGAGTGGCCGCTCTGGGCCTATGGCGCTTTGCTATTGGTGGGTTGCATCGCCGGAGTCTGGATTTGTGAGTCGGCGACCCGGGCGATTGGCATGGAAGATCATGGCGGCATCGTCTGGGATGAATTCATGGGCTTTGGCATCACCATGTTGCTGGCACCCAGTGGTTGGCTTTGGATCGGCGTTGGCTTCTTGCTATTCCGGTTTTTCGACATCCTCAAGCCCTGGCCTATTAGCTGGTTTGATCGTCAGGTGAAAGGCGGTCTGGGCATCATGCTCGATGATATCGTGGCTGGGATCTTCGCCTGTTTAACTCTGCAAATTTTGGCACATTTCGTGCTTCCGCTCTAATAGCTACCGCTCAGGGCAACAGACGTTATCGCGTCTGTTGCCTGATTTTGCCATGCAAAATAGCAACAAATCGGGATTGTGACGGATAAGTTGCGAAATGTGACCATCTGAGTCTATCCATAAAAACAGCGGCTTTTACTGCTCAGTGGCGGTTTTGCTGAAACAATTATTCAGTCGATGACTTGATTGGCGTTTCATCTGTTGCGAGTGTGGTTTTTTGCTAGTGCAATATTCTTAAAAGATGGATAAGCATAGTGATAAGTTGCATATCTATCTGCGGATCCCTGATTTACACAGCATAATAAACGAAGTAACTTACGTCAGTTTGCTTACAAAACTTAATAATAAACCGCCTTTGGCCATGCGGCCCGAAGGTATAAATCGGAAGTAAAAGACTCAGGGTGCAAGCCCTGTCGAGGTTGTGTCATGTCCTTGCTTGAAGTCAGGAACCTGCGGATCGAATATCCGTCCCGTCGTGGCGTGATGGCCGCGGTCAAGGATCTCTCCTTTACCATCGAGAAGGGAGAAATCCTGGGTGTGGTCGGGGAGTCAGGTGCCGGTAAGTCCACCATTGGCAATGCTATTATCGATCTGCTGAGCCCTCCGGGTCGTATTGCCCGGGGTGATGTCTATCTCAATGGTAAGAAAATCTCCGGCCTGGCACCGGAGGAGATGCGCAAGGTCCGTGGCGCCCATATCGGTTTTATCTTTCAGGATCCGATGACTTCGTTGAATCCGCTGTTCACCGTGGAACGCCAGTTAGTCGAAACCATCGAAGCTAATACCGAGCTGCGTGGTGCGGCGGCCGTGGCGCGAGCCATCGAGCTGATGGCCTCGGTTGGTATTCCGCAGCCGGAAATTCGTATCAAGCAGTATCCCCACCAGTTCTCCGGTGGTATGCGCCAACGGGTGGTTATTGCCATTGCCTTGTCAGGGGATCCTGAGTTCATCATTGCCGATGAGCCGACTACCGCACTGGATGTGTCGATTCAGGATCAGATCCTTGAACTGATCAAAGCCCTGTGCAAAGAGCGCCAGGTTGGCTGCATGCTCGTCACCCATGATATGGGGGTGGTGTCCAATGTCACCGATCGGGTCGCGGTCATGTACCGTGGCGATCTGATGGAGATTGGTCCGACCGCCAAGGTATTGGGCGAACCGGAACATCCCTATACCAAGAGTCTGATTGCGGCAGTTCCGCGCTCGGATATCAAGCTGGTGCGCTTCCCGCTGGTCAGCTATATCGAAGAGGCAGGCGAGAGCCAACCGCTGGATCTGAAGAATCACTGGCTAGGTCAGGCCATGGTACAGCGGGCGCATCAAGGTGCTTTGCTGCGGGTCGAAGATGTCAGCCTGAAATTCGTTACTAAGGATTCGTTCTTCGAGTCTCGCCGCCAGTATGTGCAGGCGAATAATCATGTCAGCTTCGAGATCCAGGAAGGCGAGACCTTTGGCCTGGTCGGTGAATCCGGCTCCGGCAAGTCGACGATTGCTCGGGTGATTGCCGGACTCTATCCGCCCAACGAGGGCAAGATCATCTTCGAAGATATCGACCTGACGGCGCTGAAGAGCGAAAAAGAGCGTCGGCCACTACGTCGTCAGATGCAGATGGTATTCCAGAATCCCTACTCATCCATGAATCCCCGGATGAAGGTCGGTGACATCATCGCCGAACCGATCCGTTTCCATAAGTTGGCGGAAAGTGAGCAGCAGATTGCACAAATTGTTGCCGATTTGCTGGATCATGTCGGCCTGGGACGTCTGGCCGCGTTGAAGTACCCCCATGAGTTTTCCGGTGGCCAGCGCCAGCGGATCTCGATTGCCCGCGCTTTGGCGACGCGCCCCCGCTTGCTCATCTGTGATGAACCGACCTCGGCACTCGATGTGTCGGTTCAGGCGCAGATCCTCAATCTGCTCAAGGATCTGCAGGATGAGCTGAAGTTGACCATGCTGTTTATCAGCCACGACTTACCTGTTATCCGCCAGATGTGCGATCGCATCGGCGTGATGCAAAAAGGGGCCCTGCTGGAAGTCGCCCCGACCGAGCAACTGTTTACGGCGCCGCACCATGAGTACAGCCGTAAGTTGATTTCCCTGATGCCGGAGTTCAAGGGGATGAGTCGCGACGGTCTGCAGATCGCAGGCTGAGTCCGTAACCGGAACCAAACAACAACAACAGCTACACGGAGTAAGCAATGAAGAAAGGATTTACCAAGATCGCAGCCGCGCTGTTTGCTGCAGGCGTGAGCTTCAACCTGTATGCCGCCAATGTCACAGTGGCTCTGGATGCGGATCCGGAATCTCTGGACGTCTATGAGCAACTGTCAGGCGGTATCCTGCAGTTTGCCCACATGTCCTATGACCCGTTGGTGCGTCTGACCAAGGATATGAAGTTTGAAGCCCGTCTGGCAGAAAGCTGGGAACAACTGGATGCCAAGACGGTGCGTTTCCATCTGCGCAAGGGCGTCAAGTTCCATTCTGGCAACCCGTTCACTGCCGATGACGTCATCTGGACCTATAACCGCATCATGAAGTCTGAAGACTACAAGGGCTTGTTCGAAGTCTATGAAGGTCTGAAGAAGGTTGATGACTTCACTGTGGATCTGGTGGCCAAGGTGCCTTATCCGCTGGCGCTGCAAAACGCCACCTACATCTTCCCGATGGATTCTAAGTTCTATACCGGTACCACTGAAGATGGCAAAGACAAGGCCGAGATCATCAAGGCTGCCGGTACCTATGCCGCCACGCATGTCTCCGGGACTGGTCCGTTCAAGGTCGTGACCCGTGAACAGGGCGTCAAGCTGGAGCTGGAACGCAACGCTGATTACTGGGACAAAGCCTCACCAGGCAACGTCGATAAGCTGAAAGTTGTACCGATCAAGGAAGACGCGACCCGTGTCGCGGCCTTGCTGTCTGGTGATGTCGACATGATCGCCCCTGTGGCACCGAACGACCAGGATCGCGTGAAGAAAGCTGCCAACATCCAGCTGGTGACTGAGCCGAGCAACCGGACCGTGATCTTCGAAATGAACCAGAAGACCCAACCCGCCTTTGCTGACAAGCGCGTGCGTCAAGCGGTGAACTACGCGGTCAACCAAGCAGGTATCGTCGAGAAGATCATGAAGGGCTTCGCGACTCCGGCTGGCCAATTGAGCCCGGCAGGTTATCTGGGGCATGTGGATTCCCTGACTCCGGCCTTCGATCTGGCCAAGGCCAAGCAACTGATGAAGGATGCTGGCTACGAGAAGGGCTTCAAGATCACCATGATCTCCACCAACAACCGTTACATCAACGATGCCAAGATCTCCCAGGCCGTCGCGGCCATGCTCTCCAAGATCAACATCAAGGTTGAGCTGAAGACCATGCCGAAGGCTCAGTACTGGCCAGAGTTCGACAAGTGCGCCAGCGACATGCAGATGATCGGCTGGCAGTCTGATACCCAGGATTCCGGTAACTACTTCGAATACCTGGTACAGACTCGTGATGACAAGACCGGTAAGGGTCAGTACAACTGCGGCAGTTACTCCAATGCCGAAGTGGACAAGCTGATTGCGGCTTCCAACGCCGAAGTGGATGTGGCCAAGCGTACGGCCCAACTGCAACAGATCGAGAAGATCCTGGCTGATGATGCCGCTATCCTGCCGATCCATTGGCAGAACCTGGCGTGGGCTTCCAAGACCGCGCTGGATATCAAGCCAATCGTCAACAGCAATGACTTCCCGTACTACGGTGATCTGAAAGTCAAAGAGTAACACTGGGGGTTAATCCCCAGGCGTAATGCTACGGCCGTCCTGCTCCCTGCCTTTGGTGGGGCGTGGGACGCGCCGTTATTATCGTTTGTTTAATGGTTCATCGCCTGTCGATGACGTGTGGTTGCAAGGATACCCCTGCATGTTTACGTTTTTGGTCAAGCGGCTGCTGCAAGCCGTGGTTGTCATGTTTGTCATCAGTCTGGTGGCGTTTGCCATCCAGGATAACTTGGGTGATCCCTTACGCGAAATGGTGGGGCAGAGCGTCTCTGAAGCCCAACGCGAAGCCTTGCGCGTCAAGCTGGGATTGCACGACCCCTTCATGGTGAAGTACGGTCGCTTTCTCAAGGGTGCCGTACATGGCGATTGGGGGACTTCCTTCATCTTCAAGAAACCGGCCCTGGAAGTGATACTGTCCAAGCTGGTTGCGACTCTGGAACTGGTGTTCGGTGCCTCGCTGATCATCGTCGTGCTGTCGATCCCGCTGGGGGTCTACTCCGCCATCCATCCGCGTAGTTTTTTGACCAAGTGCATCATGGGTGCCAGCATCATCGGTATTTCAGTGCCAGTGTTCCTGACGGCCATCTTGCTGATGTATCTGTTTTCGGTGCAATTGGGCTGGCTGCCCTCCTACGGCCGTGGTGAAACCCTGAACCTGCTGGGTTGGGATTCCGGCTTCTTCACTTGGGACGGCATACAACATTTGATCCTGCCTTCGGTGGCCCTGTCATCCATCATGCTGCCGTTGTTTATCCGGCTGGTACGTTCCGAAATGCTGGAAGTGCTGAGCTCCGAATATGTGAAATTTGCCTGGGCCAAAGGGCTCGACAAAAAGAAGGTGTGGTATCAGCACGCCTTGAAAAATACCATGCTGCCGGTGATTACCGTCGGCGGTGTGCAGATCGGCACCATGGTGGCGTACACCATTTTGACCGAAACCGTGTTCCAGTGGCCGGGTACCGGCTTCCTGTTTCTTGAGGCGATCAACCGGGTCGATACCCCCTTGATCACCGCCTATGTCATCTTTGTGGGGCTGGTGTTTGTGGTAACCAATACCTTCGTCGATCTGCTGTACGGCGTGATCAATCCGACCGTCAACCTGACTGGCAAGGGAGCTTGAAGATGAGTCAATTACAAACGCTCAGCCGTTGGGACCGCTTCCGTCAGTCCGATCTGGTCTATTACTTCCTTAAGGACAAGGTGGCCATGTTCTGCATGGCCGTGTTTGTCAGTTATGTGCTGCTGGCCTTGATGGCCCCGCTGATTGCCCCCCATGATCCTTATGATCAGGCAACCTATGACATCATGGATGCCGAATTACCACCTTCCTGGCTGGATGGCGGTGATGAGCGTTTCCTGCTGGGCACCGATAATCAGGGCCGCGATATCCTGAGTACCATGCTCTATGGCTCGCGCGTCTCCCTGACCATTGGTCTGTTTGCGGTAGGGCTGCAACTGGTGCTGGGAATAGTGATCGGCTTGTTTGCCGGCTATGCCGGCGGGCGGATTGATAACTTGCTGATGCGCTTTGCCGATGTGCAGCTCTCGTTCTCGACCATGATGGTGGCGATCATCGTTTCGGCGATCTTCCAGGCCGCGCTGGGCGGCGAGTTTTATTCCCAATATGCCATCCTGATGCTGGTGGTGATTATCGGGATTTCCGAGTGGCCGCAATACGCCCGAACCATCCGTGCCTCGGTGCTGGCCGAGAAGAAAAAAGAGTACGTGGAAGCGGCGCGCGTCATGGGCTTCAAGGCGCCACGCATCATGTTCCGGCATATCCTGCCCAACTGCCTGTCGCCGATCCTGGTGATATCCACCGTGCAGGTGGCGAACGCCATCATGTCGGAAGCGGCGCTCTCCTTCCTCGGGTTGGGGATGCCGGTGGATAAACCGTCGCTGGGCTCGCTTATCAGCATCGGCTTCAACTACATGTTCTCCGGCTCCTGGTGGATCACCGCATTCCCAGGCTTGTGCTTAGTGCTGCTGGTGCTGGTCATCAACCTGCTGGGGGATTGGCTGCGGGATGTGTTCAACCCGAAGATCTATAAGGGTTAAGGGTCTCCGCCATCGGCATGATAAAAACGGCGAAGCTTCGGCTCCGCCGTTTTTTATTGGCTGCGGGAAAACTTTCGTTATCTTCGCCAAGGCTGCAAATTCGCAGCATTATGCTGCCTGCTTTTTGTTCAAGCCTGACCGACTGGCGGATCCTCCTGTGGATGCTGGTATGTGCGGTGATAGCTGCTATACAAATGGCATAAGTTGCCTATGCAGTGCTGCTTATCGGCCTGCTAGACGATTGTGTGTGTAAACGATTTTCTGCATACTGGCCGCGCAGTCAGGATCGACGCGGTTTTTCAGTCACGGAAGGAGAGCAAAGATGAGCCCATTCTCACTACGACATCTTGTCATGTTCTCCGTTAATCCGAGCACTGATAAAGCGACCGCCATTCGGTCCGCTGCCTGATCTTAATTTTCACAGGCCGCGGTACAAGCGGACTGTGGAACCTCGTAATACCCCCAGTCGCATTGTCCCCCGGCCTCCTTAAAAATCCTGTTGGAGGTGTGTTATGCGTCGTTCTGTATTAATGAATCTGGCTCTGTGGTGTGTGAAGGCGGATGTTGCGCTGGAGCAAGCGCGTCTGCGCAGTGCTGTGCGTCAGGCCCGTGCCGAGCTGGGTCACTATTCAGGGCATTTGTTGCGGGATATCGGGTTGGATGAGACTACGCTGGCCCGGACACTCGAATCTCGTCACCGTGAGTCTCTGCGTCTGGTCTGTCGTACCCGTCAGCGGCACCGATGGCCCAGACAAGGCTGAAGGTCGGGCAGGGCGCCTCATGGCGTGCCTGCCCTCAGCCCGGATGGTTGATGGTTAATGTCATCATCTGACCGACAAAATAAAAACGCCCCCGTTTGTTCGGGGGCGTTTTTTTATCTCTTGATTCAGGGAGGTGTCGTTAATAGTGGGGTGGTGGGGTCTCTTCTGACTGGCTGGCAATCTGTGAACTGCCACCCTCACGCAGTTTGGCGATCACCGCATCCATCTGTACACGTAATTTCTCTTGCTGCTTCTGTTGTTCAGCCAACTCCTGGCTGAGTTGTTCGATGGCGTGATCCTGAAATGCGACCCGGGTTTCCAGGTATTCGATCCGCGCACTGAGTTCCTGTGACATCGTGGCCTCGTCTTGGCGGCTTGCTGCCGATAGGAGTATGGGGTGTGCATGATAGCTTGTTGCCGATCCCGACAACAACCGACTGTAGAAAAATCACCAAAATAGGATCTTGAAATGGGTACCAGAGTCTGCAGACACAATCTGGCTCACTATTTTTTGATAATTGCCGTGCGAAGCCTGTTGTTCCGCGCCCGAGTACGGTTAGTATTAAACGCTTTATATGACGAGCCTCTCTATCACTAGCACAGAGAGCTGAAATTGGTGTTTTGGAGAAGATAATGAAACAGATCCTGAAAGTTTCCCTGCTGGCTGCGGCCATGGCCGTTGTGATCACCGGTTGCCAACAAGATGAGCAAAAGCCTGCTGCAGCAGGGAAAGCAGCAGAAGCCAAGGCTGAAGTGAAGGCTGATGCCGCCGCTCCTGCCGCCAGCGGTGCATTGAAGACTTTCGAAGAGACTTCTGCCTATGCAATTGGTCAATCCATGGGCCGTTACATCAGCAACACGCTGGAGCGTCAGCAAGAGCTGGGCGTCAAGCTGGATAACGCCATGATCATGAAGGGCGTCCAGGATGGTCTGGTCAAAAAGTCTCTGCTGAGCGAAGAGCAACTGGAAAAAGCGTTAAAGAATTACGATCAGAAGATCAATGAAGCCTCTGCCAAGAAAGCCGCTGACGATGCCAAGGCCAACTTGGAGAAGGGTAAAAAGTTCTTGGAAGAAAATGCCAAGAAGAAGGGCGTAACGGTTACCAAGTCTGGTCTGCAGTATGAAGTGATCACCGAAGGCAAGGGTCCGAAGCCGAAGGCTTCCGACATGGTCAAGGTGCACTACACAGGTACCCTGATCAATGGCACCAAGTTTGACAGCTCCGTGGATCGTAAAGAGCCGGCTGAGTTCCCGCTGGATCACGTGATCCCGGGTTGGACCGAAGGCGTTCAGCTGATGAATGTCGGCTCCAAGTACAAGTTCTACCTGCCGTCTGAACTGGCTTATGGTGAACAAGGTGCTGGCTCTATCCCTGCCAACTCCGTACTGGTATTTGAAGTTGAACTGCTGTCCATCGGCAAAGACAAGCCGGCGGATGCTAATGCTGAAGTGAAGACTGAAGCCGCTAAGAAATAAGCATCAGGATCTACACATAACGGCCCCGTCAGGGGCCGTTTTTTTTAGCGCCAGAATGGTTTGTCCAACTCATGTTGGCGTTCGCTGGGGCTGATGCCGATATCTTTGAGTTGGTAATCGCTGAGTTCGGCCAGGTGCCGACGGCTACGCCGGTTATGCCGCCACTGCTGGATAAGTCGCGTCATCAGCTTAAGAAATTCTAATGATTTTTTGCTCGGGTTCGTTGCCTGTTCTGCGGATTGAATATCCATGGTAGCCTCCTGCTAGAGCTTGCTGTTAGGCTCATGTTCTATTCCGGCTGGTGATGGTTCAAACGCGAAAAACTGCAACATCTATAAGGTGGGCTTATGTCGGTACTGATGCATCGTCTCAAGGCATTGGCGGTTTTGGAGGCGGTATTGCGTACCGGCTCTTTCAGCCGGGCGGCCGAGCAGCTGTTTATTACCCAATCGGCGGTGAGTCAGCATATCAAGCAGCTGGAGAGCGAGGTGGGGCAGCTCTTCGAGCGCACATCCCGTCAGTTGAAGCCCACCGCCAGTGCCGAGCGATTACGGCCCTATCTGGCTCAGGGTTTTGCCCAGTTGGAGGAGGGATGGCGGCAGTTGAAGCGGCAGGACGATGATCGGGTAGTGACCATCACCCTGTTGCCGTCGTTCGCCAGCCGCTGGTTACTGCCTCGACTGAGCCATTTTAGCCAGTGCTGCCCGCAAATCGAGTTGCGGCTGTCGATGAGCGATCAGCTGCAGGACTTGCACACCTCGGCGCTGGACTTGGCCATCCGCTTCGGCAAGGGGAATTATCCGGGGATGCAGGTGACGCATCTGATGGATGATGAACTGTTTCCGGTTGCTTCTCCGGGATTGCTGGCGGCACAAGGGGCACCGGCATCGCCGGCCGATCTGCATCGCTTCACGCTGCTCAAGGATAATTCCCTGGAGTCGTTCAACTGGTCCAGCTGGTTGGCGTTGGCCGGTGCTACCGGGTTTACGCCGTATCACAATCTCACCATTTCCGATTCGGCTCAGATCGTCAGCATGGCGCTGGCCGGGCAGGGCATCGCACTGGCGCGGCGTTCGTTGGTGAGTACCGAGTTGCAGCAAGGCAGCCTGGTACAACTATTCGATGTGGTGTTGCCCTGCCCCTATTCCTATTATTTGTTGCAAACCCCGCGTACCCGATTACGACCCGCGGTACAGAGTTTTGTGCGCTGGCTACAGGCCGAAATACAGACCGAGGCACAGGCTGAGGCGCAGGCCGAAACCGGACCGTCAGCGGCCGAGGTCGGCTAAGCGCATGGTTTAGTTATTGCCTGACCTTGACGGTAGGCTGGGGGCGATTGCGCCACTGCCGATACTGTGGCCAGCTCAGGGCGTAATGGCGCAGCAGGCAAGGCGGGTGATCGGGTTCATCGCGCAGCCGTTCAGCCACAAACACCAGGCCATTTTTCTCCATCACCCGGCCTGAGGCCGGATTCTGTGGCGTATGTTCTGCGACGACCAGATCCACTCCCAACTCATCGAAGGCAAAATCGAGCAGTGCGGCGACGGCCTCGCTCATCAGCCCCCGTCCCCAAAACTCCGGGGCTAGCCAATAGCCCAGATTGCCAACCAATTCGATGCTGCGGTCCGCTTGTCGCTGCTCATGCAGCATCAGGCTGATGCTGCCGAGCAGTAAGCCGGTATCTAGCACTGTGATGGCATAACTGACGGCTTGCTGGGTCTGCCAACTTTCGGCTTGAGCTTCAATCCAGCGTGCGGCAAGGCCCGGTGGATATGGGTGGGGGATCAGTACACAGCCCTCGGCGATTTCGCGTCGACCGGCCAGTTGCTGTACCCGGTCGGCATCGGCAAGCGTGAAGGGACGCAAACGCAAGCGAGGTGTCAGAAGCTCGGGTTGGGCCATCTCGATCCTCGGCAGCAAACGGGGTAGTGCTAGCCTGCCATAGTCCAGGGGAGCAGGCCAGCTCTCACGCAGTCGCTCCGGGCGCCAAGCGGCGCAGCAGGCTCTCGCGTTGACGCAGAAAGGGTTCATCCCAGGGCTTGGGTTGTCCGGGTTTATTGATGTTGGCGATCATCGCCAGTGGCCAGGAACTGACGCATGCCTTCTGGATTCAGCCAGTAGAAGATCCCCCAATGGGCGAAATCCCATTCCGCGTTATAGGGGTGCGCCTCGTAATCGATGTAATAGAGCCCGTGCGGCGTGAGCACAAAATTGGCCGGGAAATAGTCGATATGCCAACCGGCTCGTTGTAACTGGGTGGCCATTTCCAAGATGGCACGGAAATGTCGGTCATCCAGTGCGTTCTGGAGTAGTAAATCGGTGATGAGTTCGCCAGGGATGTACTCCTTGGCCAGACAATACTCGGTGGTGCTATATCCGAGCAGTTGCGGATGAGCTATGTTCGCCTGCTGCAGTCGCAGATAGCTGCACAATTCAAACTCCAGCGCCTGGGCGAAGGGGACGGTCTGATTGGGGGTAGAGCAGTAGCGTTTGAGGACTAACTGTAACGGCAAGCCCTGGGCGCTGTGGCCTTCGGCCTGCTGATACAAGTAGGAGACTGCGGACTTGCCACGACCCAACTCGGTGATGGGCACATAGACGTCACCGGCCAGTAGCAAGTGTTCACCGTTCAGTTGCATCGGGTGGGGCGATGGGGGATTCAATGCGGCGAGCGCCATGGTTCGACTCCTGTCGGGGGCTATTCCTGAAACCGGAGTCCGCCAGATCCGGCTTCATCCGCTGTGGGCCTAGTTTGGAGCATGTGACGACGGGTTGTCTTCCATCCCGAGGGTGGAGCCTGGTGGTCGAATTGATTCGCTGGCCGGGCTTGTAATGACGCCAACCCTGCTCGATGATGAAGGTATGTTCTGCCTGTTGTATTGCTCTTCAAGGAGAGTCTGATGAGCCACATTGCAACCTTGACCTTTTCCCCTTCGCTGGATAGCGCCACCCTCACCGCCAAGATCTATCCCGAAGGAAAACTGCGCTGTGCGGCCCCGGTCTTCGAGCCCGGCGGTGGTGGTATCAATGTGGCGCGCGCCATCCAGCGTCTGGGGGGCCAGGCACTGGCCATTTTCCCGGCCGGGGGCCCAACCGGTCAGCATCTGACCGAGTTGTTGCAGGCGGAAGGATTGCGGGTTGCGGTGGAGTCAACCCGTGACTGGACCCGCCAGAACCTGCATGTGCTGGCGGAAAGTACCGGTGAGCAATACCGGTTTGTGATGCCAGGGGCCAGCCTCTGTTCGGAAGAGATCCATGGCTTGCGGCAAAAAGGCCGCAGCCCTGCCCGCCCACTCCTTGCTGGTGATCAGCGGTAGCCTGCCACCGGGCATGGATGTGGCGGATCTGGTCGATTTCATTGTCTTTGCCAAGCAGAACCATCTGCGCTGTGTGGTCGATAGTTCCGGTCCGGCACTGGCCGCTGCGGTCGCCGAGGGCGGCCTGCTGCTCATCAAGCCGAACCTGTCGGAGTTGGCGGAGTTGACCGGCTTGGTACTGGATAGCCCGCAGGCCATCATCACGGCTGCCCGTTCGCTGATCGCCAAACGAGCCAGCAAGCTGGTGGTGGTTTCTATGGGCCCTCAGGGCGCCTTGGCCATCAGTGCCGATCAGAGTGTGCAGGTGGTGCCGCCGCCGGTGAAGAAGCTCAGCACCGTCGGCGCTGGCGACAGCATGGTGGGCGCCATGTGCCTGAAGCTAGCCGCCAGTGCCTCGTTGGAGGAGATGGTGCGCTATGGCGTGGCGGCGGGAACGGCCGCCACCCTGCGCCATGGCACTCAATTGTGCGATCGGGACGAGACCCAGAAGTTGTATCAGCAACTGGCGACTGGCTCGTGATGAAACTACGGCAGCGAGGATGCGACCTCGACCCGGTTGCGTCCTGACTGCTTGGCCTGATACAAGGCTAAATCTGCTCGTGCAGCGCAGCACGCAACGGCGAGGCTGCATTCAGTGTCGCGACCCCGAAACTGGCGGTCACACTGAGCCCCTGAGGCGGATGATCCTGCAGGCGTTGTCGCAGTTGTTCGGCCACCGCCGCGGCATCGCTCAGGTCGATGTCGGGTAAAAATAGTAAAAACTCTTCCCCGCCATGGCGTGATACATGACCAACGACTGGCAGCGGCTGCAGCATCTGTGCAAGCCAGACCAGGATATCGTCGCCTTTGTCATGGCCGAGTGTATCGTTAATCCGCTTGAAATGGTCCACATCCACCAGGATGACGGCTCCACTTGTCGCGCGTGCGGCCTGCTGCCAGCGTTCGATGGCCAACTGCATGCCGCGCCGATTCAACAACCCGGTCAGGGGATCATGGGTCGCGGCCTGGATCAGTTGCTCACTCTTTTTCTCATGGCTCAACGAGACAAACAGCAGAGTCAGCAGATGGTTGCTGGTCATCATGGCGAAAAACAGTAAGGTCATGGCAGGAGAGGCGACTGTATTGCCCGGTTGCTGGGGCTGGGGCAGCAGGCTCAAACGCCAGAGCAGAAGGACAATGATGCCGCCTCCGAGGATCAGCATCAGTCGGTAGGTGTAGGGGTAACGTTGGCGCATCCATCGGTGGGCATAATGGATATTCCATACCATATTCACCACCAGGGTGGCGGTCGTCAGAATGGCTCTATGCACCGGGGAGGGCTGTATCCAGGTAAACCAGGCCAATGCCAGTCCATAGCACAGCAGAATGCCGCCGATCGCAGACCAGGGAATGGGGCGAGCCAAAAAGCGATAGAGTCCGGCGGTAACCAACCAGAGGGCGCTGATGTAGGGCAGATTGATGCTCAAGATCCATAGCCAGGGGGGTAGCCGGAGCCATAGCTCATCTTGCAATAGCAGCAATAGACTCGTGATGATCAATGTGGCTGCAAGCAGCAGATAGTTGACCCCGGGCGTCTCTCGGTTCAGTAACCAGAGCAGCAGCATGGTGAGCATACCGATCAGCATACCGACCAGGTTGATGGTGATCAGGGCATGAGGATCAAACAGGACCGACATGGTGTGCAAGCCTCCGGGTGACAAACCGCTTCATTATCATGGGCGCAGACTCGAGCCGTTCTACCCGGCCCCCAACTTGTCGTATTAACAGTTCTCGTGGCCGCTGGCGTTGAACGAAAACAGGCGGATCGCCTGACGATCTTCCCAGCCTAGATGGCGGTAAAAAGCCATGGCGCTGTCATTATCAGCATGAACCATCAAGTGAGTTTTGCCGATCCCTATCTTCTGCAGCGCATCGATGGCGGCTGCCAGCAGAGCCTTGCCCATGCCTCGCCCGCGGGCGGCTTCGGCCACGGTCAGGTGCTGTAGATACCCACGACGGCCATCGGTGCCAACCAGAATAGCGCCCAGCAGCACATCCTGTTCACGGGCGACAAAACTCAAACCCGGATTGCGGACCAGATAGGCGGCGATGGCGGTTTGGGAGTCGGCCTCGCGCAGGGTCAGGCCGCTACTGCGCTGCCAGAGGTCCATCACCTCCGGGTAGTCGGCCGGGGTCATGGGGTCGAGGTGAAAAGACATGGCGAGCTCCTTGCTGGATCGCCATCACTCCTGTGATGGCTGGAATAGGCAGTTAGTGGCTAAAGGGCAGAGGACGAACCAATTGCAGGGTCTTGTTCAAGACGCCGTCGCTGACATCCAGCTGGTAGTCGCCGGAGACTTGATAGATCTGCCAGCTCTCGGCATTTAGCCCCTGCAGGCGCAGAAAATCAGTCGCCTCACTGACACTGGCAAAGGCCTGGCTACCGGTCAGTAGCCCGTAGCACCAGGGACCCAGCGCCAGCACCACCTGACCTTGCGCCAGCGCCTGTTGATGGCGTGGCGACTCCAGGACATACACGGCATGTCGGGGATCCTGACGCACCATGGGCACGCTGGCTTTCTGGTAATCAATAAACGCAGCCATACCCAGCGCCAACAGGAGCGCCAGCGGGACTAGCAGCCGGTGCAGCGTGGTGAGCATGGGATCCTCCGTCCTGGGGTCTGGAAGAATGACTGTACGGGAAAAGAGCGGCCCAGACTATCGGTCGGCCCATGTTTTAAGCAGATAAGTTCTTGATCTTATGACGATATAAAAAAAACAGGCTGCCACGCGGACAGCCTGTTGCAGTTGAGGGCTCTTAAGAGTCTTAAAATAAGCCTAAGCCCTTGAGCATCACCAGCAGGATCAGCAGCGGCGAGACATAACGCAGCAGGAAAAACAGCACCCGTACCAGTCCCTCGTTAGCCAGGGCGCCGTGGTTGGAGAGCGCCAGTTTCAGCTTGTCAAAACCCCAGACCCAGCCGACAAACAGCGCCACGAAGATGCCACCGGCGGGCAGTATGATGTTGGAAGAGAGGTAGTCGAACACATCAAACATGGTCATGCCGAACAGTTTGAATTCGGCCAGCGTGCTGTTGGTCAAGGCGCAGGTGGAGCCCATCAGCGCCAGGATCAACAGGCTGATCAGGGTCGCCTTCTTGCGGGACAGACCGAAGCGCTCGTGGATGATGGCTACCGGCACCTCCAGCAGCGAGAGCATGGCTCCGGTGGCGGCCACGGCGGCCAGCACGAAGAACACCACCATCAACAGGTGGCCCATGGGGATCTGGGCAAAGACCGCCGGAATGGTGATGAACACCAAGGAAGGACCTGCTGCCGGTTCGAAGCCGAAGGTGAATACCGCCGGGAAGATGGCGATACCGGCCAGCATGGAGACAAACAGATCCGCCGCCATGACACGTACCGTGGTTGATGGAATATTCTGATCGTCCCGGAAGTAGCTGCCATAGGTCATCATGGTGCCCATGCCGATGGAGAGCTTGAAGAACGCCAGCCCCATCGCCATCAGCACCACGGAGCCGGTGATCTTGCTGAAGTCCGGCTGGAACAAGAAGGCCAGACCTTCGCTCGCTTTCTCCAGGGCCAGACTGACGGCACACAGGCTGAGCAGGAGGCGGCACAAAAGC
>Ga0183099_1001203_pt1 | contig 15605 bp, 15 predicted proteins | sample Biomet1_FD_127788 | JGI IMG/M metagenome (GOLD analysis project Ga0183099, IMG submission 127788) | Microbial communities from bioreactor (seeded with anoxic lake sediment) at LBNL, California, USA - Biofuel metagenome 1 | ecosystem: Engineered > Bioreactor > Anaerobic > Unclassified ... | reverse complement strand
CGCTCTTTTAAAAAATGCAAAGCCAAATAGATCTCCTGTACAGAATACCGTCGATTACGCCGCCGACATGAGCACGCAGCTGGGCGAAGGACTCTCCCGTCCGTCAAGCCGAAACGCTGGTCGCCGCTCTTTTAAAAAATGCAAAGCCAAATAGATCTCCTGTACAGAATACCGTCGATTACGCCGCCGACATGAGCACGCAGCTGGGCGAGGTGCTCGGACGCCGTGTTCACATCGTGGACGGCCGTAAAAAGGGACGGATTGAACTGGAATATTACGGCTCCGATGACCGGGAAGCACTTCTGCAAGCTTTGCTGAGCCTTAAAAAACGCTAAAATCATAGAGGGAGACATCGATATGCTGGACATAAAATTCGTTCGTGAAAACCCTGATGCCGTCAAGGAAAATATTCGGAAAAAATTTCAGGACCAGAAGCTTCCGCTTGTAGACGAAGCCGTTGAACTGGATGCTCAGCTGCGCGCTGCAAAAACTGAGGCAAACGACCTTCGCGCCAATCGGAACGCTCTGTCCAAAAAAGTCGGCATGCTCATGGGGCAGGCAAAAAAAGACCCGTCCAAGCACGGGGAGGCCGATCAGGTCAAATCGGAAGTTGCCGCGCAGGCAGTACGGCTGGCAGAGCTGGAGAAGCTGGAGCCGGAGCTTGAGGAAAAGTTGACGAAAATTATGATGGTCATCCCGCAGATGATCGATCCCTCCGTCCCCATTGGGCCTGATGATACGCACAATGTGGAAGTCCAGCGTTTCGGCGAACCGACTGTGCCCGACTTTGAGATTCCCTATCATACCGATATAATGGAGAGCTTTCACGGCATCGACCTGGATGCAGCCCGTCGCGTGGCAGGCAACGGCTTTTATTACCTCAAGGGCGATATCGCGAGGCTGCACTCAGCCGTTCTGGCCTATGCCCGTGATTTCATGATCAACAAGGGTTTTACCTATTTTATTCCCCCTTTTATGATCCGCGGCAACGTCGTCAACGGCGTCATGTCCTTTTCCGAGATGGACGCCATGATGTATAAAATCGAGGGCGAGGATTTATACCTGATCGGCACTTCCGAGCATTCCATGATTGGCTCTTTTATCGATCAGATTCTGGATGAAAAAGAACTTCCCATCACATACACGAGTTATTCTCCCTGCTTCCGCAAGGAAAAAGGCGCTCACGGCATCGAGGAGCGCGGCGTTTACCGTATCCATCAATTTGAAAAGCAAGAAATGATTGTGGTCTGCAAGCCAGAGGATAGCATGGCCTGGTACGAAAAAATGTGGCGATTCTCCGTAGAGCTCTTCCGCTCGCTGGACATCCCCGTCCGCCAGTTGGAGTGCTGCTCCGGCGACCTGGCGGATTTGAAGGTCAAAAGCTGCGATATCGAGGCTTGGAGCCCGCGTCAGCAGAAATATTTCGAAGTCTGCTCCTGCTCCAACCTCGGCGACGCACAGGCCCGCCGCCTGAAAATACGCGTCCGCGGCGAAGATGGCAAGTTGTATCTGGCGCATACGCTCAATAATACTGTGGTTGCGCCTCCCCGTATGCTCATTGCCTTCCTGGAAAACAATCTGCAGGCCGACGGCAGCGTCGTCATCCCTAAAGTGCTGCAGCCGTATATGGGCGGCACGGAGAAGATCGTCAAAAAATAATGGTATAAGAAAGAACGCCTGGCGAAACGCCAGGCGTTCTTTCTTATATACCCAAACTATTTTTCATTAGCTGCAGCGCCGCTTTCGGGTGCCCTTTGGACAGTACGCCGAGGCTTGCCATGATGTAATCGTCATCGTACAGAAGCTTTACCTTTCCGGGCTTGGGATAGAGCATATCGCCCCGGGCGTTGCATGACGCAATTTTTTCCAGGATTTTTTCCCGGCTTGGCAAGCGCGTCAGTGCGCCGCCTGTGCCGATGAGGTATTGAATCTGCGTCAGGTCCTTGCCCTCGGCGATGGTCTGGCGGCCGGTCGGGCCATAGAGATACCGAAGTTTTCCGGCGTGGCGATTTACGGCGGTAATGCCCGCTTCTACCGCCAGTCTCGCAGCCAAAGCAAGCTGTTCGTCCGTCTCCGGGATGGGAGCCCAGTCCACAGGCATCTCACCTTCCGGCTCTAGACGTGCATAGACGTTTTTTGCATTGACAAACAGCCCCAGGTCGCCTTCCACGGTGCGCTTGGCGAACGGCTCCGGGCTGGTTCTAAGCAGTGCGATCTCCTCGGAGCCCTCCGTGACGGAGTGGACATCCGTCGTCGCGCCGCCGATATCCACGACGGCGAGGTCGCCGATGTCGTTATAGAGCAGCTGTGCCGCTTCCATCACCGCACCGGGGGTGGGGATGATGTCGCCGGTGACCATGTCGCGCACATGCTCCATGCCGGGGGCTTTGACAATATGCTCGCCGAACACCCGGTGGATAATGCGCCTTGTCGGCTCGATGTTCAGTTCGTCCAGACGCGGATAGACATTTTCAGTAATATAGCAGGGGATGCCGGTTTTTTCAAAAATCTCTGCAATCTGTTCCCGGTTCTGGCAGTTGCCGGCGTAAATGACCGGCGCGGGCAAGTCCAGCGACGCGATCGCTCCCGCGTTATACAGGGCGGTCTCCCGTTCGCCGTAGTCGGTGCCCCCGGCAAGCAATATCAGGTTCGGGTTTTCCCGCGCGATATCCCACAGATCAAAGTCCGTCAGCTTGCCCGCCGTGGTGCCGCGGATAATAGCGCCAGCGCCCAGGGCGGCGGCTTCGGCGGCCCGGACGGTCATATCGTACACGAGACCGTGGACGGTCATGCGAAGGCCGCCGGCTGCGGAGCTTGTGGCATACATCTCGCCATAGGTAAGTTCCTGCCGGCCCATTTTGCGGCGCAGGTCGGCTACGGCCCCGCGCAGGCCGATGCGCACGTCGCCCTCAAGTACGCTTGTGGGTGCGGAACCCTGGCCGATAAACCGGGGCGCATCCGTATCGATACCCGAAAAAGCGTTGGCCAGCGTGGTCGTGGAACCGATTTCCGCCACCAAAACGTCAACTTTCATATTGCATCCCTTATCAAAGAGGGGCGGCATAAAGCCGCCCCTTGGTTTATTGGTGAATTCCTTCCTTTTCCCAGCGCTTTTTTACAAGGAAGGTTGCGTCGTGCACACCGTGCGTACCACGGCCAAAGCCCTCGTCCGCGCCGGCTTTGCGAGCGAGCTCCGGCGTAATTTGGGTGCCGCCGGCAATGAAGATGAGCTTGTCGCGCACGCCCTTCTCCCGTGCGATCTGGTCGATGCGGGCGATGTTCTTATAGTGGATGTCGTTATGGCTGATAATGCAGGAGGCCATGATGGCGTCTGCATTCAGCTCGATGGCGGCGTCCACCAGCTTCTCCGGCGGTACGGACGTGCCCAGATAGTGAACCTCAAAGCCGTACTTTTCAATGCCGCCGTGCTTAATGTCGATGATCTCGCGCAGACCGACACTGTGTTCGTCATCGCCGACGGTCCCGGCCACGATCTTCATCGGCTCGCGCCTGATATCGGCCTCGATCTCCGCGTCAGACAGAACGTCTGGCGGTTCGGGGATTTTCAGCTCGTCGACCTTCAGCGCAAACGGGAACCGTCCCTTGATCTCGATACGGGTGCCTTCGGTGGGGTGCATCACTTCGGTGGAGATGACCTCCACATCCTCCAGATTCATGCGGCGTCCGACCTCCAGGCCGGCAGCCTGGGCAATCGGCGCCGAAGTGGGGAAGAACATGGTGACCATGACGGTACCATCGGCGAGCGTCTCCATTTCAGGACGGATGAGCTTCGCGCCGGGGTTTGCGAAGTCCTTCACTTCTTCCATACGCTTGTTGACATTGTCTTCGGGGTCCAGCTCGTCGATGAAGATGATCTTCTCCGGCTTTTCGAGGGTGCAGCCGCCGATGAGCTGGGCGGGGTTATCTTGGATGCCGTACTGCTCGATGTTGTTGCGGCCGAAATGGGCCGTGACGGGCGCGCAGTAGTCGGCCTCGCGCTTGACGACCGTTCCGGCACCCACGCCGCCGTCGATTTTCCGCGCAATGCCGTCGCCGTTTCGCTCGGGGTACATACCGCTGTCCACAAACATGCCGTTCTGCACGCCCTGGAAGAAGCCGCCCATTTCGATGAGTTCCTCCAAAAACAGTACGGCGCGCTCTTTTAGCTCCCGGGCCTTTTCACGCAGATAGCCGTCTTTTTTCAGTTCGACCATCTCCATCAGACCGTCCATGCCCACCAGCGCCTGCTTGGCATTATCGCAGGCCTCGACATTGTAGATGTGCCAGGGGACGTTGCGCCCCTCGTCGGGTGTGATGGTGGACTGAATGTCGGCGCTCGTAAGCTTGGAGATCATCATGTTCAGCACATGGGTGACGGTTGCTTCCCGGGTGGAGGACATAATGTACTTTGTGTTCTGCTGGGCGCGCATCTTATAGTCACGGAACAGCTCGCGCAGTGCAACGGCGTATGGCAGATCGTAATAGATGCAGGGAGCGGGTGTCGCCGTGGGCGGCACGGTGGACAGAAAGATATGGTCCTTTTGCACGCCGACTTTGGCGGAGAACAGGGCGTTTACGCCGTGCTGCACCATCAGTTCCGGCATGACTTTCCAGGCGTCGCGGGCGGTGGCGTTGGCGTTGTGCGCGCCGTCGATCTGGCCCATCTTGGCCCAGGCGATGAGGGTCTTGCTCTCGGCCGCGTCCACGAAAGAGCGGACCATGTTGATGTCGCGGTAAATGACGTTATACTGCGGATCCTGGTGGCAGCCGTTCACGCCCTCCTCGGCAAACATCACGGCAATGTCGGGCCCGGCCACGCCGGATACATAGCTGTGATAATTGATGGGACGGCCCACTTCGTCTTCGATCATGTCAAGCGCCTTGCGCTGGGCGCGGATCTGCTTGCGGCTGATGGGAACGCCGCCGCTCCCGGCCGGGGTACCTTCGATTAGGCCGTCAAAGTGGCTCTGCCCAGCCGTGCGGATGACCATGATGTGGTCGGCGCCGTGCCAGGCGGCGATCCGCATGCGGCGGATATCGTCCTCAAACCGGCCAGAAGCAATCTCAGTCGTGATGACGGGCTGCGGCTGCGGATCGATGCCGTTGAAGTGCTGCACGGCGGGCGGCAGCGGTACGGAGTGTGTAAGCGGCTTGGAGCATTCGTGATACTCGAATTTTCCGTCCAATACCAGGTTAGGGGCCGGCTCGCGCCACGTCCAGCCACGGCGGCGGGGACGATACTTGTCCAGATCTTTGAGAATTTCAGCGACATTGATGTTGTCATCCATCGGCAGCTTATATTCCTCGCTCATTTATGCCACCTCCTGAAACAGCTTCTCAGCTTCGTCCCAAGCCTTACCGTTCATAAGCAGCAGGCCCGCTTCGCGCGCCTCGATACCGCGAGCTTTGGAAAGCCGGTATACGACGTTTCCGGCGCCGTGGCCTAACAAGCTGCGTTCCATACAGCCGTCCACGATGGCTTTTGCCTCGAGGGAAGAAAAGCCCATCCGCAGCAGCACGCTGCGCTCGATGGCGGGGGTAGTATTTTCGCGCGCCAGATCCAGCATCGGATCGACGATCTGGCCGAGCAAGTCCCAGAAACGTTGCTCCAGTTCCGCATCGGACAGATCCTTCAGATGTTCATGGCGCGTGGCAAAATCATCTTCACGCTTAATCATAAATACACCTCGTTTTCCAGTCTCAGTTTCTGGGTTCTCCGTGGCGCTCTGCGCCGCTTTATAATTTTCCGCCGCCGGATGGTGTGCTCCGAAAAGTTTCCCGCAGCGGCGGCGGATTTAACCTTACATATCTGCCAGAGTTTCGCGCACAAACGCCTCGCTGGTGCGGGTCTCCTCGGCGAGGAACCGAATGTCGGCCTCGGTGGGCGTAAAGCCTTTTGCCTCGTTGTGGATGATGCTGCGGCGCAGGTGGTTCAGATCCAGGTCGCGGGCTTTCAGTAGATCGGGGCTTGCCGGGAAGATAATGTCTTTTCCGGGGACTTCGTCGGCGGGGTCGCCAAACTTCAGCTCGACGCCGTTCTTCCGGGCGAAGGTCAGCTGGGGCTGGATGCTCTTGCCGGCGCCGGTGTACTCGGTCTCCTGTGCCACGATGATGGCGTCTTCGGGCATCTCCTGCGCCAGGGCGAAGGCGGCGGTCAGGCTTGTATTTCCGGCGGGGCCTTTTTCCATACCCTCGAGAGTGGCTAGGGCTTCGGTTATATAGAACACTTCACCCTGGCTGACAGTGACGTAGCGGTCCATGTAGCGCAGGGGCCGTGCGGCGGAACGGGGAACGTCGGAGTGGTCGGGCTTGACGGCGTAGGGCACGCCAAAGCCGGTGTGGGCAGTGGTAAAGCTCTTGCGGTTAAAGGCGTTGTCGCTTGCCATGTGCAGGCCGCTGAGGTTTACGGAAGCTGCGACGACCTTTGCCGGGCATCCGGCCTTAATCAGGCCACGGGCCGTGCCCGTCAGGTTGCCGCCGCCGGCGTTTGCGGCCACCACCACGTCGGGATGACGGCCATAATTCTCGATGAACTGATGTCCCAGCTCCCAACCGAGGGTCTCGATGCCCCCCACGCCGAAAGCGGAATAGAGACTGGCGTTAAAGTAGCCGGTATCTTCCAGCATCAGGAGCGTTTCATAAAACAGCTCCGGCCCGACAGTAAGCTGCAGCACTTCCGCGCCGAGCGCCTCGCATTTGCGGGCCTTTTCCACGATTTCCGGCTGTCCAACGCCGCGAGAGTCATAGCACTCCTGCACAATGATGCACTTGAGGCCCTGCATGGCGGCCTGGCTGGCCACGGCGGCGCCATAGTTGCCGCTGGTGCTGGCGACGACGCCCTTGTATCCCATTTTTTTTGCGTGATAAACGCTCGTGGCGGCGCGGCGTTCCTTAAAGGAGCCAGCGGGGTTGGACGCCTCGTCTTTAATAAAGATGCGCGCGCCCTTGCCGGGGCCGGCAAGCTTCCGGGCCAGCGCTGTGAGGTTATGCAGCTCGAATACGGGGGTGTTGCCGACGTTGAAGTGACGCTGGATGCGGATATTGTCCTCTAGGGTATAGCCGGTGTCGTTCATCATCGCTTCGTAATCGAACGCGATAGAACCGGACTCATATTTGTCATAGTCGACGCCCATGGCTTTGCGGATGATCTCCGTTTTGCGGGCGTTGACAGCAACGACACTGCGGTCTTTTTCCATCATCGGTCACCTCCGAAAAGCGCCTTGCGCAGCTGGTCGTCGATCGCTAGAATTTCGGGCACGAAAGAGCCGTAATTGAGCTCGTAGCATGGGGTTTCCTCGATGAGCGTACCATGCTCGGCGCGCCCGACGCGGGTGATGACAGAACACTCCTCGCCAATGCGCGCGTCCTGCTGCGCGTAGCCTTTGACCCACATCACAAGCGGGGTAGCAGAGGTGTCGGCAGGTACGCTGGCATCCCGCTCGCCCGCGGGAACAATTTCCCGGCGGATGCGGACGTAATCGCCTTTTTTAGCCATTGTGTTTCCTCCAAATATGGAAAATATATGCCCTGTGGGCATTTTCGCATACCGCTTAACCGTTTGCAGACCGGGTTTCCTCGGCTTGCAAACGGCGCGGTCACAGAATCAGTCGAATCTCTTTCTCTGCCGCTGAAAGCGGCCTCCCGTCAGTCGTCCGGGAACGCGATGTCGCGGAAATCGCCCATCACGCAGCGCGGCACAGGCAGGTCTAGCATAGTCTTCAGGCCCGGCTTGGCGGCAACTACAAACGGCAGCATGTTCACCAGCATGGCAATGGTTCCGATGCCGCCCTCGACCTCCGGCAGGTTCGACAGGTGTACGGGGGGATTGCCTTCGATGGTGACATAGTCACCGGTGTGTACGCCGACCTGCTCGGGCTCAATCTGCTGAGGATGGTACATATCGAGCTTTAGTTTCCCATCTACATAGGCCTGGCCGCGCATATCCACGCCCGCGACGTTGCCGGCGGCAGCAAAGCCATACGGGCTCTTGCGGTCGACATCGGTGACGATTGGGCTCATCTGCTGCTCAAACTTGGAAATCTGCCAGCCCCAGGCGTCGGCCATGGCGTGGGTGGATTCGGCAAAGCCGACGTGACCGCTCATGGTTCCGTTTTCCACGCGCCGGTTGAATTCGTCGACGGTCACGCCGATGCCCTGCTCACGCATGACGATGGGTCCAAAGGGACTCAGGGAGTTGACGCGCCGGCAGGTAACCTTATCGACATGAGTCATAATTCCGGAGATGCATACGGCCAACAGGTCCATCATCATGCCGGGGTTGACGCCGGTGCCGTGTACGGTGACGCCGTTTTCCTTGGCGATCCTATCCAATTCTGCGGCGAGCTCCGGACTCTGGGCCTTCGGATAGGCCATCTCCTCGGCGGAAGTGATGACGTTGATACCGTTTTCCAGGCACAGTTTGATTTTGGGGAACACATCCTTGGTGGATGAGTCGGTAGAGATGACGCAGATGTCGCAGGCGCCCGGATAAATGAGATCTTCAATGCGGTTTGTTACGAGGCAGTCCGGCTTGCCGCCGCGTTCGGCACCGATCATCTCATACACACTGCGCCCAATGTTTGCGGGATTGCGGACGCACGCGCCGGTCATCTCCACTCCGATTTTACCGGCAAGTTCCTTTGCCACGCCGCCGCCCATGGCACCCAGGCCCCACAGGGCCACGCGGACATTTCTTTTCTCCATAAGTTATCCTCCTTTTTATTTATACATTGCCGTTGGCCGCAACGATCACGGCCTTGATGGTATTCATACAGTTTTCCGCCTTGTCGAAAACGCGGGAGCTCGCACCAAGGAATACATCTTGACTTCAAAGGCGCAGCGGGTTCGGGTAGAAGTCTCTCGAACGTCCTTTAAATTCACAGGATACAAACTTCCCCCCTAATTTAAATTGTTACAGTTCCACAAACTAATTTATTTTATTATATATTTAATTGAAAGTCTTTGTCGGACACGTTCCGTTCCATATCTTGTATTAAACCGCTGGATTTTTCTGGGCCCCCCTCGTAAAACATAAATATTCTTACATTGAAAGCGTATATTATTCGCTTATTTTCCAGATAATTTTCCAGATAGGACACGGCAACTTTACGATTAGATACATATTTTTTCTCGTAAAATGTCCCTTCTCATTGAAATCCTCAATTTTTTCTGATAAACTCGCGGTGGGTAGGTGATTATCATGTCCCATATCATCCAAATGCAGTCCAATACCCGCTCAGCAGCGGACCAGTCCAAGCTATGCTCCTTTGACCACGAAGTCATCGAGGCCCCCACGAACGCGCTGATCCACCAAGAGGGGCGCTTTCTCTGGGTGAAAAAAGGCCGTGGCATCATCACGGTGCAGTCCCGCCCCTATATGCTCGAGCCCGGCACGCTCCTGTGCGTCCTGCCTTGGCAGATCACCCAAGTCACCCAGGTGGAGGAACCGCTGCAGTATTATCTCGTGGTGTATCACCTGGACAGCCTCAATAAGCTCATAAAATCCTTCACGGAACCGGACGGGGCTCCAGCCATGTGGATCGTGGATATCACGGCCTCTCCCGCCGTACACTGTGACCGCCGGCAGGCTGCCGCCATAGAGGCAGCCTTTTCAGGCCGTTGCGGACGAAGTCGGTATGGAGTCTGCCTACGATGTGCCGGAGTCAAAGCCTCTCGGAAGCATTGCGGCTATGAGCCGGCTAACCAATATCGTAGTGCTGTATGAACGCTTTGGGCGCAGCTCCCTGCCGGATTTCGGCGAGGCCGGCGCAAATCTGGACCGCAGTGAAATTTTACGCTATATGTACGCCCATTGCAACGAAAAACTCACGCTCAAAAAGCTGTCGCGAATCTTCTACTGCTCCGAATCGAGCCTCGGGCCGTATATCAGCGGCATGACGGGCCTTTCCTTTTTCGATCTTCTGAACGAAATGCGCATTGGAAAGACGGCAAACTATCTGCTCTATACCGACCTGTCCGTTGAGGAGCTGGCGGAGATTCTTGGGTATGTGGACGCAAGTCATCTTTCAAAAGTTTTTTCCGCGCGGGTGGGTATGAAAATCAACGACTACCGCAAGACTTATCAGAAAGTCTGTTCCATCTGCAAGATCGACGAGGGCCGCCGGGCTTACGAAGCGGTAGCCTACATCTACCGTAACTTCCGTGAGCCACTGACGGTCCAGGTTGTGGCTGAACGGTTCGGTTTAAAGGTCCCAGAGCTCAACCGCATCCTGCTGTATCAGGTCGAGTATAATTTCGACGGCTTCCTTCACACCGTGCGTATCAACCGTGCCTGCGAGCTGCTGCTCAATACGAACCTGTCCGTCACAGACATTGCCCTGGAAGTCGGTTATAACACCACCAAGACCCTCACCCGCAACTTCCTCCGCTTGAAAGTGATGACCCCTGGCGACTTTCGTAAAACCGTAAAAAATGCATAAAAAAGTCGCTGCTTTTTGGGCAGCGACTTTTTATGCTTTCTCAGAACAAAGTTCCGGGATCCGTGTAGGTCTTGTCGGACTGGGCATCGGCTACGCCCTTGTAGGTCAGATAGCCCTTATACGTGTTCAGTCCCTTCATGATGGCGGAATCGGCCTTGCAGGCACCTTCCGCGCCCAGATTGGCGATCTTGAGGGCATAAGGCAGGGTTACGTTCGTCAGGGCGTAGGTGGCGGTGTTTGGTACGGCACCAGGCATATTGGCCACAGAGTAGCACACGATGCCTTCCTTGATAAAATAGGGGTCTGCGTGGGTGGTTATGCGGTCGATGAAACTGATGGCGCCGCCCTGGTCAATGGCCACGTCAATGAGGACGCTGCCCTTGCGCATGGTGCGGACCATATCATCGGTCACCAGAATCGGGGTGCGGCGGCCGGGCACCAGCACGGAGGAGATGACCACATCGGCATCCTTGACGGACTGGGCGATGTTGTAGGGGTTGGACATGAGGGTTTGAATACGGCTTCCGAAGATGTCGTCCAGATACTGCAGACGGGCAGCCTGCATATCGATGACGGTGACGTTGGCACCCATGCCCACGGCGACCTTCGCCGCGCTGGTTCCGACATTGCCGCCGCCGACGATGACGATGTTGCCTTTCTTCACGCCGGACACGCCCCAAAGCAGGATCCCGCGTCCGCCGCAAGGCTCTTCCAGCAGATGGGCGCCCACCTGTACGGCCATGCGGCCGGCGATCTCGCTCATGCAGCTGAGCAAAGGCAGCGCGCCGTTCGGCAGCTGAACCGTCTCATAGGCAATGCCAATGACCTTTTTGCTCAGCAATGCCTCGGTCTGCTCGGGATCAGGCGCCAAGTGCAGATACGTGAAAAGGATCTGGTTTTCGTGGAACAGGTCGTATTCAGCCGGCAGGGGTTCCTTGACCTTGATGATCATATCGGAAGCGTCAAACACTTCCTTGGCCGTATCAAGAATCTTCGCGCCCGCTTCAACATATTCCTTGTCGGTGAAGCCGGAATTGAGGCCAGCGCCCTTTTGGATGAATACAGTGTGGCCGGCATGGTTGAGCGTGAATGCGCCCGCCGGGGTCAGGCCAACACGGCCTTCCTGCGCTTTAATCTCTGTAGGACAACCGATGATCATAGCGACACCTCTTTATTTAGTTTTACAGTCATCAATTTAACAATCTGAAAGCAAAATGTCAACTTATTTGATTTTGCATAAATATACATGCGTAAAACCCGGGACGACATCAGCGTAACAAAAAAGCAGGAGTTTCTCCTCCTGCCTTTTGCGTTCTTATTCTTTTGTCTTCGGTTTTTTCCTGCGATTGTACAAAAGAAGCCCGACCGCCGCCGCAAAAATAAAAATCGAGATGAACTGAGAGGTGGACAGCACTCCCACCGCCCCTCGTTCGTCACTGCGGAAAAATTCCACGATAAAGCGCCCCACAGCATACAGCAATAAGTACAGCGCGCCGCCGTCGCCCTTATGGGGCAGTTTATGATACGTCGCCAGCAGGATTGCCGCGATAACGAAGTCACCGCCCGCGGAAAACAGCTGTGTCGGCCACAGTCTTACGCCCGCAGGCGCCATGCCCCCTTCCGGAAACACTATGCCCAGAACGCTGTTTGTCACGGCGCCGTAGCAGCACCCCGCCATGAAGCAGCCCAATCGCCCAAATCCCTGCGCCAGCGCCAACGACGGCGCCAGCAGGTCAAACCAACCCAGAAAATTCTGACGGTGTTTTTTGCTGTACAGCCATGCCGCAGCCGCTCCTGCGAGAATGCCGCCGTAGGCCACGAAACCCGTGGAGCCCAGCACCGATAGCGGTGCGGCCAGAAATGCTTTGAATTCCACGAGGACGAACAGGAGCTTTGCGCCGATGAACCCGGCGACAACAGCCCAAATCGCTATGCCCGCCACGTCGTCCGTACTTAAGCCGTTTCGTTTTGCCCGAAACATGCCCAGCGCAACGGCGCAGATAAATCCTAACCCGATCATCACACCGTAGCCGTGAATGGTCAGCCTGCCGATAGAAAATAACTCGTATTTCATAAGTGACCTTTCGTAACAGGGAGCAAACTGCGTCTGTTCCGTGCTTTTGTTTACAGCATCTCCCTCCATAAGGGCATGGACATGCACCGTGGCCCGCCGCGGCCGCGGCTGAGTTCGCTCGAAGGAACTTCCAGAACATGAATCCCGTTATCCCGCAGAAGGGCGTTTGTAATATTGTTGCGGTTGTATGCTACAACAGTACCTGGACGGATGCACAGCACATTTGAGGCGTCGTTCCACTGTTCACGCTGGGATGCAATGGCGCCGTCCTTGCCGCCGCAGCGGATGAACGTGACGCTGTCAAGCTCCAGGTAGCGTTTGAGTACATCCTCCAGCGAGCCCTCCAACTCCTGCACATGCATACCCTTTCTTTCGCCTCGGGTGATAGAAAACATGCGCAAGTTCGGCAGAATACCCGGATGGATGACGAATTTATCGTAATCCGCCTGAGTAAACACAGTGTCCAGGTGCATAAAAGCCCTCATGCTGGGGATGTAAAGGGCAAGAATAGTGTCGATCTCCGTCTGCGCGCATGAGAGGATGCGCCCGGCCAAAAGCTCGATGGCTTCTGGGCTGGTGCGCTGGCTTACACCGACGGCCAGCACCCGCTCGGACAGATTCATCACGTCACCGCCCTCGATGGAAAAAGCGTCGGCGTTGCGGTAATACAGCGGCACCCTTCCCCGGTAGTCCGGGTGATACTGCAGAAAGTAGCTGGCATATAGGGTCTCTCGGTTGCGGGTGACGGAATACATATGGTTGATGGCTGCGCCATTTCCAATCGAAGCAAATGGATCGCGGGTGAAATACAGGTTTGGGATAGGGTCGAGCAAAAAGCGCTGTTCCCCTTTCAGGGCATCGGACAGGGCGGAATACCGCAGGGCGTGGATTTCCTCTGTCAATACGCCCGCCATTGTTGTGCGTACCAGCTCCAGCGGGTCGCGGATGGCGCTGAGATATTCGCGCAGTTCGGCACGGTAAGCCTGTGCGGTGGAACCGGAGGCCAAAATGAAGTCGTCGATGAAACAACTCCGCACGGCCGGATCGCTGCCGATGGCCTCAGCGGTGAGTTCGTCCAGATAGACGACCTCCGTGCCTTCCCGGCGCAGAAGTTCGGCAAAGCAGTCGTGTTCCTCCTGCGCGCCATGCAGATAGGGAATGTCGTCGAACAAGAGCCGTTCCAGTTCTATGGGCGTCAGATGCTCCAGTTCCCGCCCGGGCCGCTGCAGCAGCACCCGTTTCAGCGGGCCTATTTCGCTTTTGACCTGAATCGGCATGGGGCTATCACTCCTTAATTTTGTTATTGCGCAAAGCGGCCGGATTTTCGGATGATTTATGCCGTTATCACTTTTACTCTCTCTAAATTATCTTATCACATATTCAAAAAATAGTGTATACTCGTTTTGAGGTGAAGGATATGCGCATCACATGGTACGGCCATAGCTGCTTCAAAATCGATGCGGTGGAAGGTTCCCTGATTCTGGATCCCTATTCTGACGGCTCCGTGCCTGGTCTTGAACCGCTCCGGGCCTCGGCGGACGCCGTATACTGTTCTCATGGGCATCAGGACCATAATGGGGTCGAAAACGTGACGCTCACAAAACATCGCTGCGACTTGCAAGTGACGTACATCGACTGCTTCCATGACGATCGGGACGGCAAGCTCCGCGGGCCGAACCGCATCCATATCATTTCCGGTGAAGGCTTAAAAATCGCCCATCTGTGCGACCTGGGCCATAGGCTCACAGACGAACAGGCTCGAGAACTAACAGGGCTGGACGCTCTGTTCATTCCAGTGGGCGGGTATTTTACCATAGACGCCAAAACCGCGGAGGCGCTCCTTGAAATCTTGCTGCCCCGTATCGTCTTTCCCATGCACTACCGCAAGGGGCGGACGGGCTATCCGGCTATCGCGGGACTGGACAAATTTCTTGCACTGCGCACGGACGTGCATGCCTATGATACGAACACGCTGGCGCTGACAAAGGATACGCCGGCGCAGACGGCTGTCCTGACCTTTAAAAGCGTATGAGTTTTTTCTATGGGATAGACGTGGGCGGCACGGCGGTAAAGATCGGCCGTTTCAACAAGGAAAAGCTTCTGGAAAGATTCGAACTTCCTACCGATATCTCAGACGGGGGCCAGCACATCCTCTCTGGTATCGCTGCGGCCCTGCGGGCGCACGGAACCGCGGACGGCGCCGGCATCGGCGTACCCGGCCCGGTTCTGCCGGACGGTACGGTCAACCGCTGCGTGAATCTCGGCTGGGGCGTATGCAACCCGGCGCAGGAACTGACCACGCTGACCGGACTGCCGGTCAAAGCATGCAACGATGCGGATGCGGCGGCTCTGGGAGAGCAGTGGCAGGGCGGCGGCCGGGGGTTTGCGGACATATTGCTGGTCACGCTGGGCACCGGCGTCGGCGCCGGCTGTGTGACAGGCGGAAAGCTCCTTTTCGGCAGTCATGGTGCCGCCGGGGAGATCGGCCATCTATGCATGGACCCGGAGGAGACGCGCCTTTGTTCCTGTGGCAACCACGGGTGTCTGGAGCAATACGCCAGCGCCACGGGTATCGCTGCCATGGCCCGGCAGGCAGGTCTTGGGGAAGTATCTGCAAGCGAAGTATTCGACTACGCCGGAAAAGGCGACAGAACTTCCCTGTCCGTAGTAGACAAGGCCTGCGATGTCCTTGGAAGGGGCATCGCCTCTGTCTGCGCCGTACTGGACCCGGAAGCCGTCGTACTGGGCGGCGGTGTGTCGGGAGCCGGGGAGCTTTTACGCGCCAATGTGGAAAAGTATTTTCGGAAATATGCCTTTCACGCCTGCCGGGGTACGAAGATCCTTCTGGCAGAACTGGGCGGCGATGCGGGAATTTATGGCTGTGCCAGGCTGGCCATGGAATAAAAATAGGGCTGGCTTTAAGCCGGCCCTATTTATTATGTAAAAAATTCGTTTTTCCAAAAAGGAAGATCAACGTCAAAGGATGCTCAAATATCGCTCTCCGGTGTCCGGCAGGATCGCTACAATGTGCTTGCCGGGCATTTTTTCGGCGATTTTCCGTGCCGCCGCAGCCGCCGCGCCGGAGGATATGC
>Ga0183099_1001202_pt1 | contig 15614 bp, 14 predicted proteins | sample Biomet1_FD_127788 | JGI IMG/M metagenome (GOLD analysis project Ga0183099, IMG submission 127788) | Microbial communities from bioreactor (seeded with anoxic lake sediment) at LBNL, California, USA - Biofuel metagenome 1 | ecosystem: Engineered > Bioreactor > Anaerobic > Unclassified ... | reverse complement strand
GAGCCCACCAAGGTGGCCGCCAAAGCGGCAGGGCTCGCGGTCATGACCGCTGGCAAGGTGATTACACCATCAGCACCTGAACCTGTCGTCACGGCCGAAAAAGATAATGAACCGACTGTGACTCCGACCCGGGTGCATCATGGTAATGTCCGCTCTGGACAACAAATTTACGCTGCGGGTGGCTCTTTGGTCATTATCGGCACCGTGGGTAATGGCGCAGAAGTCATTGCCGATGACAGTATCCATATTTACGGTTCACTGCGAGGTCGTGCTCTGGCTGGTGCCCGAGGCAATACCCAAGCTCGCATTTACTGCCAGGAGCTGGATCCCGAATTGGTTTCCATTGCTGGCACCTACCAGCTTAGTGACGCGCTTCCAACGGAGATAACGGGACAAAACGTTTATATCCGTTTGGAGCAAGATAAGCTTATCTTCGAAAAATTGCAGTCTTAACGGTTTACAAGGAAAGCACCCATGGCTCGTATTATCGTCGTAACTTCGGGAAAAGGCGGCGTTGGTAAGACCACCAGTAGTGCTGCCATCAGCACTGGGTTGGCGCAGCGCGGATACAAAACGGTGGTCATTGACTTCGATGTCGGCTTACGGAATTTGGACCTCATCATGGGGTGCGAACGCCGTGTCGTATATGACTTCGTCAATGTCATCAATGAAGAAGCAAATCTGAATCAGGCCCTGATCAAAGATAAGCGTGTGGAGAATCTGTTCATTCTTCCCGCCTCGCAGACTCGCGACAAGGAAGCACTGAATCGCGAAGGCGTCGAGCGAGTGATTGGCAAGCTCAAGGATATGGGGTTTGACTACATCCTCTGCGACTCCCCGGCTGGCATCGAAACGGGCGCCTTGATGGCACTCTATTTTGCCGATGAAGCGATCGTCACCACCAACCCGGAAGTTTCATCGGTGCGTGATTCGGACCGGATCCTGGGGATCCTAGCCTCCAAATCTCGCCGTGCCGAACTGGGTCTGGAGCCCATCAAGGAACACTTGTTGCTGACTCGTTACTCGCCTAATCGGGTCAATCGGGGCGACATGCTGAGCGTGGAGGATGTGCAGGAAATTCTGGCTATTCCGCTGCTCGGGGTGATCCCTGAATCCCCTTCCGTCCTGCGCGCTTCTAACGCAGGTGAGCCGGTAATTCTGGACGCTGAGTCCGATGCTGGTCAGGCCTATGACGACGCAGTTGCCCGTCTTCTCGGTGAGAAGCGTGATTTTCGCTTCCTGGTCGAGGAGAAGAAAGGCTTCCTGTCTCGCTTGTTTGGGAGCTAAGCCATGTCCTTACTCGATTTTTTCCTGCGTCCGCGCAAAGATAACACCGCCCGGGTTGCCAAAGAGCGCCTGCAGATCATCGTTGCCCATGAACGTAGCACCCGGGGTGGCCCGGATTATCTGCCACAACTGAAACAGGATCTGCTGGATGTGATCCGCAAGTATGTGGAAATCAGCCCAGATCAGGTCAGCGTCCAGCTGGATAAGAAAGATGACTTGTCCGTTCTGGAGCTCAACATTATGTTGGGTGGCGAACGTAAGCCCGGTGACGACAGCGACGATTGATTCGTTTAGCAAACCATATAAAAAGCGCGGAATTCCGCGCTTTTTTATTGGTTCGCTCATGGCTTGGTTATTGGGTCAAATCACCCAGCAACTCTTTGCGCCACCCCGTTAACAGACGTGGCATTTTACCATCCTGTTTCTGTTCGTCGGCACATTTCCACAGCCAGCTCAGGTATTGATGGATGGTCTTTTTCGAGGCTAACAACTCCACCGGTAAGCGCTGTGCATTGGCCACGGCTTCCACTTTAGCCCGCAGACGCTTGAGTTCCGATTTATAGTGCGGGAAATCGACTAACCGCTGCAACCGCTGAGGCCAGCTCTGGGGATCACTATTCTGGGCCTCCTCAATCAGGCGCAATAGTGTCTTGCCATGATTACGGATCTCCGGTTGTAACAGACCCAGTTGTTCCAAATCCCGTAATGTCTTCGGCATCCGCTCGGCACATTTGAACAGGTGTAGCTCTTTGACCACAAAATTTAACGCCAAGTCCCGGCGTTTGGCCTCACTCTCGCGCCACATCGCCAGCCGTTGCAGTACCGCCAATTCCTGACGACCCAACTGCCAGGCATTGCCAATATCCTTATACGCTTGCTCACTCAGCTCCTGGGGACGTTTGCGCTCCACCAGCGCGGCACACTCCTCTTCGAACCAAGCGATGCGCCCTTCATGCTGCAAACGTTCCAGCAGTTTTTCATAGATAGGGAGCAGGTAGAACACATCAGCTGCCGCATAGTGCAACTGCTTTTCCGTCAGGGGCCGCGCCAACCAGTTGGTCCGAGCCTGATCTTTATCCAACGTCACCTGCAGCAACTCCTGGGTCATGGCATTGAAACCAATCGATAGCCCGGAGCCAGTAAACGCCGCCGCCAACTGGGTATCATGGGTATGAAACGGCATGGCCCCCGCTTCATGATGGATCAACTCCAGATCTTCACTGGCCGCATGGAGTACAGTGATTTGATCGGGCCGTTGCAACACGCGCCATAACGGTGATAGATCGGGGATCGCCACCGGATCAATCAGTGCCAATTGTTGACCATCAAATAACTGGACCAAGCCCAGCTGGGGATAGTAAGTGCGGGTTCGAACGAATTCAGTATCAATCGCCAGAGGCGCGGCGCCCAATTCGGCGCAAAAGGCGGCAAGCGCCTCGGCGTGGATAATAGTTTGGTAGTGCATGGTCAATCCATGTGGCTTGAAACAACGAGCGGTGGTCGCAATACCGTCTCAAGGGGCCGTCGGTTTGACACTTTCATCGCGTAAGACACGACGCAATATCTTGCCGACATTCGATTTAGGCAATTCTGCGCGGAATTCTATCAGCTTCGGCACCTTGTACGCAGTCAAATGTTTACGGCAATGGGCAATCAGGGTGGCCTCATTCAACGAGGCATCACGCTTAACCACATAAATCTTCACCATCTCACCGGTTTGTGGGCTGGGGACGCCAACCGCCGCCACCTCTAACACCTTGGGATGCATGGCGACTACATCCTCGACTTCATTCGGATACACATTGAACCCGGAGACCAGGATCATATCCTTCTTGCGATCGACGATGCGGATAAAACCCTGTTCTTGCCACACCACCACATCCCCGGTACTCAACCAGCCATCTTTCATGACTTCCGCCGTCGCCTCCGGCCGTTGCCAGTACCCCTTCATGACCTGGGGACCCCGGATCTGCAATTCGCCGGATTGCTCCAGCGCCAGTATCTCCCGCCCCTCATCATCAACGATCCGCGCCTCGGTGGAACAAACCGGCAGGCCAATTGAGCCGTTATACCCTTCCAGATCATAAGGGCAGACCGAGACCAGGGGTGAGCATTCGGTCAAACCATAGCCCTCGAGTAGTTTAGTGCCAGTGATGGTTTGCCAACGCTCGGCCACCGCATGCTGCACCGACATACCCCCACCAATCACCAAGCGCAAATTGGGCATCGGCTGCTGACAAAATGTCTCATTATTCAACAACGCATTGAATAACGTATTAACCCCTATGATGCAGGTCGGCTGATATTGTTTCAGTTCACTGACAAAACCGGGAATATCCCGCGGATTGGTGATCAGCAGGTTGCAGCCACCCAAGCGCATGAACAACAAGCCATTCACCGTCAGCGCAAAAACGTGGTACAGCGGCAGAGCCGTGACCACCAACTCCTGTCCCTGGTGCAGTACCGGGCCATACACCCCCAGGCACTGCTCGACATTGGCCAGCATATTGCGATGGGTCAGCATGGCGCCCTTGGCCACCCCGGTCGTGCCACCTGTGTATTGCAAGAAGGCAATATCCCCGGGCTGGATCCGTGGTTTGATGTATTGCAAATGCTGGCCCTTATTCAAGGCGCGCTGAAACGAGATGGCATTGGGCAAGTGATACTTGGGAACAAGCTTCTTGATGTATTTGACGACGAAATTCACCAATGTGCCCTTGGCAAACCCGAGATGATCGCCCATGCGAGTCAGGATCACATGCTGCACGCCAGTCTTGAACACCACCTGCTCCAGGGTGTTGGCGAAATTAGATACGATCACGATGGCCTTGGCACCCGAGTCTTTCAGTTGGTGTTCCAGCTCCCGGGGGGTATACAAGGGGTTGACGTTCACTACTATGAGACCGGCGCGCAAGACCCCGAACAAGGCTATTGGATACTGCAACAGATTGGGCATCATCAGAGCAACCCGATCCCCTTTCTGCAATTTCAATTCGTGCTGTAGATAGGCGGCAAAAGCTCTGGATTGTTGCTCCAGGCCACGGTACGTCAGAGTCTGCCCCATATTGATATAGGCCGGCAGATCGCCATATTGTGCGGCAGACGCCTCAAACATCTCCACCAACGAGGGATAGATGTCAGGATTGATCTCGGCCGGAACTCCTGCGGGATAACGCTTCAGCCAAAACTTTTCCACTATGTACTCCTGCTCTTCTTCATCGCCCAGAGGTGAATTAAACACATGTTTAACTCCTGCACTAAGGCTAGTTGTTAATCAGCTGTTAACAAGCAACGCGAGCGAAAATCTCTCGCCGCAAAAAGCGGGAATTTTACTGGGATCTGCCGGTTGGTCGATAAAATTCCGCAGAATTTCCCCAACTTTGCCGCACAAATCCGCACTTGCACGGAATTTCACCAGTCAGGGGAACTTTTAGCAGACCGGCTGAAAATGTTGCTGCAGACGAGTAACCGTTTGCTGGATCAGCGGGGTGATATCGCGCAGTAACGGCGCGGCCGTCTCGGCGTGTGCGAGCCGACAAGCCGACTCCAACGCAGAGGCGGCATGAAACAAGGCCATAGCACCCAAGGCACCGGCACTGCTCTTGATGGCATGTGCTGGCGCTACGGCCGCCTGCAGATCCATGGTGTTAAGCGCGGAGTCGAGCGCCTTGCCATGCACCCCGACCTCCTGAATAAATAACTCCACCACCTGCAGGAGAACTTGTGGCGTGGTTTCCTGCTGCAAGCCATCGAGTATGCTGAGCTCCAGGATCGGATAGGTGATCCAGAGTGGCGGCGATTCAGGCGCCGGGTGAACAGCGAGCGGAGCCGACGCTAACCATCGGCTGACCACTTCCTGCAGTCGTTCCCGTTGCAGCGGCTTGCTCAGATAATCATTCATTCCCGCCGCCAGGCAGCTAGCTCTGTCCTGCGCAAGGGCATGAGCGGTCATCGCCACGATAGGCAGTTGCACATAGTCGGCACCCAACTGACGGATCCGCTGAGTCGCCTCCATACCATCCATTCCCGGCATCGAAATATCCATCAAGACCAGATCGAACATCTGATGTTGCACCGCAGCAATCGCCTCCGCCCCGCTCTCGGCAACGGTCACCTGACAACCCAGTTTTTCTAATAACGCACAGGCCACCATCTGATTGGTCGGACTATCTTCCACCAAGAGAATATTTCCGCCCGCAGTCGGCAGAGGCAGAGACTGGGGTGCAGTCAGAGTGCGAGAGGTCAGCACCGGGAGTACAAACCAAAAACGACTTCCCTCTCCCAGGCAGGAGCTCATCCCCAAGGAGCCCTTCATGCCATCCACTAGCCGAGCCACGATCGCAAGGCCAAGGCCAGTCCCGCCAAAGCGGCGGTTTAGACCAGAATCCAGCTGATGAAACTCCTGAAATAAACCCGCCTGATGCTCCTCGGCGATACCAATTCCGCTATCTTCCACCATGAAACGCAATTGCTGCGCTCCAGGGGCTAGAGGTTCTGGAGTCACGGTGACGCGAATGAAGCCGTGATCGGTAAACTTGAGAGCATTCGATAGCAGATTGTGCAAAATCTGCCGCAGACGGGATGGATCAGTCTCAATCACCTCCGGTAACTGTGGATCCAACTTAAACTCGAAGCTCAATCCCTTCTCGGTTGCCTGTTTGCCATATAAATCTCGCACCCCATCCAGGAGCGAGCCCAAGTGAAAGGGCTCGGGGGTGAACTCCAGCTTCCCAGCTTCGATTTTTGAAAAATCCAACACATCATTGACCAATTGCAGCAACGCCTGCCCTCCCGAGCAGATGCCGTTGAGCAGGCGATGCTGGTGATCGCTGAGCTGGGTTTCAGCCAGGAGTTCGGAGAGGTTGAGTACCGCATTGAGGGGGGTCCGGATCTCATGGCTCATGGTAGCCAGAAAATAACTTTTCGCCTTATTCGCCGATTCAGCCTCGTCTCGCGCCTTGGCCATGGCTTGTTTGGCAATCCGGAGCGAGTCATATTGCTCGCAGGCCTGGATGGCGAAAGCCAGCTTATCCACCAGCGGGCCGACCTCCATATACAACGGATAGGCAAACGCATTGCTACGCCCTAACAGGAGAATGCCGGTTTCTTTGAGGCGCCAGGCATAGTAAAGATGCTGTTCAGCTTGCTCCATGAGCGGGATGGCAAATGCCTGACCCGAGGTATGCAAGTCGATGGCCTTGGCCATGGCCTGATGCAAACCACGGTTGCGCATAGCCGCATGGGGCAATATGCATTTGGGGGTGAAGAAACCACATTCCCCATCCTGCAAAAGGACGGCCGCCGTACAACAACCCAAACCCCGGACAAAGATAGGTAAACACTCCCGCAGCATGTCTCCCAGATCAAGGCTGATGCCAATCGACATCGCGATCTCGTGCAGAACTTCCTGTTCGATCAGACTGGTATTGGCCATGTTCAGAGCAACCCCACAACCGATGTCTTGTTAAACAACTCCAGATAATCTTGACCGCTGTTGGCGATCTCTCCCAAAGTCAGCGCCCCTATCATCGGCAACCCACTCTGACGCACCGCCGCCATTTCTTGTGAAAAATCAGCCCCTAAAAACAGGGAGCGAGAGACACAATTGACAAATAGCATGGCTCCGGGGCTGGCATGACCAAATGATGTCGATGCCAGCTCACTGGCTTGGCGTGCAGCCTGGATCAGCTCTGCAGCTTTACCATGCATCACATGCACATAGGCGCCTCGCCGTACCTCGCCGACACATAACAGGCTGCCGTCAAGACACTGCACCGGATCCCGGATCACCATCTCCTGACCCAGTTTGGCAATACCAAACGGGTAGGCTTTGGCCAGATCACGAAAACTGGATCCCGCGAACGAGGCTCCGGCATGGGACTCAACCACCTGCCGATACACCTCGAACGCCGGTATCCAATCCAGAGAGATAATCCGATTACCATCAGCTTCAGTAACCTTGAAAGCCCCGGAGATCGGTTGCCAACCATGAGCCACCCCAACACCGCTATGACAACGCGCCAGAGCAAGAACAGCCGCATTCTGCAGCACTCCCAATGGCGTTATGACACAAGGAATAGACTCAAAAGATGCGGTTCCACACCCACCGCCAATGTAATTGAGCTCCAATCCATATTGATTGAACAGAGCCGCAATCAGTTTGTTGATCTGACTGGAACAACCGTCAACAAAGGTAAACAGCGTTTCGCGCGCGCCATCATCCAGCGACAGGGCCTCCTGCAAGGAAGCTTCCAGGCTCTCCTGATGCAAATCCTCAAGAACCGCCCAACGAACCTCACAGCTCAGCCCCAGCATCACGGCTCCGGTGCCATACTGCTCGCCTTCCCACATCACAGATGGAAAGATGCCCCCAAAAATCGGCTTGTTGGCATGCTTGAGCAACGGCTCTAGGGACGAAACCGGGAATGTATTCCCGGAGGCGACCATGAGCAAAATACCATTCACATCCGACCTGGCTAGCAGGCTGCGAAGATGGTGCTCTATGTCGGCTAAAGAATCTTCAGCTACACACGCGATCTGCATAACCACTCCTTGCACTGACTCATTCATAGCCTCAGATCATCCCCATGTGGACTAACTCATGCCCATGTTATTGTTTCACCCATAGTCGACAATCCCGCCACTAAACCTTGTCATTTTTCAGACAGGATCACATCTGGCCGCAGGATTTGATGAGCACACCCCAATCTGCGATTCGCGATCTGTCACTGCAATTTGCAATTTGCAGCGGCGTCCACTCCGCCACTCTTGCATCCGAAATCGTTATCCCTCTGAAATATAACTATTAATTTCACCATTCCATCTTGGCATCATTCCTGCTTAACCCTGTATACCCGGCTTCATCACTAGCGGGATTGGGGGCACATATGAAACAAAAACGAGATCTGATTATTATCGCTACCGATTGGCTCAGTTGCCCAGCTTCCAGCCGGGAGCTGTTTTTACGCCTGGCCAAGAATCGCAAGGTATTATGGGTTGCAACCCGTGCCGGATCCGAGACTGCACCATCCCCCATCTACCATCTGAATCTTCGCTCGCCATTCGGCAGCGACATCTCTTGGTTGCAGGGGCTGCGTCAATTCTGGCTGGCGAAGCAAATTCGCGATACTCAGCACTACCTGAACATGCATGCCCCCGTGTTGGTATTTTTAAATCCGGATGCCAACCGTCTGGCAGAAAATCTGGGGATTCAATCGATCGTCTATTATCGGGATGAATACTCGCTCCCCCAGCCGGATGACGATTCGGCACGGTGGCTTGAAACGCAACTGATAGCCAAAGCCAGTCTGCTGATTGCCCCCTCCCGGCAACAGGCGGCCAAGTTACCCGCCTACAAGACGGTGTTGCTAGATCATGAAAACAAGACCTCCTGGCAATCTCGTCCTCGTGACCTGCCCAAGGGACGCCCCATCATCGGTTTTCATGGCCCCTTGTCGGAACAACTGGACTGGGAATTACTGGAAAGCGCCGCTAAACGCCGTCCCGACTGGTATTGGGTGTTGATCGGCCCCCGTCAGAGTCCGCAACTGGATCGCCTGTTGCAGCAACGTAACGTGTTCTGGCTCGGAGAAAAGAGTGTCGAACAGTTGCCAGCTTATCTGCAACACTGGCAAGTCACCTTATTGCCTTACCACAACACAGCAGAAATTTGCCAATGTCCTCCCTTGCAACTGGAGTGGGCCTTGCGCAGTGATACTCCTTTAGTCGTGACGGCTCATTTTAAGGGGCTTCCGTGTTTCAAACCCTTGCTCAGCCGGATCAATACCATGCATGAGCTGTGCGAATTACTCCCTATAGTCGGAGGGCCGCCACCCCATCCTTCGCATGCCCCGGTGATGCCGCCTATTGGCTCGGGTCTGGAACAAAGGCGCAGCTCACCCCCAGGATCTTGTACGAAACATTGGGACGCCGATGAATTGGGCTTGCTCCTCGATAGCATGCAATGACAAGGGCTGATTGCCCTCGTCCGGTTAATGCTCCTCGGACTCCCATGCCAGTCGTTTGCGATAGATGGTCGAGGGACTCAACTCCAGCAGGCTAGCAGCCTGGGGGATGTTGCCCCCGCATTGGTTAATCGCATGTTCGATAGTCTCTTTTTCCACCAACCACATGGGGCGGATCGGTGAGTCTGCGACGGGTAACTCAGCGGGAGCTTCCCGTGTGAAACGCTCACTGGGGATCCATTGATTCAAGGGTGGCGGTAGCATGCCCGGTTGCACCACATCCCCTTCATGCAACACGACAATATTGCGCACCACATTCTGCAACTGTCGAACATTGCCCGGCCACGCATAGCCGAGCAGTATGGATTCAGCTTCATGACTAAAACCGGTGAAGTGCTTGCCCTCTTCGGCAGAAAACTGGCGGAGAAATTGCCGAGCAATCTGTAACACATCCTCACCCCGCTCCCGCAACGGTGGTAGCACCACCGGGATCACGTGCAAACGATAGTAGAGATCTTCACGAAAACGTCCGGCTTGCACCTCGACCAGGGGATCCCGATTGGTCGCACACACAAAGCGCACGTTCACAGTATCCAGCTTGCTACCACCAACCCGCTGATAACTCCCGGTCTGGATAAACCGCAGCAGCTTGCTTTGCAAATCCAACTCCATCTCGCAAATTTCATCTAGGAACAGGGTCCCGCCGTCCGCACGCGCCGCGGCCCCCAGCCGATCGGCGAGCGCACCGGTAAATGCCCCTTTCACATGACCGAAGATTTCGCTTTCGATCAGATCCCGCGGAATAGCGGCACAATTGAGCACCACCAGCGGCTGATCGCGGCGCGGGCTGAGCTTATGCAGAGTTTCGGCACACACCTCTTTACCGGTGCCACTTTCCCCGGTGATAAAGACAGTGGCTTTACTCGGGGCCGCGCTTTCCAGCATATGGTAGACCCCTTGCATGGGCAGGGAGCCGCCGATAAAACCACCAAATTCGTTGCGGTCATAGTTGGCGCGATAGGTCTCGACCAGATAGGTGAGTTGCTGGTGGCGGGCTGCGTTACGCGCCGTGGTGCAGAGTCGTTTGCCATCAAATGGCTTGGTGAGAAAATCAAAGGCGCCCTGACGCATGGCATCGACCGCGATATCTACCGAGCCATGGGCTGTCACCATCACCACGGTACAGGGAATATGCCGTTCATTGATAAAGCGCAGGATCTCCATCCCCGAGATATCCGGCAGTTCCAGATCCAGCAGTACCACCTGGGGCAACTGTTTTTCCAGTTGCTCGAGAACCGGTAGTCCCTGAGCAAAATGCACCACATCAAACGGTTCACTGCGCAGATAATCCTGATACAGCAAGGCGAGTGTCAGGCTGTCTTCAACCAAAAAAATCAGGGGACGAGAAGAGGTCACGACGATGCTCCGGTCAACAGGTTGCTCTATTGGGTCTAACAGAGAGCAGGAGCAACAACAAGCAAGAGCAGCGTCTTATTCTGCTTGTGTTAATGGGATCATAGTTGGCCGTGACCTCGCCAACCGTTGTTTCATGCGGCCAGTGGCAAGCTGTAGCGATTGGTACCCACCGCGCGTTGATAGCGTAATGCCGGAAGAGTGACCCTCAACAACGCCAAGCCATAGCCCGAGACTCGCAGCCTGTACCCTGATGCCAGGTTTGTAGGCCAGATGGGCGTGCCTGATGGGATCAAAGGCGCCACCGTCATCTTCCAACTGCAACCAGATGACCTTGTGTTGCCGGCACAGAACGAGATGCATTCGATGAGCTGACGGCTTGGCGTGGCGCACTACGTTGGTCATCAGCTCGCTGATGCCCAGCAGTAACTGTTGCTGGCAGTCAGGCGCAATGCCCAGAGTCACCAGCATAGTCGCCAACTCCTGGCGCAAAAAACGGATCCCCTGGAGCGTCGCGCTACCGTGGCACTGCCAGATGAGCTGCGCATCAGGATACACGCTCATACGGTACCATCCGTTATCCCCTGCTGATAATCGGTCACCGAGCCATAGCAGGGCACACTGCGGTCGATATGCAGCAGTCGCAGCAGCTCTCTGGGTTGCCCGGGTTTACACACCAGATGCAGATAACAACCGGCGTTGAGCAATCGTTTGTAGAGAAACACCAAGGCTCCGATGCCGGATGAATCAATGAAGTGCACTTGGCTCATATCGACCAGCACCTCTTCCGCGCATCCCGGCATGCGTTCCAGGATCGGCGTTAACTCTTCACAGGCCAGAGCATCAAAGTCCCCTTCCAGAGTCAGGACTTGAGTCGACTCCAAAAAGGACAGCTGGTTTTTCATGATGAACCTCCACGAGTACGCAGACAGTCTGCGCTTTGCTTGCCAACTCCTGAGGCTATCGCAAAGGTCATGCCAGGCCCCAAAGAGCTGTTTCGGGGAAAATTGATCCCCAAAAAGCCTCCGGAGAGGCTTTTTGCTGTGCAAATTGCAACACCAGGACCCTCGAGCTGCATTTTGCAACGTCAGAGCACTAAACGTCAGAGCACTATGAGTTATCGACTCCAGTCCCGCGCACTGGCTTCACGCCAGATCACCTCCAAGCCAGCATCGCGGATCGAACGGGCCACTCGCTGGGCAGGACGCTCGTCATGAATGGCAAATTGCTCCAACTCTTGTTGAGGGCGAACATACCCCCCCGGTTGGGTACTGGAGCCCGCGCTGACGCTGGTGATCCCCAACGGGATCACGCCATCACGAAACTCAGCCGACTCCCGGGTCGAGAGCGAGAGCTCCAACTCGGGATCCAGCAACCGCCAGGCGCAGATCAGTTGCACCAGTTGCCGATCGCTCATCGGATGTCCCGGATTGAAACCGCCGGTACAGGGACGCAATCGGGGAAACGACATCGAGTAGCGGCTGGTCCAGTAGCGTCTGCGCAGATACTCCAGATGATGGGCCAGCATCAAGGAGTCGGTGCGCCAATCAGCAAGCCCGAGCAGGGCGCCCAGCCCGATCTTGTCGATGCCAGCCGCACCGAGGCGATCCGGAGTCTCCATCCGCCAGCGCATATCTTGTTTTTTGCCCCGCAGGTGGTGCTCGGCGTAGGTGGCTTGATGGTAGGTCTCCTGATACACCATGACCGCATCCAGTCCCAATTCAATCAGCTCTTGATACTCCTCCGTGGCCAGCGGTTGAACTTCCATCATCAGGTAGCTGGCATAGGGTTTGACGACCGGCAACATGCGCCGGAAATAGTCCATCCCACCCTTGGTCTCATGCTCACCGGTGACCAGCAATAGATTCTGATAGCCCATCTGCTGGATCACCGCACATTCGGCACGAACTTCCTCCTCATCCAGGACTTTGCGCTTGAGTTTATTGCTCATGGAAAAACCGCAATAACTGCAGTCATTGGCACATAGATTGGTCAAATAGAGCGGCAAATACATGCTGACGCCCTGTCCGAAGCGCTGCCGCGTCAATCGCTCCGCCTCGGCCGCCATCTGCGGCAAAAAAGGCTCGGCAGCAACCGAGATCAGCGCGGCAAAATCGGCTAGATCCCGGCGTCCGCGATGCAAGGCCCGCTCGACATCCGCCGGGGTTGATTCCGTGATGGCCTGCTGCAACCCTGTCCAATCCAGCTGTTGCCAGATATCGTAAAAGCTCATCGCCACTCCTCAGCTTAAGGAAGCCAGAAAACTACTCAAGGGGCTGGACGCCTCGGCCACCACGCGCCGCGACGCCAGACCCGCCTCATAGGCCAACCTTCCGGCTTCGACGGCCAGACGAAACGCCTGCGCCATCTGTTGCGGCCGGCTGGCGATGGCAATGGCGGTATTGACCAGGACCGCATCCGCCCCCAGCTCCATGGCCTCGGCCGCATGGGAAGGAGCCCCAGGGCCGGCATCGACCACCACCGGAACGCCAGATTGTTCGATGATAATTTTCAGCATCTCCCGGGTGCTGAGCCCATGATTTGAGCCAATCGCCGCCCCGAGTGGCATCACAGCCGCACACCCCACCGCCTCCAGATGCTTGCACAACACGGGATCCGCGCTGCAGTAAGGCAACACCACAAAGCCATCGGCCACCAGTTGCTCGGCGGCTTGCAGAGTGGCAAGGGGATCGGGCATCAGGTAGCGCGCATCGGGATGGATCTCCAGCTTCACCCAATTCGTCCCGAGGGCTTCACGGGCCAGATGGGCGGCATAGACAGCCTCTTTTGCCGTTCTGGCTCCGGAGGTGTTCGGCAGCAGATGTACCCCCAGTTGCGTCAAGGGCGCCAGGATCTGCTCGTCCTGTCTCTCCAGTTGAACCCGGCGCAAGGCCATGGTCACCAGCTCAGAGCCGGATGCAGCAATGGCGCTCGACATCATCTGTGCCGAGGCAAACTTACCCGTCCCGGTGAAGAGCCGGGAGCCGAATCGTCGACCGGCAATGATCAGCGGTGTTGTCCTTGATTGATCAGTCATGGTTAGCCTCCTGCGATCGCTTGGAACAGTTCAATCTCATCCTCTGGCGCAACAAGCCGTTGCGCCCAGGTTGAACGCGGTACCACCTGTTGCCCGATGGCAACGGCCACCCCCCCACGTATTGACGCGGTACAACTGCCGTCTGATTGCGCCGCCTCGGGTATTGGGGTGATATAACCCTCCTGCCGCAGTAACGTTTCCAGCGTCAGTTCCGGTTGCCAAACCCGAGGTTGGCCATTCAATACAAAGTTCATCGGCGGTACTCCATCGATTCTGTGGCTATCGGCATTGCATGGTTCTTCTTGGTGGGAGGATTCGGTGACCGACAGATCGGACAGCAGGGATCGGCCCGCAAGCCGACGCGCTGCCAACGGCCACTGAGGGCATCAATCTGCTGCAGGTGCCCGACTGCCGGGCTCGAAAGGCCGAGCAGGAATTTCATTGCCTCCAGTGCTTGCAGTGCACCGACCATACCGGCAAGCGGCCCGATAATTCCGGCACTCTGACAGTTCAAGATGGGCTCCTCCTGCAATGGATACAGGCAGTGGTAACAACCAGGATCATGCTCGTTTGCCGAGATGGCACTCGCGCGATAATCGAACAACAGCAAGGAGCCTTGCCAACCCGAGACGGCGGCACTGAGCAGCGGGATCTGCAGCTCAACGCAGCAGCGGTTGAGTAACTGGCGCGTGACCATGTTATCGGAGCAGTCCAGTACCAGATCGACGGCTTGACCATCTGGTTGTAACAGCTGCTTGCCATTTGACTCAGCAAAAGCGGTAACGGCATAACATCTGATATTCGGATTAAGCTGTGCCAGACGCTTGCGGGCAGCATTGCGTTTGGGTTGCTGCAGATCGGCAGAGGTATAGAGGATCTGGCGCTGCAGATTGCTTGTCGCCACCACATCATCATCACTCAGCCAGAGCTGGCCCACGCCACCTGCGGCCAAATAGAGGGCCGCCGGTGAGCCCAATCCACCCAGCCCGACGATCAGCACCCGGGCTTGCCCCAGGCGTTGTTGCCCAGGCTCGCCAATTTCTGGCAGCAGCATCTGCCGACCGTAGCGACGCCAACTCATCTCATCCTGCGATGCGAAAGGCTCTGCCGCTTGCGGCGTCCCCATCGGCGATTGCTTAGTCATGACAAGCCTCCGCGGAGCCATGGATGTGCTCTTGCTGCAGGGGCTGGTCAGGATAGCTGGCTTGTGCAGCAGTTGGTGTGGCGACGACATAGGACACAACAGCATCAGACAGAGCGGCATCCGGCGACAGAGTATCCCCTGCCCCCACCTGTGCCAGCAAGGCGCGAGTCACCGCGTGCGGATCGGCGGCCTCGGTGATCGCCGTGACCAAGGCCACTGAGCCGACGCCTGTCGCAAGTACAGACGCCACCCGAGCTTGGCTGATACCGCCAATCGCCACCGTAGGAACATCCGACAAAAGCTCCGCGTAGCGGCTGAGCCGCAGCAGCCCCTGGGGTGCCGAGGGCATCTGCTTAGTGGTTGTGGGGAAAATATGGCCTAGCGCGATGTAGGAAGGGCGCAGAGCCAGGGCACAGGCGATTTCATGGTAGCCATGGGTTGAGAGCCCTAACCGTAGTCCGGCACGCTGAATAGCCGCCAGATCGGCCTGTAGCAGATCCTCCTGCCCCAGATGCACGCCATAGGCACCATGCCGAATGGCCAGTTGCCAATAGTCGTTGATAAACACCTGGGCCTGATACTGCTGGCCCAAGGCGATAGCCTCCTGGATCTCCTGCTCCAATCGAGGATGGTGCGGATCCTTGATGCGCAGTTGCACGGTACGCACGCCCCAGGCCAGTAATTTTTCGATCCAGACCGCTGAATCCACCACCGGATAGAGCCCTAGCCGGCGCGGACATGGTGCAAATGACTCGGCCGGTAACCTGGC
>Ga0183099_1001201_pt1 | contig 15627 bp, 14 predicted proteins | sample Biomet1_FD_127788 | JGI IMG/M metagenome (GOLD analysis project Ga0183099, IMG submission 127788) | Microbial communities from bioreactor (seeded with anoxic lake sediment) at LBNL, California, USA - Biofuel metagenome 1 | ecosystem: Engineered > Bioreactor > Anaerobic > Unclassified ... | reverse complement strand
CTGTATATGCATTTGCTCGCAATGTACTCCTTTGGTCTAAGATGCCTAATCTTGATCCAGAAAGTTCACAGGGTAATGGTAACTGTATATGCATTTGCTCGCAATGTACTCCTTTGGTCTAAGATGCCTAATCTTGATCCAGAAAGTTCACAGGGTAATGGTAATATGGGTGGTTATTTTGAGCGCTTCTCTGTTCCAAATACATCAAGCTTTGGTGGTGGGTTTAAACTTACTTTCTAAAGGAAATAAATGGTATTAATAATTTAAAAGGGACAATTATGAAATTAAAATATATTTTAGGATTGGTTCTGACATCAACACTAGCGGTATCTTACCCCAAAGCCGGATGGCAGTTCTGGATAGACCGCGGAGGCACGTTTACTGATCTCGTAGCCCGCAGCCCTGATGGAAAACTGATCACGTACAAGCTTCTTTCCGACGATCCGAGCCACTATGAAGACGCAGCTATGCATGGGATCCGGCAGATTCTCAGGCTGCCCGGAAATGCACCCCTGCATGCTGAAATCATAGAATCCGTGAAAATGGGAACAACAGTCGGCACAAATGCTCTGCTTGAGCGGAAGGGGGAACGGACTGTGCTTGTTATAAACAGGGGATTCGGGGATGCTTTAAGAATCAGGTACCAGAATCGCCCGGATATTTTTGCTCAGAAAATCGAACTTCCGGAACAGCTTTATGAAAGGGTTATCGAAGTGTCCGGAAGGGTCGGAGCCGATGGAAGAGAGCTTGTGCCCCTTGACCTCGAAAACGCGAGAAAAGCGCTTGAAGCGGCTTTCGAAGCTGGGATTCGCTCGGCTGCAATCGTACTCATGCATGCGTACAGGTATCCTGAGCATGAACTCAAACTCGGCAGGCTTGCAAGGGAAATCGGTTTTACGCAGGTGTCCCTCTCCCATCAGGCAAGCCCGTTAATTAAACTCGTAAGCAGGGGGGAAACGACTTTAGTAGATGCTTATCTCTCTCCTGTGCTCCGCAGGTACGTTAATATGGTACAGGAATCCCTGGAAGAAGGAAAGGAGGAAAAAGAATGCGGATATGGGACAGAAAAAGATAGCGGGGACGGAAAAGAGAAAGAAGTTAAAAGAAGTCCAAGGCTTATGTTCATGCAGTCCAGCGGAGGGCTTACGGATGCGGAAACCTTTCAGGGCAAGGATTGTATCCTATCCGGGCCTGCCGGGGGGATAGTTGGAGCGGTTGCAACCTCGGAAATGGCAGGGGCAAGAAAAATCATTACTTTCGATATGGGGGGCACATCTACAGATGTAGCCCAGTACAGTGGGGAATACGAGCGAAGCCTTGAAACCGAGATTGCCGGAGTGCGCCTGCGTTCGCCTATGATGCGTATTCATACGGTTGCAGCGGGCGGAGGTTCCATACTTCATTACGAGGGAGGCAGGCTCAGGGTAGGCCCGGATTCAGCAAGTTCGGACCCTGGACCAGCGTGTTATCGAAAAGGTGGGCAGCTTACGGTTACCGATTGTAACGTCATGCTTGGAAAATTGAAGCCTGCTTTTTTCCCAAAAATCTTTGGACCCGATGCCGACCAGCCCCTTGACTCCGAACTTGTCCGCAGGAAATTCGAAGAGCTTGCAGAAAAGGTTTCAGGAGAAGGCAAAAACGAAGGTGTCAAAAACGAAGGCAATATCCGGACGCCTGAGCAGGTAGCCGAGGGATTTCTTTCGGTTGCGGTTGAGAATATGGCCAATGCCATCAAGAAAATCTCAGTCCAGAGAGGATACAATATAAAGGAATATACTCTCTGCTGCTTCGGAGGAGCTGCTTCCCAGCACGCTTGCAGGGTTGCAGACAGCCTTGGAATCAAAAGCATTTTCATTCATCCATATGCAGGCGTGCTTTCGGCATACGGCATGGGACTTGCAGACCAGAGGCTAATAAAAGAGCGATATATAGGCAGCGAGCTATCAGATCCATTGATAGAGAATTTGAAAACGGTATTTTCCGGACTTGAGCACGAAGGCCGACTGCTAATGAGTGAACAGGGAGTGCAGGAAAATCAAATTACCGCGCTTTACAAGGTTCATATGCGTTATGCAGGCTCGGATATGCAGCTTGTTATCAATTTTGCTGGCAAGGATGTTCTCAGGAAGGGCTTTGAAGAAGCCCACAGGAAGCGCTTCGGGTTTGTAATGGAAGGCAAAGTCCTGATTGTTGAAGCCGTTTCCGTGGAGACCATCGGAATTAATGAAAGGGTTCTGGACCCTGTGCTGGAAAATGAAGAGAATCCTGCTTTCTCTCCTGTCGCTGCGGTGCGGATGTACAGTAATGGAAAGTTTCATGAGACTCCGGTTTTTCAGAGGGAGGAGCTCAGTCCCGGAACCTGCATAAGCGGGCCTGCGGTGCTTATTGAGAAAAACACCACAATTGTTCTTGAACCCAGCTGGGAAGGAGTGATTACTAAACGCAACCACCTTTTCCTTAAACGGGAAATTCCGCTTCCTGCTTGTACAGCCACAACCCTTTTCAAAAAAGGCTTGTCCGCAACCTTCCGGGGGAAAGCTTGACCAAAGGCCCTATCGGCGTGATCAACCGGCGCAACGGTTGATCGAAAACGTACGTACAGCTATAGGGACTGATGTTGATCCTGTAATGCTCGAGATTTTCAACAACAGATTCATGTCAGTTGCCGGGCAGATGGGTTTTACCCTGCAGAACACGGCCCACTCGGTAAATATAAAGGAAAGGCTGGACTTCTCCTGTGCCCTTTTCGATAGGCAGGGGAACCTGATAGCAAATGCCCCTCATATCCCTGTCCACCTGGGCTCGATGGGAGAATGCGTAAAATCCCTTATCCGGACGCAGTTAAATGAAATGAGTGCAGGGGACGTTTATTTGATCAACTCCCCGTACCACGGAGGAACTCATCTCCCTGATATCACGGTTGTTACCCCGATGTTTGGAAACTCCGAGGAAATCCTGTTCTACCTGGCTTCCAGAGGCCATCATGCCGATGTCGGAGGGATTAGCCCCGGATCCATGCCTCCGAACAGCAGGACCATTATGGAAGAAGGGGTGCTGAGTGAGGGCATGAAAATCGTAGAACAGGGCCGCTTCTGTGAAGAAAGGCTAAAAGCATGGCTGGGCTCGGGAAAATATCCTGCAAGAGACCCTGACCAGAATATTGCTGATATCCGCGCACAGATCGCAGCAAATGAAAAGGGACTTTTCGAACTGCGCAGGATGGTCGAAGAATTTTCCCTTGAAACCGTTGAAGCTTACATGGGACATGTGCAGGACAATGCCGAGGAAGCGGTCAGAAGAGTTATTGACATGCTTGCAAACGGGGAATTCACCTATGCACTCGATGACGGGAACGCAATCAAAGTGAAGGTTACAATTGACCGCAAGAACCGGGGTGCCAGAATCGATTTTACAGGTACTTCTCCCCAGCTCTCAAATAATTTCAATGCTCCCGCTTCGGTTTGCATAGCTGCTGTGCTCTACGCTTTCAGGACGCTTGTAAAAAGTGATATCCCACTGAATACGGGCTGCTTGAGGCCGCTTGAGATTATCATCCCCGAGGGCTCTCTGCTAAGTCCCGAGCCCCCTGCAGCCGTTGTTGCAGGAAACGTTGAAACTTCGCAGTATATTGTTGATGCCCTTTTCGGAGCTCTTGGCACGCTTGCGGCTTCCCAGGGTACTATGAACAATTTCACCTTCGGGAATTCTGATTTCCAGTATTATGAGACCATTTGCGGAGGTGCAGGAGCAGGTCCCGGATTTTCGGGAGCGGATGCCGTGCACACGCACATGACCAACTCCAGGATTACTGACCCTGAAATTCTTGAAACTAGGTTTCCGATTTTACTCGAGGAATTTTCCATCCGGGAAGGAAGCGGCGGAGATGGCAAATTCATAGGTGGAAACGGAGTTGTCCGAAAGCTCAGGTTCCTGAAAGCTATGAATGTTGCTATTCTCTCAAGCCACAGGAAACTCCCTCCTTTTGGGCTCAAAGGCGGAATGCCTGGAAAGTGTGGAAGAAATGCGCTTATCCGCAGGGATGGCAGTGTTCTCAAAATTAGAGGTCAGGCTGAAATTGAGCTAAAGTCCGGCGATCTCTTTGTGATCGAAACCCCAGGCGGCGGGGGATATGTCGGGAAGGAAATCCAGGCAAACTGAAAACTAAACTAAAATTAAATAAAAGGAATGTAAATAAAACTAAATAAGAAATGAAAATGTTAAACAAAACCTATTAAAATAAAACTAATGAACTAAAAATGAGAAGAGTGAAACTTGAATTAATAAATAAAAACTAATAAAAAGAAAAATTAGTAAAAATAAAAAAAATAAAAAATAAATCAAAAAGAGAAGAGGTTAAAAATTAGCTTATTTCAGAATTCACGGCGTTTTCACTTTATATTTCTATTTCATTTTATAATTCTGTAAGTGTATTCGAAGTCTCCGCCAGGCTTTCCGTCTCCATCCCCATCCAGAGCAATACCGCGCTCGTCCATTATGAATCCGGATCCGGTTTCGCTTCCAAGTAAAGTAATTTTTATTTCAGCGCCTGATTCATCCGTTGGATATTCATCATAGGGACGGAACATCAGCATTCTGGACCCTGTGTCCAGTAATCCGTCTACAGGCTCTTTCGATGCGGAACTTCTGACTATCACGGTTTCTTTCGTAATGGTTGCGTTATTCATAGGCATATCGAATTCGATCCAGATAGGGGAATCACGCCTGAAAGCAAAGGTCTGCCTGTCAGGATAGATGGATTCTACCTTCGGAGGAGCCTGTCCGCGCCTGAAAGGAGTGGAAAACGATTTTAAAGCTTCTGGAAGGAACCTGTTGCAGCACATATGTCTTTTAACAGCATATATAATGGCAGCTCCTGCAACTGCACACAGCAGGAGTTTACACCATTTATTCATTTTGTGCAGGCTTACACCCTCCTCTAAGCTCATTCTACTTCGATATTATACCCTCTCTTTTTAGAAGCACGCCTTTTAAGAGCATATATGAGTGTCGCGCCTGCAAGACCACCCAGAATTATTTTACCGATTTTCATTGAAGACCCCTTACCTGTTTCAACCTCTCCTGCTTTACTCAGTATCATTTCTTCTGGTTCTACTTCGGCTTCTACCTCTTTTTCAACTTTCCCTGACCTGAGTCTATTAAGGAGATACGCCCCAACGGCCAGCTTAATATATTTACGCATTGTTCCCCTGCCCCTTGGAGACCCACCGGACTTAATCTTCTTCATTATATATGCACTAAGCAATAGCTTACCATATTTGCTCATATTTTGCAATCTTACACCCCCACGATTTTTCCCTTACCGGAGAACCCCTTATCGTAATTTCGTCCGGAAAGGGGAGTAATGAATTTAATACTCCTGTATTTATCCTATAGCTCACATATTATATAACGGCAACTATATAAGATATCTAGTAATTTTAAACTGAATAACGACTCGCAGTGCTGTCAGGTGCCCGGCGAAAAAAACCGGAAATTAATTGAAAATGGTACAACAACCCTTATTGAAAAACTGCTTTAAGACTCAGCAGGGAAAAAATCCTTAGAAACAATAAAGAAGACAAACTTTCTAGGAATAAAATTACAGATGAGACCCAGATAAAAATTGGGATATGGAAATAAATGCGTAAAAATGCGTACATAGTTGTAGATAAGAAAAGAATTTGAACTTTGCTTGAAAGCTTCCAGGGTAATAAAATACAGGATAATAGGTCACGAAAGCGTTTTGTATTATCGAAAAGAAGATTAAAAACATGAAACAATCGATCGGAGCAAAGCCACTCGCATTTCCAACGCCAACCTGGGTTGTCGGAACCTATGATATGAATGGAAAGCCCAATGCCATGACTGTAGCCTGGGGAGGAATCTGCTGTTCGAATCCTCCATGTGTCAGCGTATCCCTAAGAAAAGCGACTTACAGCTATGCCGGTATCATGGAAAACAGGGCATTTACAGTCAGTATCCCGTCAGAAGATTATGCAAAGCAAGCCGATTACTTCGGCATCACAAGCGGAAGGGATGAAGATAAGTTTGAGGCAGCCTGCCTGACGTCGGTAAGAAGTGAGCTTGTGCCTGCCCCATATGTGGGAGAGTTTCCGTTTGTCCTTGAATGCAAACTTCTTCACACCCTTGAGATAGGGCTTCACACTCTGTTTGTAGGAGAAATCCTAGATATCAAAGCCGATGAATCCGTGCTCGATGAAAAAGGAAATCCTGATATTGAGAAAATCAGACCTGTTATATACAGCCCAGGAAACAGAAGCTACTACAGCGTCGGGTGTAATCTTGGAAAAGCTTTTTCGATAGGAAAGGAATGCTGAACGAAAAAGCAATAAAAAAATTAAAAAGTCATAAAAAAGCCATAAAAGAAACTAGGGCGGTTGTTTCTAAGGGTTAATGCATTAACAGGCTAGAAGGATCAATGATTTGTCATCTGACCACTATCCTTCCCAAAACGCCTTTATGCCTCCCAAAATGCTTTTTACTCTATTCCGAACGCCTTTTTTGCCATAACCTTCCATCCCCTGAGATCTTTTCCCTCAAATTTTTCTGTCACGGCTTCGAGCAGGGAAGGAATTTCCAGGTGCTGAGGGCATTTTTCAACACACTGTCCGCACCGCACGCACTGGGAGGCATACCCTGGTACATCACCTCTTACAATTCCTCCGGGCTTTGCCGCATACATAAGTTTTGCTTCTTTTTCATTGCCTGACAGGTAGAAGTTATCGTAGATTTCAAAACAGCCAGGAATATCCACGCCTGAAGGACAGGGTAAACAGTACCTGCAGCCAGTACAGCCCGTTTTCAGGAGTTCCCTGTACTTTTTTTCCACTTTCCTTACAAGCTGCAGTTCAGCCTCAGTCAGAGAGCTCGGATAGGCCTCATCTGTAATTTTCAGGTTCTCTTCAATATGAGACTCCTCGTTCATACCTGAAAGCACAATCGTAACCTCGGGCCGGTTCCAGATCCAGCGAAGAGCCCATTCGGCAGGGGTGCGTTTTACCTCTGCTTCATTCCAGATTTCCTGCACCTCAGGAGGCACAGGGTTTGTCAGCTTCCCTCCGCGCAGGGGTTCCATGATAATAATGCCCAGGCCCTTTGAAGCGGCATACTCAAGCCCTTCCGTTCCTGCCTGGTGCTTTTCATCCAGAAAATTATACTGGATCTGGCAGAAAGTCCAGGGATATGCATCAACAATCCGTTTGAAATCGTCAACCGATCCGTGGAAGGAGAAGCCTGCATTTATAATTCGGCCGTCAGCCTTTGCCCTGTCAAGGAAGTCCAGAACATCAAGTTTTTCCATTTTGTCCCACAAAATCCCCACAAGCCCGTGCACGAGGTAATAATCTATATGGTCAGTCCTGAGCCTCTCAAGCTGGGCATTCAAGATTCTGTCCATATCCTCCCTGCTCTTTATTGTCCAGGATGGAAGTTTTGTAGCCAGTTTAACCTTTTCGCGGTATCCGCCCGCAAGGGCCCGGCCAAGGAAAGGTTCACTTTCTCCCATGTGATACGGCCAGGCTGTATCGATGTAATTTACACCGTGATCGATTGCATAGCGCACTTGCTGGGTAGCCCTTTCCTCGTCTATCTTTCCATCCTCTTTCACGGGAAGGCGCATGCATCCGAACCCAAGTATAGAAAGTTCATCTCCGTTCTTTGACATTTTTCTGTACAGCATTTCCATTACCTTCCCTTTTTAAGTTGCTTCCCTGATTTTTAATAGTTTCCCCGCAAGCCTTTTTAAAAAAGGTTTGATCGAAAACCCTAGCAACGGCGTGATCACAAGCCTTTTGTGAAAAGGCTTGACCGAAAATGAGGCAATGTTTGAGTTTGAGGACCTTATCCCCAAACCCTATCCGGCGTGATCAAGCGGCGCAACGCTTGAGGCACAACGGTTGCGTTCAAGAGAGTTGAATTATAGTGAAGATATTGAGCTGAGCCAAGATGGCTGATTCAGGGGGTAAGTAAAATTGTTTTTGACTCACTAGAGGACGAATTTACAAGATACGTTAATAATCATTAAGTGGGTAAAAAATATCGAACAAAAGAAATAGGGAAGCTACTTTTTGTTTTTCTTTTTTCTTGTTTTTAGTAGTTATAACTCTTGAGTAGGCTTTTCCGTGCTTTTGTCTATAAGTTTACAGTAAATAAAGCCATAAATGGTACGGAAAACGCTGAATGGGTTATATGGGAACATTTTTTCTGCTTATCTGAACTAGCTTCGGGATCATAGAAAACTGGGGGTTTTGGGGAATTGTGATGTAATCACGATAGTGCAGGAATATATCTTCTACGTCTCGGTGGATTTCTTGTTTTAAATAACTTTTAACCTCTAATCCGTCCTGAATTTTTCTCTTGCAGCGTCTTTCCAGGTTTCCAGATCCGGGCTTTCAAATTTCTGTGTAATAGTTTTGAGTAAAGCAGGTATATTAAGATGCTGAGGGCATTTTTCAAGGCATTGTCCGCACTGCACACATTGGGAAGCGTAGCCAAGGATACCGCCCCTTATTATTCCGCCTGGCTTTGCTGCGTACATGAGTTTGCCTTCATCTTCATCGCCTGACAGGTAGACATTGTCGTAAATTTCAAAGCAGCCAGGAATATCCACGCCTGAAGGGCAAGGCGAACAGTATCTACAGCCTGTACAGCCGGTGTTCATAAGCTTGCGGTACTTCTGTTCGACTCTATCCACAAGTTGCAGTTCGGCCTCGGTCAGGGAGTTTGGATAGGCTTCATCTGCGGTTTTCAGGTTCTCTTCAACCTGGGACTCCTCATTCATGCCTGAAAGTACAACCGTAACCTCGGGGTGGTTCCACACCCAGCGAAGGGCCCATTCTGCAGGTGTACGTTTTAGAGAGGCTTCGTTCCAGATATCTTTTATTTCGGGAGGTACCAGCCTTGTAAGTTTACCTCCGCGGAGGGGTTCCATGATAATAACACCCAGGCCTTTTGAAGCTACATATTTGAGCCCTTCAATACCGGCCTGATTCTTTCGGTCAAGGAAATTATACTGGATCTGGCAGAAAATCCAGGGATACGCATCCACAATTCGCTTAAAATCTTCAAGTGACCCATGGAAAGAAAAGCCGACATTGACAATTCGGCCGTCAGCTTTTGCCCTGTCAAGGAAATCGGTTACCCCGAGGCTTTCCAGCTTTTCCCATAAAGTCCCAACAAGTGAATGCACGAGATAATAGTCGATATGATCTGTCCTGAGTCTCTCAAGCTGGGCATTCAGGGTTTTGTCCATATCCTCCCTGCTCTTTATTATCCATGAGGGGAGTTTTGTAGCAAGTTTAATCTTTTCCCAATACCCGCCTGAAAGAATCGACCCAAGAAAGAGCTCATTTTCTCCCAGATGGTATGTCCAGGCCGTATCGATGTAATTGACTCCATGGTCAACCGCGTAGAGAATCTGGCGCTTTGCCTTTTCCCTGTCAAGCTTTCCGTCTTTGACAGGGAGACGCATGCACCCGAAACCCAGTATTGAAAGTTCGTCCCCGTTATTTGGAATCCTTCTGTAAAGTATCCACTTCCCCCCTTACTCCCCATTTTCAATTTTTCGTCCTGCCGTTAAAATGACGTCGTTAACGTAATTATACGTTATCATAACTTTATTAAATGAATAAAGCATCTAAATCGCGTAAAAATAGAAATTGTTAATCCAAAAATTTTATTGATTCCAGGTAACAAAATACCTGAGTTCAATGTAAAAATGGATCTTTATTCGTACAAATGAGATTATTTCCAGATAATATCTGCCTGTTTTCTTCCCGGAATCTTCCTGTACTTATATTTTGGATACCCAAAAATCATAGGAAACTGCAATACAAATCCTTCGGGAATTCCAAGAGCCTCTTTTAATGGCTGATACTCCATTGCCGCTCTATGAAGAAGTCCTGCCCAGCAGGTACCCAGGCCAAATGAAGGAGCCACCAGGTCAAAGGTTGTCAGAGCTATAATGCTATCTGTATATCCGAAGGCGTTTTCTGAGTAAGCATATACAAGGCCAGGAGCATTTCTGCAAATAGGATCAAGACCTGTATCAGCCAGAGTAATAAGGACAGGGAAATAATGCTTCAGAGGATGGTCTGCTCCTTTCCCTGCCATCATTCGCATCCAGTCGATAGTAAGCTTTGCAAATTTTTTGATATCTGCTGTCTCAGTTACTACAAGCCACTTAACAGGCTGTGCGTTCATGCCGGAAGGAGCAAAACGGACTGCTTCAAAGATGGCTTCGATTTTCTCTTTCTCAATCGGTTTGTCCTTGAAAGCCCTTATTGTCCTTCTGCTCTGGACATATTTTGCGAGAATGTCAGGCCTAATCTGTCCAATATCAGATGTATCCCCTTCAGGAGGAAATGCCTGGTAATTTGCTGTAATTGAATTTGTGGGGCAGATAGCCTCACAGTGTCCGCAGTGTGTACAGAACTTCATGCTCGGCTGGAAAGCAAGGAAAACCTTCCTTATCTGGTATAATAACATTTATAGGGCAAACAATGGAACAGATTCCACAGGCTGTGCATTTTTCCAAATTAAAAGAAATAAGGCTCATTTAAGTCACCTAATTTAGTCTCCGCTTGCATTATTCTCTTAGTAATCACGTAGCTTTCTCTGAGTTAGCTTTTCTTAAAAAGTTGTTTAGCCATAGCCATCCTTTGCTCCAGGTCAGGTCCCTCCAGTTCTTCTACCACAGCTTTGAGCAGATCAGATACCTTTAGACTCTGGGGACATTTCTCCATACATTGACCACATTCAATGCACTGGGAAGCAAATCCTCCAGGCTCAGCATTTGTAAATACGCCGCTCATCCTGACTGCATATGTAAATTTGGCTCCATCCGCGTTACCGAACATATGAAGGTTATTGTAGATACTAAAGCATTCAGGAATATTAACGCCTGAAGGGCAGGGCATACAGTACTGACAGCCGGTACAGCCGATTTTCATGAGCTGACAGTATTTTTGCTCAACTCTGCTAACAAGCTGTATTTCGGCTTCGGTTAGGGAATCAGGATAGGCTTCATCAGCTGTTTTCAGGTTCTCTTCAACCTGGGACTCCTCATTCATGCCTGAAAGTACAACCGTAACCTCGGGATGGTTCCATACCCAGCGAAAAGCCCACTCTGCAGGTGTTCGTTTTACTTCTGCTTCATTCCATATTTCTTCCACTTCAGGAGGTACTGGGCTGGCTAGATTGCCTCCGAGTAGAGGCTCCATGATAATAATACCCAGACCTTTTGAAGCTGCATATTCAAGTCCCTCCGTTCCTGCCTGGTGCTTCTCATCCATGAAATTATACTGGATCTGGCAGAAAGTCCAGGGATATGCATCGACAATTCGCTTAAAATCCTCAATTGATCCATGGAAAGAAAAACCTGCATTGGTAATACTTCCGTCGGCCTTTGCCTTATCAAGGAAATCAGTCACACCAAGAGGCTCAAGTTTATCCCAAACTTCTCCTGCAAGACCGTGTACCAGATAATAATCGATATGGTCCGTGTTAAGTCTCCCTAACTGGGCATTGAGGAACCTATTCATATCTTCGCGGCTTTCTACGAGCCAGGATGGAAGTTTTGTAGCAAGTTTAACCTTCTCTCGGTATTCGCCCGCAAGGGCTCGGCCAAGGAAAGGCTCGCTTTCTCCCATGTGATACGGCCAGGCTGTATCGATGTAATTTACACCGTGGTTGATTGCATAGCGAACTTGCTGGGTAGCTCTTTCCTCATCTATCTTTCCGTCCCTGACAGGAAGGCGCATGCATCCGAACCCAAGTATAGAAAGTTCATCTCCGTTCTTTGGTATTTTTCTGTACAGCATCTGTTGTTCTCCTGAGATCTTGAAATATTCTATTTTTTCTGATTGGGTTTTTGATTGAGTTTTTGATCGACTGCTTATTTTTGAGATAAATCGGTTCATTAATCTCTATATATGATTGACTGATCACTCATAAAGGGAGCAAAAACTTAATTTTTAGTCAGGCCTCTCCAGATAATTTGAAATCCGTTATCTGTAAGCTCATTTTCATCTTTCGATAAATCCGAATTAAGAATCAGGTTAACCACAACTCTGCTGCCCTGATAAAACATTGAAATGGTCAACTCCGGGGAAGATTCCTGGATTTCTCCTGTTTTTATCCCTTCATTCACAAGTTTATGGAGGAAGACAAATTCTTTCACAACTTCTTCATGTGTAAATTTTGATATATAAGGGGATGAACAAAACTGTCCAACAAAAAGGAATTCTTCTTGATTGTTCACACCCCATTTGATTAAATTTGACCATAATCTTCTCAATTTATCCTGAAAGGTGCTTTCGCTCTCGATTTCTGTTCCCATACTGCGGCTTAACTTCCCTTTGACTTCAAAATACAGACTATTTATAAGGTCTTCTTTAGTAGGGAAATAATTGAAAAGAGTACCTGTAGCTACACCCGCTTCTTTTGAAATCTGCGCAGTTGACGTGCCGTGAAAACCTCTTTGAGTGAAGAGTTTCAGGGCTGCCTCCATAATAGCTGTTCTTTTATCTTCAACCTGTTTTTTCATATTGTATCTCTATAATTGACTAAACAGTCAACTCTTTAATTCAGTCAATTCTTTAACTATATGTACCTTACTATTCTTACTTAGTACTTTGCTATTCCAAAAACAGAAAAAATTTCGATGTAATAAGTTTTGTAAATCGTAGTAAGTGTTGGAAGGAGAAAAAGTGTCTGTTTATATGATAATTCAAATCACAATCCTGAACCATGAACTCTATGCCAGATATGTAGAGGAAGTCCCAGAAATCATAAAAAAGCACGGAGGCAGGTATCTGGTTAGGGGAGGTAAAGTAGTTCCCATGTTTGGAAACTGGAATCCCGAGAGAATAATCTTGATTGAGTTTGAGACTATGGAGCAGTTAAGGAATTGCTTCGATTCTCCCGAATACCTGAAGATCGCACCTTTCAGGGAGAATTCTACGGTTACAAACTCAATAATAGTCAACGGATGTTTACCATCAGAATAATTCAGCAATGATGATAGTTGTTTTATAGCCGGACAATTACTGTACAAATAAGAGGACAAAAAGAAGACAGAAAGAGGACAAAAAGAAAGAGGATAAAAAGAAGTAAGGTTTTACAAAACGTCCTTAAGGGCTTCTGAGGCTGTGTATACGCTTCCAACTCCAAAAATGTATTGAGTTATCCTTATTGCCTGCATTATTTCTTTTTTTGTTACCCCTGCCTGCATCGCCTGAATTGCAAGGAATTTTACTCCGCCCACCGAACCATTAGCTGCATCAAGGACCATTGCGAGCAGGAATTTGTACTTAAGAGGAATCCCATCTTCCACAAAAGCAAGTTCGCGTGTACTTTCAAGCAGAGTAAATAATTCAGGGTCCTGATCCACAATAACCTGTAATGGGTTTTCTGTCAGTGTACCATCTCCGTTTATCTTAAGGAAATTTTGATTTTATTGCCTAACCCGTTTATTAATTACATCTCAATCAATTTTAAAGCCTTCCCCGACCAATTGGGAAATGAAGGAAAATAAAGAGAAGTGGAGAAGGTAGAAAGAGAGAAAAGAGAAAGGAAAAACATGAAATGAAATTAGATCAAGGGAAAAGGGGCGAAAATAAAGGGGAGAAGAGAATAAGGTGAATAAGGTGAAAAGAAGAGAATAAAAAGCAAAAGGGAATAATTTATTTTTATATCATATTTTTGGGAAAGAATTCAGGAAGTTTTTAGAATAATAAGGGCATCCGTCTTTAGATAGGAGGAACGGGGGTAGAAGAGGGGGTGTTTAAGAAGAGAGTTCACAGATGCCCACCTAACTATAATACACATAAATATATAAAATTGGGTATATACTGCAGTTTTATGAGGATATATCGAAGTACTCAAATTATTTTTCTATAAAGACCTCTTCTACCTGAATTTCTCTGGAACCAGGGATAGGATTTTTATTTCCATTTAAAAATTCATAAGTTACTGTATCTTTTTCCGGACCTTTTCCTTTTAAAAGGAAGCCATTCTTTTCCAGAACCCGAATTGAGGCTTTCAGATGAGGATATGTATAAGCTATAATGCTGTCTCTTTTGAGGCTGGAAGAAGCCCATTGCACCATTGACTGAACAGCTTCGGTTGCATATCCTCTACCGTAATAGCCGGGAAGTAAAGAGTATCCTATTTCAAGCGTCCCGTTCTTATGGGCGAGAAATCCTCCGCTTCCTATCAAAATCGGTTGTTCAGGATCTTTCTGACGGAGAATCCAGTAAAAGCTCCAGAGTTTTCGTTCTCTAGCCTGAATTCGCCCGATGAAATCTTCAATCACTTCAGGCGTTACCTGGTCAGGCGGCCATTCTTCCGGGACATGGGCGTTGAGAGTTGAAGCAAACGCCGGACGGTCGTGCAATTCCAGAAGATACAGCTTCGCGGTGGCAGGGAGCAGATATAAACGTTCGGTATTAATGGGAGATAAGACTAAAGGCATGTATCGAATTTGGAGCTACTTTTACATAATCCTTTTGATGAGACCGTTTTAAGAAAACTTCAGATCTGCAATTTTTAAATGAAATACACAGGTGTATACGTGAGATTAGGGAATTTATTCGATATGTGATAAACTAATCAAAACGAATAAAAAAGATTGGAAAGATAGAAAAGATCAAAAGGGTTGGGAAAACTAAAAAATTGAGGAGAGTAGGCATCTGACATTGGGAGTAATTTGGGATTTGGGGGTATAAAACTGGTTGGGTGTATAAGAAAAGCGTTTATCAGATACCCTATTTATTAATATTAGTCAATAATATATGAAATTATTGTTATAATTTTTCAGACCGAATTTTCAATTTTTATTTAAAATATTCCTTTCAATCCGGAAACACCAGGCTACTACAAAGATACAAGAGTAGTCCGGAGCAGGGCCGGCACCACAATGAAGAGTTCAAAGATTGCGTTGCTTTGCAGGCCCATCATATTTACGACCATTTCGAGAAATTCCCTGGCACAGTCCCGAACATTGTTGTTATGCCCTGTCTCCAGGCCCAGCATCTGGACCTTGAATACTATGATCATTTCCATGAAGAAAGGAGTTTACCTTGAAATCCATGCAAGGCATATGGAGCGCTGGTATCCTGAAGGGTAAGGAATATCTCTGCAAGAGACTCCTTTACTTTTTTTTTATGTTCTTTTATTAACTCGATCTGTATTTTGCTGATCTATGATTCCTTAAACTCTTGCTAATCAGTTTAGCTGATCTTTATTTCGTAGAGATTTTATTAATCTAAAATTCCGATTTGTGTTTCTTATTTTTATAAGAACGTGTAACTGCAAGTTCATATTATTTCATTCATACGGGGGAGTTAAATGGGGCTTCTAAGCGAATTTAAAGATTTCCTTTATGAGTACAAGGTAATTCCTCTTGCAGTTGCCTTCATAATGGGTATTGCATCCACGGCTCTTGTAAAATCACTTGTGGACAATATTATCATGCCAATAATTGCGTTTTTTGTTCCTGGTGGAGGCTGGAGGAATGCAACTATTGAACTCGGGCCGATAGTGATAAGCTGGGGAGCCTTTCTTGCAGAACTGGTAAATTTTGTAATTATTGCATTTGTAGTTTTT
>Ga0183099_1001200_pt1 | contig 15639 bp, 9 predicted proteins | sample Biomet1_FD_127788 | JGI IMG/M metagenome (GOLD analysis project Ga0183099, IMG submission 127788) | Microbial communities from bioreactor (seeded with anoxic lake sediment) at LBNL, California, USA - Biofuel metagenome 1 | ecosystem: Engineered > Bioreactor > Anaerobic > Unclassified ... | reverse complement strand
TCGAATGCAGAGTGCTATTTAGCCGGGAGCAACAATTGGGGGCAGCTTTCCTTCAGTAATGGCGCTACCTGGTATGTACCCGGCAATGCATCGTTAAAATCAGTTACCGCTGCTGGCGGAAATCTTGATTTTTGGCAGACGAAACCGTCGACAGTGCGTAGCAGTGCGCCTGGTACAAGCGGATGCACACTGAGCAATGTTGGCAGCAACCTGAACGGCAGTGCCTTGGTTATTTCCAGTGATATACAAAACAATAAGGCGGACCACGTGACACTAAATAACGTAAGCGGCAGCAACACTTATACGATAAAGGTAGCCTATGACCCAGTGAAGGACATTGGCGATGGGACCTATAGGGCCACAACCGCTCCCGTTGTTCTTACTACCGATAATAGTGGCAATACCGTGAATCCCGGGACTTATACAGCTACCCGTACCGAAGATGCCGGATTGACAATGGTAAATGTTAAGCTTACGCCGATTCTCAGCACTACGGGCAATGAAACGAAGCTCACGGGTCTTATCGTAGGAAACACGCCGGGGGGCGACGGCCCGGCGGCCCTTATGGCCGGAGCAGCATCCACTGCCCAGCTTGGTGCGCTTGGTGCCTGGCGGGCGGAGAACAACGACCTACAGCGGCGTTTGGGAGATTTACGCTGGGATGAAGGTAGCGCCGGGGCCTGGGTCCGTACCTATGGGGGCAAGAGTCAGATCCATAGTGGTGCTGGATCTGAAATTAGCTATCATGGCATTCAGGTGGGCTATGACCGTGCCCGCACACTCGAAGCGGGCCGGCTTTTCACCGGTATTGCGGTCTCAAATATGCAAGGCGATGCCTCGGGCACTGCGGGCAGCAGTGATCTCGACTCCAAGCTCTTTGGCGTTTACGGCAGTTATGTTGGTAAAAGTGGGCACTTTATCGATGCGATTGTTAAATACGGACGCTTCACCAATGATACCAGGCATACCTATGGTGGTATAAACTATGCTGGCGATTACAGTGCGAACGGCCTCAATATGTCATTGGAATATGGCTGTCACCAGCAATTACATAACAACTTTTACCTAGAACCGCAGGTCGAGTTGAACTACAGCCACATGAACGGTAGTGACTACACTATGAGTGCCGACGGCACCAACGGTGCTTTTGTCAAAAATAACAGCCTGGATTCCCTGACCGCCCGCATAGGCATAAACGCTGGACGCAGCACTAAGGATGGGAATATCTATCTCAAGCTGTCCTGTCTTCATGAGTTTAATGGCGATACCGGGATGACGGCCAACTATAATGGCACGACCGTCAGTAGTGATTTATCCGGCAGTGATACCTGGATTGAGTACGGTGTTGGATTCAATCAACGCATCGGGCAGAGTCAGAACCTCTATGGGGAGATCACTCGCAGCGCTTGCGCTGACAAGGTCAGTGACGACTGGAAGGCGAACCTCGGCTGGCGCGTCAGCTTCTAAAAATAGTTTTGTTAGCAAAAACCCTTAAGGTGGCGAAGCAGACCTGCATTTTTTAATGATTTGCTAAATCGTTAAATGCGCAAGCGTGAGAGGGGACGAATCCTTTTAACTCCGCCATTTATGAAGAACTAAGGACTTTGGGATATTTTCCAAAGTCCTTTTTGTGTTGTTCATTAGTGGCTTTGGCAGCATTTCATTACGATCCTTGTTGAACCTCTATTTTCTTGGCTGTGATGAGGTTGTGTCGACGATTATTTATTTTTGTCTTGGTGACGCTGCGGCTTGCTTTTGCCCCGTTGGTTTTTGTATAATTAGAAGGACTTATCCTTTTAATTTAGAAAGCGTTGAGCAGGAGTGTCTTGCTGCAAACGAGGTCATAAGGCTTAAATATAAGGCTTTTATGCTGTTGCAGTAAAATGAAATTGTTAAAAAGATGGAAGAAGCGGATGAAAAGAAGCTGGCGTTGTTTTCTTAACAGCAGGCAGCGACAGTTGCTGCAGAAAATTGCTTTGCAGTTGTTTTGGCATTGTGTGAATACGGAGGAAAGAATCCAAGATGAGTAAGCAGACATTGGCGGCAATAGAAGAGGGAATTGGACGGGAACAACTGGTAGAGGATGGGATAATTGAAACTTGTCTCAACTGTGGCTATAAGGTTTGCCGTGACGATCAGGAGGCTTCTTTTCAACAGGTGAGTTTTGGCTTATGGAGTATGTTAGGGTATTCTTCTGAGACAGCTTTTATCGAGGCGAGCCAAGGTCTGAGCACCGGCGCAGCTTACAGTGAGGATGATGCCGAGCAGTTTCGGGCCTCTTTGGCCGAGCAGCTGGCACGAGACGATAAATATCGGCTGGAATACCGCTTGAAGAAGGCAGACGGCACAGCTTTGTGGGTTCTAGAATCAGGACGGTGTGTAACCAGTGCTGTCAATGACCGGATGTTACAAAGCATGGTTATTGATATAACCATGCAAAAAGAGCTGGAAGAAAAGCTGCTCCGTCAGGATGCGTATGACAGTCTGACCGGAATTTACAATAAAAAGACTTTTTACCAGAAAGCAGACGCTTTATTAAAAGAACAGGCACAGCGTGTCTTTGAAGTTATTTACCTTGATGTGGAACGCTTTAAACTCATCAATGATCTGTTTGGTGAAGCTGTCGGCAATGAACTGTTGCTGTACCTGGCACAGTGTCTGCGTGATATCTGCATCGAGGATTGTGTGTATGGTCGGTTGCAGTCGGATAATTTTGCGCTGTGTTTTCCGGCCGAAGATGACAATCGTGAGCGAGTTATTCAGGGAATCCAGAGTAAAGTAAAGCAGTTTCCGCTCCACTACCGGATCATTGTTGGTTTTGGGGTTTATCAGGTGACGGATCGCAATTTATCAGTTAGTAGCATGTGTGATCGTGCCCGGCTGGCCTTTCGGCAGATTCAGGGGAAATATATGGTCAGCTGTGGTATTTACGATGAACGGATGCGCCAGCGGATTGTGGCGGAGCAGGAAATTGTCAATGAAATGGAGCGGGCTCTGAGTGAACGCCAGTTTGAGGTGTATTTTCAGCCCAAATATGATCTGGGAACAGAAAATATTCGTGGGGCAGAAGCACTGGTTCGTTGGCGTCATCCAACGAAGGGGATGATGCCGCCGGCTGAATTTATTCCGGTGTTTGAACGCAACGGCTTTATCATGAAACTCGATGAATACATATGGGATTCTGTTTGTGCTTTTTTGCGCAAATCACTCGATGCCGGGATCGAGCCACTGCCGATTTCCGTAAATATGTCCCGCTTTGATTTATATAATGAAAAGTTATGCGATATCCTGACCGGAATTGTTCAAAAGTATGATGTGGACCCCAAATTGTTGGGGCTTGAGCTCACCGAAAGTGCTTATATGGAAAATCCCCAGCAAATCATTGAAATCACGAAAAAGCTTCAAAGCCATGGATTTGTTATTTTAATGGATGACTTTGGCAGCGGGTATTCCTCACTGAACATGCTGAAAGATGTAATGGTGGATGTGCTGAAGATTGATATGCATTTTCTAGACAATGAAGATGAGTCTGGACGGGGCAGTAATATTTTGAACTCGGTGATCCGGATGGCCAAATGGCTGCAAATCCCTGTGATCATTGAGGGGGTTGAGACCAAAAAACAGGCCGATTTTCTGCGCACGACTGGCTGCAGTTGCGTCCAGGGTTATTATTATTCACGCCCGGTGCCGGTTGCCGATTATGAAAAATTATTGGCGAAAACGGCGCAAAATAAAGCGAAGACAAGGGATACGGTAAAGGCCGAGGATGTCTGGAATCCAAGTGTTCAGCTGGGGATTTTATTTAACAGTGTCAACGGCAGCATAGGCCTCTATGAGTTCAATGATGGCGTTTTGGAAGCGCTGCGGGTGAACGAGGGCTATTTTGAAATGTTTGGCTGTGACCGGGAAGATTTTTCAAAAAGCACGCGCCAGTATCTGGAATATATTGTTGAAGAAGACCGTCATTTGGTGATGACCATGCTGGAGGAAGCCGCCAGTGCTGATGGTGTTGCCCGCAGCCGCTTCCGCCATTACTGCAAAGATGGCAGTATTCGCTGGATTCATGCCCGCTCACGGGCTGTGGTTACGGATGGTGACAGCAAGCTTTTTTACATTGCGATGGAGGACATAACTGAACTTCAGAACACATCAAATGAACTGCAGGCAATGTTTAATAATATTCCGGCGGGCTTTGGCGTCTATGAAATAGAAGACGATGATATAAAAATTCATTTACAAAGTCAGGGGATGAAGGCTGTGACCGGCCGGACTCCTAAAAACGGGACCAAATCCTCCGGTGGGAAATTGAGTGCCTATATCAGCAAAGGTGATATCAGACGGATTTTGCAGGAAGCCAAAAAAGCTTATCAGGAGCAGCGAACCCTGCGGATAAAATATCCTATTCTTTGGGAGGATGGGACTGTGCATTGGGTGTGGATAGCAGCGAATCTGGTCAGAGAAGAAGCGACGGGGAAGCTTATGAGTTATGCTGTTGTTCACGATGTTACCGATACACATGCTGCGGAAGGAAAACTGCGGGTTAATGAAGCCCGGGTAAATATTGCCCTGGAGATGGCGGATCAGGAAATATGGGAGTATGATATTCAAAGTAAAAAAATCTGCTTGCGGGAAGCCTTTTTATATGAAGGCGGATCGAGGACAAGACGGATTTCACTTGCCCCACAGGAAATTATTGCGCGCGGGCTGGTGCACCCCAATTATATAAATAGTTATTTTGAAATGTATGACCGACTTGTTTGCGGGGCAGATATGGTGGAGTGGATCGGGCCGTTTAAAGTACATGACGGACAATATCGCTGGGTACATATGCGCTACAAGACGATTTTTGATGATATGGGAAAACCGTTGCGGGCTGTCGGCGTATATAATGACATTGCTGAAAAAAATGCTGCAGTAAGTGACACTCTGCCTGATACGGACCCAAGAGAGACTTCTGTTGGCGTGGTGATTTCGGCTGTGCTGAACCTTACTGCAGATGCTGTTGAACAGGTAAAATCTTTTCATGATCTCGTTGCCCGCTGTCAGAAAGCAGCTTCTGTGGATGAGTTTATTACCATTTGTGCGCAGCCGGCAGCTACACCTGAGGATGCCAAAAAGATGCAGCGGGTATTTACCCGGGAACACCTACTGGCAGCTTATTGTGCCGGGCAACGTGAATTTACTGCCGAATGGCGCGGGATCGACAAGGCGAAAAAAATGCAACAGGTGAAAACGTATGCCAAAATTGTAGCAGATCGTGACACCAGGCATTTGCTGGCTTATTTTAAAATAACGGTAAAGCCGGGCTATGAACCGGCCCGGGTAAATTGCCGGGAGAAAAAAATCCGGGGGATTCTGTCATAAATAACGTCTGCTGAGCCATTAACATAAGATGTGCGAAGCGATGCAATATATATAGGGGGAAACTGCTTATCTAATAGATGGGCAGTTTTTTCTTTGGTAATAGTTTTTTGATTATAAGAGCTCTGTGGTACTTGCTAGGGCGGTAAAGGCTTACAGTTTAAAGCACATATAATATGGGGTGTGGCTTGTATGTAAATTTTTATTGATATTGTCAGAAAAGTGGTTTTTTTGATAAAATATTTATGCTATAATTATAAAATAGATAAGGTTTATTCTTTGTGTTAAAAGAAATATTTGAAATATCTGATATATCTGAATGAACGCGGAGCAGGTGTTATTTTATCATACCATGCTACCATACAAAAATATAAACAGCAGGGGTGCAACATGGAAGAAACCTTAGTCACGGATGAGGTTCTGGGCTTAAGCCGCGAGTTGTTGGAAAAAGTGTATTCTTCGCAGGCTGTTGAACAGGCATTGTCAATACTTGTAAGGGGACGAAGCGAAGAAACAGAACGATTTCGATGTCGTCAGGCCGAGCTTCGCCGCAAAGCAGATTTCGATGAATTGACAGGAATCTATAATCGCAGTACTTTTTATAAAAAAGTAGTGGAATTGTTTAAACTGTATCCCAAAGATAATTTTGTTATTATACGGCTCAATGTGGAGCGATTTAAGCTTATTAACGATCTTTTTGGTGAGGAGACCGGAGACCGTCTTTTGCGCTATATCGCTGAAAAACTTGCAGATGCCCAGTTTGAGTACAGTACATATGGCAGGATGCATTCGGATAATTTTGTCATCTGCTTTCCCCTGCGTGGTAGCAATCAAATGGAATTTATCGGCACAATACAGCAGGACATGGAGCAGGCACTGCCATCGTATAAAGTGGCCATGACCTTTGGCATTTATTATGTGAACAACAAGAACATATCCGTCAGCACGATGTGCGATCGTGCCGGGTTGGCATTGCAGCAGATAAAAGGCAATTACATGAAATCGTATAATGTTTATGATGAGCGCATGCGACGGGCCATTTTACAGGAACAAGATATTGTCAATGAGATGAATTCTGCGTTGAGTGGCGGCCAGTTTCGGGTTTACCTGCAGCCTAAATATGATATTGTCACTGAGCAGATTGTCGGTGCCGAGGCGCTGGCACGGTGGATTCATCCGGAGAAAGGACTGATTTCTCCAGCTGTATTTATTCCGGCATTTGAGAGAAATGGTTTTATTATGGAGCTTGATATATACATATGGGAAATTGTCTGCCGGCTGCTGCGCAAATGGATTGATGCTGGCTATGATCCGCAGCCGATATCGGTGAATGTTTCACGACTTGATCTTTACCGGACGGATTTGTGTGATGTCCTGAATAATATGGTGAAAAAATATAATCTTGATCCGGGTCTGCTCCAGCTGGAACTCACAGAAAGTGCTTATACAGAAAATCCGCAGCAGATTATTGAGGTCACCAAACAGCTACAGAAAATGGGCTTCCCAATACTTATGGATGATTTTGGCAGTGGATATTCTTCCCTAAACATGCTGAAAGATATATCGGTTGATGTCCTGAAAATTGATTTGCATTTTTTGGACAGTCAGGATGAGTCGGGACGGGGCGGCAATATATTGAATTCAGTTGTTCGCATGGCAGAATGGCTTAAAATTCCCGTGATTGCCGAAGGGGTAGAAACGAAACAGCAGGCTGATTTTATGCGGGATATTGGCTGTTACTGCGTGCAGGGATACTATTATTCCAAACCGATCGGGGTAGAGGAATATGAAGCCTTGATGAATAGCATTTAATAAGGTTTTTATAGGAAAAAATAACGGCCCACCTAAAGGTAGAAATTTAGGTGGGTCGTTGCTGTTAGTTTTGTTTATTTTTCTTCGGCAAGCAGCTCAATGATTTTTTTACTGACGATATCCGGCGCAATAGCCTTCATACAGGCATTTGTCTGATAGCGGCATCTGGTTTTATTGCAGTTGTGGCATTCGTTCTCGCTGCAGATGAAGTCATGGCCAGAGACGAGTGGGCCGTATTTTTCCGGACGCGTTGGTCCCCATAAGCTTAGGGTTCGTACATTCAGCGCTGTGGCAATATGCAGTGTTCCGGTGTCGCCGGTCAGCAGTAGATCGATTTTTTGCAGTAGCGCAGCAAGTTCGAGCAGAGTTGTCTCTCCGGTTATGTCTATTACCCTGCGGCAGGTCGAATGGACAATGGCAGCATTGTTATCACGGTCTCCCGGACCGCCACAGATCATAATTTCTATTTCCTTCGGCAATACATCGATACAGGCGGCGTAGCGGTCAATTCCCCAATTTTTATCCGGCCAGCTTGTCCAGGGATTGACCAGCAGAATTTTTCTGCTGGCATCAAGGGCATGCCGGTGAAAGAATGACTCGGCAAAGCCGTCAAGGGCTGGTGGCAGCTTTAGGACGAGCTGGTAATCGGCCGCAGCAGCAGCGAGTGGTTCGAGCACGGAGAGATAGCGCTTGATCATATGTGGGCTGGAAACCGGTGGTGCGAGTTCTGACATAAACAGGTGGTTGAGTTCGCGGGTATTGGCCATACCAATCCGTCTTGGGGCCCCGCTCATTCGCGTGATAACTCCAGACATAAAGAGCCCGTGGATATCAAGGGCAATATCAAAGGTGTGATCAGAAAAAAAGTTGCGCAGCTTTTCGATGCAGGCCCAGGCCTTGGCAAATTGTCGCGAATACAAAGCAGCTTCAAAATCCTCGCGTGACCAAACGAATAGATCGTCGATATCTGGATTGTAAGTGAGCAGTTCAGCTGCGGTACGGCTCACAATCCAGGTAATATGGCACTGAGGATAAGTGCGTTTCAGGGTACGGGCAACGGTTGTCGTATGCAGGATGTCACCGATAGAACTCAGACGGACGATGAGAAAGCGCGTATGATTAAACATATAGAACCTGTCTTTCTATAGAGAATTTAAGAAAAAACAAAAATATTATTTAATTTTAGCATGAGATGATAAAAAGCGCAAAATGAAATTGTCTTTTCGCCTAATATAATATATAAGCTTAGCAGAGTATGGTAAAATGGAAGGATAGCTCAGCAGAAAAGAAAGGGAAATAAGCCGATGATCAATGATTTGGAGATTCGCACAGCCGCCAATGATGCTGCTTACCAGCGAGGATGGAAGTATTACGAAACCGGAACCGTACACAATTTAAAGACAGATGGAAACGGCCATTATACAGCTGTGGTGCATGGATCCAGTAAATATGAAGTCGAGGTTGACCTGACAACCGGGGATAGGGTTGATGACTATAACTGTGACTGTCCGGCATTCTTGCTTTACGATGGAGCCTGCAAACATATTGTAGCAGTGCTCAAGACAATTCAGGCTGATCAGCGACAGGAAAAAAAAGAGATACAGCGAGGTCTTGCCCACAGTGAGACCATCTTTTCCCTGTTCAGGCAGACGGGTGATCATGAGGAAAAAGCGATGTCCGAGAGGTTATTGGTACTGGAACCAAAACTTTATCTGAGTCAGGAATATAATAAAGTAACGCCCTGGCTGGAGTTCCGTCTGGGGCGTGCCAAACGATATGTTGTGCGCAATATGATGGAATTTGTCTTCAGTATGCATGAGGGCAGTGATATTATTTTTGGCAAGGATCTTACGGTGCATCCCCGGAGCGATCGTTTCGAAGAGCGTTCACAAAAGCTCTGGGAACTTATAGCTGGGGCCTATGAGGATGACCGTAGTCTGACGTCATATAGTTCCTATTTTCGTTCCGCTCATGGCGGCAGTAATGTGTTTGAACAAAAGAAGTTCAAGCTGTCGCCAACTAATCTGACACGATTTTTCGAAATTATGGGAGCGGATGAATTCAGCTGTGTGATCAACGATTTTCATGAGCAGAAAATTCACATTGTAAATGGGCGTCCGGAGATTGAGGTTGAGGTTGCCGACCGGGCCTTTGATGGGCAATTGTCCCTTGCTGGCGGGGCACTGATCAATATAGATGCTAAATACCGGTACCTTCTATACAAGCAGGCCGTTATTTATAAAGTGGATGAAGAATATGCCCGCTACATTAAACCGCTCTTGGAGACCTTTCGTCAGAGCAGTCGGATTAAAATTTCCCAGGCCAATATGGGTGAGTTTTTCAGCTCCGTGATGCCTGAAATTGAAAAAATTGCTCATGTAAAAGTCGATCCGGCATTTATGAATCGATTCGAAATCATGCCGCTGACGGCTGAAGTCTATTTTGATTATCATAAAGACGGCATCAGTGCCAAGGTTATTTTTTGTTATGATAATTTGAAGTTTAACCCGGCAGTGGAAAAGCCGACAGAAAAAGAGGAGAACCACAAGATTCTGATTCGGGATATAGCAGGAGAACGTCAAATTTTGCGTTGTTTTGAGCAGTATCGCTTTCGGGTGGAAAAAGACCTGTACGTACAGGAAAATGAAGAGGCAAGTTACGAGTTTTTGCGCGAAGCTGTGCCCGCGTTGGCTGAGCTGGCTGATGTTTATTATGCCGATGTCTTTTAAGCGCCAGCCGGTGCAGCAGATGCAAAAAGTTAGTGTCGGCGTGCAGATCAATGATGATAATCTCCTCGAGGTATCTATGCATAGTGAGGATTTTGATTTTAGCGAATTGGTGGAAATTCTGGGATCCTATCGTTTGCGCCGGCGTTATCACCGGCTGAAAGATGGTACGTTTATTTCCCTGGAGGAGCAGCAGCTCAGCGGGTTGGCTGATTTTGTTGAGAGTACTGGACTGGCCAGGGCAAACAAGGACAGCGTTAAGATGCCGCTGGCCAAAGCTGTCTACATTGACAGCCTGGCGAGGGAAGAAGAGGGGCTGCGTCTTGAACGTAGTCAAAGCTTTAAAAACATCGTCCGGGATTTGAAAAATCCGGGCGATGTCGATGAACAGGTCCCCTTAGAATTACAAAAAGTCCTGCGGGATTATCAGGTGACCGGTTTTTGCTGGCTGTCAACGCTGGCACGATATGGGCTGGGAGGGATTTTGGCCGATGACATGGGGCTTGGTAAGACCTTGCAGGTTATTGCTTTTTTGCTGGCGCAAAAACAGCCGCATCAGCTGCCGGCACTGGTCGTAGCCCCGACTTCGTTGATGTATAATTGGCTGGAAGAGATCGAACGGTTCGCGCCACAGCTTAAGGCGCTTGTCGTTGCCGGGACGAAAGCGGAACGTGAGCAAAAACGCGTACAATATGAAATGGCCGATGTCATCATTACAACCTATAATATGCTCAAACGTGATATCACCGACTATGAAAAGATGCGTTTTCGCTACTGTTTCCTTGATGAAGCCCAGCACATAAAAAATCCGAATACGCAAAATGCCAAAGCTGTAAAAAGACTTCATACAGGCGGCTATTTTGCGCTGACCGGGACGCCGATAGAAAATACCCTGACCGAATTGTGGTCGATTTTTGATTTTATGATGCCGGGATATCTATTATCGCATAAGGCATTTAAGCAACGGTTTGAGGCACCGATTGTCAAAGGGCGAGATCCACATGCCTTGCAGGATTTAAACCGGCATATTGCACCGTTTATCCTACGGCGCATGAAAAAGGATGTGCTGCAGGAGCTGCCGGACAAAGTCGAAGGCAAAATGGTAAACGAAATGACGGCAAAACAGGCAAAAGTGTATGCTGGATATCTCATGCAGGCAAAAAAAGAATTTGCCACGGCCTTGAAAGCACATGGTTTTGATCAAAGCAGAATTCGTATTCTGGCTATTTTGACAAGGCTGCGGCAGATCTGCTGCCATCCGGCCCTTTTTCTCGAGGACTATAGTGGTGGCTGCGGCAAGCTTGACATGCTGGAGGAAGTGGTGGAAGATGCCGTTGCCGCCGGTCACCGGCTGCTGATATTTTCCCAGTTTACAACAATGCTCAAGATTATTGGCGATAAGCTTCGCCGGCAGGGGATCGCTTATGAATATTTGGATGGGCAGACGCCAGCAATTGAGCGCATGCGGCTGGTAAAGTCCTTTAATGCCGGAGTGCAGCCGATCTTTTTGATTTCTTTGAAGGCCGGTGGTACTGGGCTGAATCTGACAGGGGCCGACATGGTCATCCATTACGATCCGTGGTGGAATCCGGCGGTTGAGGATCAGGCCACAGACCGTGCCTATCGGCTGGGTCAGAAAAAAAATGTTCAGGTGTTAAAATTTATTACCAAGAACACGATTGAAGAAAAAATCTTTGAACTGCAGCAGAAGAAAAAAATGCTCATCGATCAGATGATTCAGCCAGGAGAAAACTTCCTGTCAAAACTCAGTGAAGAGGAAATTCGGGATTTATTTAAGTAGGTGAAAGAATGGAACGCTGGATAATGCATGTGGATATGGATGCTTTTTTTGCTTCGGTTGAGCAGCTCGACCATCCGGAATACCGTGGGCAGCCGGTCATTGTCGGCGGGCTCGGCAACCGCGGCGTCGTTTCGACAGCTTCTTATGAGGCCCGGCGGTTTGGCGTCCATTCAGCACTGGGAATGATGGAGGCTCGGCGGCGTTGTCCCCAGGGGATTTTTGTCGCCGGACGTTATGAGCGCTACTATGAAGTATCGCGGCAGATTTTTGCGGTTTTTTCTGAGTTTTCGCCTAAGGTCGAGCCGCTGTCCGTCGATGAAGCTTTTCTAGACATTACCGGCATGGAGCGGCTGTTTAGTGATCGTCATAGCTATGCAGAGCAGCTTAAACAGAGGATCTTTGAAAAAACCGGGTTGGTAGCATCCGTTGGTATTGCCCCAAATAAATTTCTGGCCAAGCTGGCCTCTGATCTTGAAAAGCCAGCGGGGCTTGTGCTAATTGAACGCGGACAGGAAGAAACGGTTCTCTTTAAGCTGCCGATTCGGCGTTTGTGGGGTGTAGGAGCTAAGACGAATGAAAAATTATGCCAGTTGGGGTTTAAAACCATTGGAGATATTGCTGCGGCTGACCGGCGGCAGCTGGAAAAGTTCTTTGGCGGCCGGCTTGCCTGTCATCTCATGGAACTTGCCCATGGACGTGACGAACGCGAGGTAGAGCCGGAGCGGGCCACGCAATCGATCGGCAATGAAGTGACCTTTGCCCAGGATCTGACCCAGCAGGCACAGGCAGAGTGTGAGCTTCTGGCCTTGGCGGAAAAGTTGGCTTGCGGCTGCGACAGGCCGGGGTTAAGGCTCGGACCGTAACCTTGAAAATTCGCACAGCATCTTTTCGTACGATCACCCGCAGCCGCACGCTGCCCGATTCGACAAATTTTGATAGGGAACTATATCAGACGGCACTCGATCTCTATCGGCAGACGGCAATTGGCGAGGGGATTCGTCTGCTCGGAATTACTGGCAGTAGTCTGCTACTGCACGAGCAGGAATCATTGTTTGGGATTGATGACAAGCAAAAGAAACTCTATCAGGCGGTCGATTCGCTGAAGGTGCGCTTTGGCGATAGCATTATTACCAAGGCACAGCTTGTCGGCCGGAACAAAAAAGAGTAGTTGTTTCGCGGCAAACGAAAAAGGACTCACCCCGAGGGGTAAGTCCTTTCTTGAAAGATTGTGCCCAAAATGCCGTTACCTCTTTATGTCTAAGACCTGCAACCCAGCAGGTGGGTATCCTGAGTCGTGATTTTGCTATTCGCTCGAAGGCGATGCAGCAGCCACAAAACACATCGGATTCCCTCTTAAAAAAAGTAGGTTAGACATATAAAAGGCCCACGCACACTCCAGGCAGGCCAACCTTTATGAGGCTATAATACCACAAAAAACAAGGAGTTGCAACGCTTTTGTGGGGGACGCAACTCTTGCTGGAGGCAAAACAGCGCTGCTTTAAGTGAAAAGGAAATCATACAAAAATGGCGAATACATATAGTTTAAATGCATTTGATAAGGAGCAAGTAAATGGAAAACAATAAAATGCGGGCTATTTGGGCCGAAGTCGGACAGGAGCCGCGAATTTACGAACTGTCAATTGACGGCGATCAGCAGCAGGAGGAACTCTGTGACCTGATCGGCGGCAACTTTGGTGCAACCGAGTTTTTTGATATCGGACAGGGCGTATCCTTGTTTATCTTGACCAATGATCTGAGTGTTCCCCTGGGACTGAAAGCCAATCGCCGCTTCCCCGGCAAGGACCGGGATACCATCATCTTCGGCAATGCCGTCTTTATTGCCGCTTACAATGATCGGGCCGGAGAAGAAAAATCTGGTACGCTTGATATGCCGGAGCGCATCTGCCGGATGTTTATCGAGCAGATCACGAAAAATTTTGCTGCCTGCCAGGGGGATGAAAAACCCCGGTCGGAAGATGAGATCTATTATGACAATTTGGGGGAAGAAAATGAACAGGCCTATAAATGGCTGGAAATAGAAAAACCTGCCGAACTCGGCAGGTTAATTGAAGCAGGGCGCGTCAGATTTTACCAACCGCCGCAGGGCCAGGAAATCATGTTGGCGGGTGGGCGCTATTTCCGCAAAAACCTGATTCATACGGATAAGACACCGTTGCACTGAGATCATTTAAACAGCTGCAGCAGGCTCATTACGGCATAGACAAGTCCACCGGCTATCAGTGGCCCGACTGTGATGCCCTTGAAGAAAAAGACGCCGATCATCGTGCCGATAATCAAGGCGGAAACGACTTCCGGCGAGCTCTTTAACAGCTGGACACCATAGCCGCCCGAGGCAGCTGCGAGTGTCCCGGCGATGATCGCCGTGATGCCAAGCGGTGATTTAAAGGAATCCAGCATGATCTTAACGGTGATTTCCCCGTTGGCAATCGGGATAAGAATGGCCATTGTCAGCAGGATGATGCCCCAGTTCAGCCCATAGGTTCCAAGAGCTGAGATCGCAGACGTTACCCCGAGCAACTTGAGCACCAGGACGATGCCGGCAGCATAGGCAACGGAGGTGTTGTGCCCGAGCAGGCTTAAGACTAAAATGGCAGCAAGGGCCAGAGCTTCGGAATTCATCGGCATTACCGTCCTTTATACAAAGATTATTTCTTCAGTATAGCGGAATAGCTGAAACGGTGCAAACAAAAATAAAGCAAGACAAAAAAGGCATTACCCATTATAATAAAAAAATAAAACAGACATTTTGATAAAAGGGGACTAAATAAATGGAAAACATTTTTCGCGTAGCGGTTCATCAGAATGAAGACCTTGGCTACATAGAATACACAGTGGATACAAAGACGGTCAAGGTTGTACTGCACAATCCGGACACGGTTGCGGCGGCCGAAGCCTTCTTTGTTGCCGAACATGAGGTCCAGATACCGCATGACACCTTGCGTGATTTCACGACGGAAAAAATCCAACCGCTCAGCAGCCTGGAAAACTTCAAGCTCATGCTGACCCGCCTGTGGGAGTCGACCGATATCTACGTCGACTGGAGTCGCCCGGTAGATTACGTAATCAGCACCATGGATAAATAATTCGAAGCGCACAGCAAGTTTGCTGTGCGCTTTTTACTTTCCTTTCTGATAAATTAAGAAGAATATGCAGGCGGTAGTATTGCAGCAGCTGGTTTGCCTGCAACTTGACCATGGGCGAACATATGGTATAATGGGGACTAGTGTCTGTATTATTTTTTAGGGGGTTGATTTCATGGCAAATCCTGTGATTTCAAAAGTAAAGGATTTAACTGCTTACAGCAGTGATTGTGCCACTTATACCGGAGTGGCTTTGAAGAGCATGGCCCTGGTGGTAATTGTTACGGCGTCGGCGCTTGTGACATGGTTCATGGGCTATGCCAGTCCGGTTACAACCGGGGTGACGGCAATTATGGGGCTGATTACGGCGCTGGTAATATCGTTTAGACCAGCTTGGGCTGGTGTATTGGCTCCGCTCTATGCGATTTTAGAAGGGATGTGCCTGGCTTCGATTTCAGCGATGTTTGCCAGAGCCTATCCGGGAATCGTGGCGAACGCCGTTCTGCTGACTTTCAGCATTGCCTTCGGTACGGCTTTGATTTATGCTAAAGGCTATGTCAAGGTTGATGCCGGCTTTATGCGGGCTGTTTACATGGCTACACTTGGGGTTTTTCTGACCTATATGCTGGAATTTGTATTGCGGTTTTTCGGTATATCGATTCCGATGATTCATCAAAGCGGCATTGTCGGCATAGCCTTCAGCCTTGTCATCGTCGGAATTGCGACGTTTAATCTGTTCATCGATTATGAGCAGATCAGCCAGAGCGTCCGTCAGGGAATGCCGGCCGAATACGAATGGTTTTGTGCATTTTCCCTGCTGGTTACCTTGATTTGGCTT
>Ga0183099_1001199_pt1 | contig 15642 bp, 15 predicted proteins | sample Biomet1_FD_127788 | JGI IMG/M metagenome (GOLD analysis project Ga0183099, IMG submission 127788) | Microbial communities from bioreactor (seeded with anoxic lake sediment) at LBNL, California, USA - Biofuel metagenome 1 | ecosystem: Engineered > Bioreactor > Anaerobic > Unclassified ... | reverse complement strand
CAAAGGCATCGTCGGCAGAAATGTGTATGAGGTCATAGAAACGATCCCGAACTTAAATGAAATGTTTAATATAGAGAACAACTTGTACCATGAAGGCGAGATCGTGTTCAAAGGAAATAACCGAAACTTTAAGTGCCTGTTCGTCTACCGGGGAATCAATGGAAACAACGGGCAGGAAACAGGAAAAGTGCTTATCTTTACACGAGTAGAAGAAATAGAGCAGCTTGCGAAAAAAATAAAGTACAAAGCAAGTTATACGTTTGATGGGATCATCTGCCAATCCTCTGCAATGAAAAGTGCCATCGAAATGGCCCAAAAAGCATCCAGACATGATTCCCGTGTGATCATCGAAGGGGAAAGCGGTACAGGTAAAGAAATGTTTGCCCAGGCGATCCATAATAACAGCGTTCGTAAAAACGGACCATTTATCGCGATCGACTGTGGAACATTGTCTAAAGAACTGCTGGAGAGCGAACTTTTTGGGTATGAAAGCGGTGCATTTACTGGCGCAAAAAAGGATGGGAAAAAGGGTCTTCTTGAGTTGGCTGACAAGGGAACCCTATTCTTTGATGAAATAGGAAATATGCCTATTGAAATGCAGACCAAGCTTCTTCGTATGCTTCAGGAGGGATATTTGAAAAGAGTTGGCGGAATCACGCCGGTCTATACGGATGTAAGGGTGATCGCAGCAACAAATTCCAATTTGAAGGATGCTATGAATGAAGGAAGTTTCAGAGAGGATCTGTACTACAGACTGAATGTTTTTAACATTCAAATACCGCCGCTACGAGAAAGGAAAGAAGATATCCCTCTGCTGGTCAATTATTTTCTATCAAAAAGCACCTTGAACAAAGGTAATTATCGAATTGAGAAGCGGGCAGTCACGGCACTTCAGGAATATGATTGGCCTGGCAACGTAAGGCAACTTGGAAATGCCATCGAAAGGGCTCTGATCATGTCCAACGGAAGAAATATCCGCATAGAGGACCTTCCTTTAGAGATTTCTAAAATACAAAATGGTAGTACATGGCTGCAGGGCGAAGGATCTACATTGGAAGAGAAAATGGAAGAATATATTTTATTTGTTTTGAAAAAGAATAAGCATAACGTTATGAAAACAGCAGCAGAATTAGGTGTCTCCAGATCCAAGGTCTATAAAGTGATTGAAAAAACAGAAGGGAAAGACAAAGGAGCGAACCATGATATATGATTTGGTGATCAAAAATGGATCCGTTGTATGTTTCTCCCCTGACCGGCTTTTAAATAACGTAAACATAGGAATCCTGAACGGCGTTATTCATAAAATCGCACCAGAAGTAATGATCGGGAAGATCGTGATCGATGCATCAGGGAAGATTATTTCACCAGGATTTATTGATTTCCATTCTCACGTGGACGGAAACCGGTTTTCGGCTGAAAGAGTTTTGCTGCAGGGAGCAACAACGACAATAGGCGGGGAGCGGAGCTTTGACGGAAAGGCGATCCGAAAGATATACGAGCTTGGGTTTTTGATTAATCAAGGCTTTTTTATCTCCCATTCTTTCACATTGCGAAGGGCAGTAGGTATCAAAGATCCCTACCATTCGGCAGATTCTCAGGAAATCAGCGGTATGCTTACACTTGCGGAAAAATTTTTCGAGAGAGGATCTTTTGGTATTCACTTTGGTCTGGAATTTGTTCCGGGGACTTCAGAAGCAGAAATTATAGAACTTGCCAGGCTGGCAAAGCAGTACGACAGAATTGTGACCGTCCATCTCAGAAAGGATGGCCAGGAAGCGCTGGACAGCTTGGATGAAATCATTGCTATCGCCGATAAAACGCAAGCATCCATTCATATCCTGCATTTAATGTACATGGTGGGATTTCAGGGTGTCATGGAGTCGGCACTCAAAAAAATACGGGACGCAAGAATGAGAGGGCTTGATATTACTGCGGATACTGGAATTTATGCTGCATTTCCGTCTTTTATCGGGTCATCGATACTAGATAATGATTGGGAAAAACATTATGGAAAAGACATTTCGGAAAAGAATCTCATGATTTCTTCCGGCATTAATGCTGGTCAATTCTGCGACAAGGAAAGCTTTGAACGCTTACGTGAAGATTTTCCGAACACGCTGATTACTGCATTCGTATGTGACGAGCCAGAAATCAAAAGGGCACTGAAAGAAGACTATGTATTTGTCTCCACCAATGCTGCGGATGGACCCCACTATGAAAACATGGGACATCCCGAAACGGCCGGAACCTTTCCAAAACTGATTCATAAATATGTTAGGGAAGAAGGTACGATCGAGTTACTTGAAGCCATTAAAAAAATTACAGTTTATCCGGCGGAACGGTTTGGAATCAAACAAAAGGGCAACCTTCTGGAAGGTTATGATGCCGATATTGTCATCTTTGATAATGAAACGATTGAGGACAAAGCAGATTATGTAGGGAAAGGAAATCCAAATGAACCGCCTGCCGGGATAGATTATGTTATTGTAAATGGAGTGATTGTGGCTCAGAATGGTACTATAACACAAAACCAAAATGCGGGCAGAATGATAGAGAATCTGGTGGGTTTCACCAGAGGAGATGAAGATTAAGCTATTCACCTATCCTTTCACCTTTCACTTTTTATCTTTAGCATGTATTTCATTTTTTCTCAAATGGATTAATCCACTGGTGCATTCCCGCACCATCTGAGGAATTCGGACGTTCGATAAAACCGAATTTCGTATAAAAAGATTCTTTCCCCTGAACGGCCATTAAATTGATAATAACGGTCAATCCTCTAGATTCTGTTCTAATATGATCCATTGCCTTCTCCATCAGAGCTGTTCCGATTCCTTTACCTTGATACTCAGGGAAAACCATAACATCGGCAATAAATGCCATGTATCCATTATCGCTTAGAATCCTAAGCATTCCAGCTGTTTTGTGTTCCGCTTCGGCAACGATACAGTATGAATGCTCCAAGCCTCTTTGTGCCTGCTGGGGAGCAAGAGGATTCCAGCCGACGGTTTCTCGAAGCTTATTATATGTTTCAACATCAATCATATTTTTAAATTTTATTTCCATATCTGTTTCCATTTCAATTTCAGTCTCTTTTGATTTTAGAGTTTTGCGAGCTTCCGAACAGTTTCGGAAAGCTTTTCGATTCCTTTTTTAAGATCTTTTTCACAGGCATAGGCATAGGATAGCCGAATCGCTTGATTCTTATTAAAATCATAAATGCTTCCCGGATTGATCAAAATACGCTCCTGGAGCATGTTTTGAAATAATTTGTCGATTGGAGCATCGACGGTCAGCTTCAGCCAAATGTAAAAGCTTCCCTTTGGGATCTCCCACTGGGCAATGTCTTTAAAATAATAATTCAGAAGTGAAAGGACATAATCTCTTCTTTGCCTCAGTTTCAACCGTAAATCAGATAAATATTCGTCATATAAGCCGCCGGAAAACAGCTCTGTCAATGCCCATTGGGATACAGAACTTGCACCGTAATCCACCTGCATTTTTACATCGCCCAAACGCTCCACGACAGACTCAGGTCCTACCAGCCAACCAATCCGAAGGCCGGGTGCCAGCGTCTTTGAAATCGTACCGAGATAAAGAATCATACCGTGCTGATCCATCGTTTTTAATGGAAGCGGAGGTGCCTCGTCAAACCATAATTCTCCGTAGGCATTGTCCTCGATAATCGGAAGACGGTTGTTGGAACAATAGCGGAACAACTCCTGCCTCCTGGCGGTGGACATCAATGTACCGGTGGGATTATGGAAGGTGGGTATCGTATAGAGCAAAGCATTTTCTGTATTGATGTTTTCTGCAGCAATATTCCAATGCAGGATGCCTTCACGGTCCATGGGGATCCCGTTCAGTTTCATTCCGGCGGATTGAAAAACCTGAAGAGATTTGATATAGGAAGGGGATTCCGCATAAACTACGGAACCTGGTTTCAGCATACATACCGAGATCAGCTGCAGTGCCTGCAGGGAACCGGAAGTAATCAAAATACAGGATGGATCGGCATCGATCCCCAGCATCCTTAACCGTCTGGATAACATTTTCCGCAATTCCAAAAGACCAAGGGGTTCCAGATAATTCAGGGATGGGATTCGATCCGGCAGCTTCTGAAAAATCTCACGGATCATTGCTCCGGGAAACAGGTCGGGGGCCAGTTCTCCGGTCCCCAGACGGATGATATTATCCTCGAATTCCAGCTTGTTGATCACCTGAATAGCCGGCAGGTTTTCACGGAAGGTACCGGACCTCAAATAATCACCCCAATCCGGCGGCGGTGTTGTCATCAATACGGACCAGGTATTACTGCTTACTCTGGTTCCTTCACCGGTGCGTCCTTCCAGTATATCATAGGAACATAATTCTTCAAGAGCTCTTACTACGGTGCTTCTGTTGACCTGAAAGAGCTCCGCCAGAACGCGCTGAGATGGCAGCCTGCTACCTATGGTCCAATCACCGCAGGAAACCTTGCTGCTGATATAATTGACGATCTGCTTATAAACAGGTTCGTTGCTTTTCTTATCAGGAAGCCAGTCAATGGTTACCTGATGTCCTTCCTTATGCACCTTTGCCATCTTGATTCCTTTATATCTTGATTTCACCGCAGGCCAGAACGACAGCGGTTCCGCCTACCTGGATCTTTACATTGTCATTTGATAACGAAAGTCTACTCTTGATCTTTGAAGGGCGATCCATTGATTCACCCTGAATAAACAGGTTTTCCGAGCCTTCACGGAGCAGTCCGTTTTTATACAGATAATAGGTCAGAGCGCCGTTAGAAGTTCCGGTTGCTGCTTCCTCGTCGATATCGTAAAGTGGAGCGAAGTTTCTGCAATGAACAGCTCCGTCATCGGTATTGACGGTAAAAGCATGAACACCCACCACTTCATATCGCTCGGACAGTTTGGTCAATGCCGCAAAGTCAGGAGTGATGGAATCCAGCTCCGATTCATTCCGTACGGGCATCATGATGTCAGGGAGCCCGGTTGAAATCATTTCAGGAATCAGAACGGTTCCAGCCTTGTCTCCGACAAGAACCTCTCCCTGATTTTGATAGGACAAGCCCATGATCTGATAAAGTTCCTCTAATGCATTCTCCTTTTTGATTCTGTTGATCGCTTTGGGAACTCCCATATCCATCAGCACGGAATTGTTGGAAGTATCGATATTCAGCCGGCCTGCGAGGGTATTGCAGAGATAGGAAGAACCAAATTCCACTAGCCCGGCTTCCGCTAACGCAAAGAAGGAGCCAATGGTGGCATGGCCGCATAGGTCAACCTCCGATGCAGGCGTAAAGTATCGGATCTGAAATTCTTTTTCTCCAAGCTGCCTGATAAATGCGGTTTCTGAATAACGAAGCTCTGCTGCCGTTTTCAGCATGGTTTCGTCCTTGGGAAAGTCGGCGCCTTTCTCCAGAATCACGACACCGGCTGGGTTACCCCCAAAGAGGGTGTCGGTAAAAGCATCCACTATGTAAAATTTCATTTAGATCCTCCTCACATCTTGATATAATTCTATTCCATAAAATCATAATACTGACCAAGCTTGAGTGCAATAGCACGTTCATAAATTTTCGCAGCTGTTACATTATCCTGGATTGCCATTCCTGTCGTATCAAAAATGGTGATCTCATTTTCATTCTCACGTCCTGGTTTTTGACCGAGAAGAATTTCACCTATTTCACAATAGATGGCTGATTTATCAATGACTCCAAGATTTATCGGATTTTGTGTTTCCCCTCTTGTGATGCATTGAATGATATTATCGCAGACGATTTTTGCATTTTGAAAAATAGCTGCATCGAGTTCCTGCTTTCCCTCCATATCAGCGCCTACTGCAATAATATGGGCACCTTTGGGGATCCATTCTTTTCTGATGACCGGTGCTTTACTCGGTGTGGTTGTTATGATTACATCCGCATTTTTCACCGCTGCCTCCGGAGTTCTGCAAATCTCAACGTTACATTTCAATTCTTCCTTCATTTCCTTTTGATATGAAAGCAATTGATCCTTCGATCTGCCCCAGACGAAAACGTTCTCAACCGGAAGGACGCATCTTAATGCTCTGAGCTGCATTCTGGCCTGCTCTCCAGTACCAATGACCGCGGCGGTCTTCGAATCCTTTCTTGCCAGAAGCTTTGCAGAAACAGCTCCTGCCGCGCCGGTGCGAAATCCGGTGATCAGACTGCCATCCATAACGCAAAGCGGGAAGCCGGTGCTCCCATCAAAGAGAAGCACCGTACTGAGACTGTTTGGCAGATCGGATGTTTTTTGATTGTCATAGAAACCGGATGCGCATTTAACAGAAATCATTTTTGAATTTTTTGAATAACCGGCTTTGATATCCATCTCACCGTTGGATTCCGGAATTTCAATGGAAACGATATCGGGCTGCAGTACCTGTCCGCTGCAGAAAGCCTTGTAGCCTTCTTCCACGGACTCTATGACATCCTTCATACCGAGCAGCTGCATCACTTCACTTTTTTTTAATAATAATGTTTTCAAATTATCACCCGCTTTTCAAGCATATTCATATATTCATGTATCGTATCATACTAATTTTTGTTCGGTCAGGTATTCTTCAAAAATGTTCAGGCATTTTTCAAAACCTTTACGTCCATAGCCCATTCTGAAATAAGGACCTTCAAAGTTATAGATGCTGGAAGGGAGCAGGAGAACACCTTTCTTCTGTACCAGATCCTCGCAGAAAGTTTCAATAGGCAGATCCAGCTTCATCTTGTGAAATGCGATCGGACCGCATTTTGGACGATTGTTCTGAAACAGCATATCATATTTTGCAAAGAATTTGTCTGCAACAGAAAGATTTTCTTTGATGAGGCCGATACTCCTTTGCAGAAGTTCGTCACTATGCTTCAGCGCAATGATGGAAAGGACCTCGGAGGTACTGCTGTTGCAGATGCTGAGATAATGCTTGAATCTGGTCATCTTATCCAGAATCCTTTTGTCATGTGAAGCAACCCAGCCGACCCTCAGACCAGCCAGACCGTATGCCTTTGACATGACTCCGAGGGAAAGTGCCTTGTCATAAAGATCGGCAACCCAAGGCTTTTTCACACCATCCAGATCCAGACCGCGGTATACCTCATCAGCAAAGATATAAATGCCATGCTTGTCTGCGATGCTGCATAAACGCTTCAATTCTTCCTCGGAAAATGTATAACCGGTTGGATTATTTGGCGTATTGATGGCAATAATTTTTGTATTTGGCTTGATCATTTGCTCCAACTCGTCTAGATCAATGCTCCAACCCTGTTCACTATGCTTGAGATTCCAGAGGGAAACTTCGCAGCCTTCGGAGTATGCGACTTCGTACATGGATTGATAGGCAGGGAACATACTGATGATATGATCCCCTTTTTCCAACATTACGCTCATGTAGTCAAAAATCGCTTCCTGTGCTCCGCAGTGCATCAGGATCTCGTCCTCCTTGATATTTTTATAAAGTTTTGAAACCAGAACTTTGAGCTCGGGGTCACCGGGAACTTCCGTATAGCCAAGTCGGCAGCGCATCAGTTTTTCCTCTGACCCCGGCTCATATTTGAGGAGTTCAGCCACCTCCATTGATTCACAGTCAGATTGGGTCAGAAGATAAGGTGCGGTAAATTCATACTTGCCAAAATAAACTTCCAGCTTAAAATCATTTAATTTCATATTAGTTATTCCTCCCTGTTTTATTCGATATTATGGATCCATGTTTTATGACTTCATCATAACAGGGCAGACCGGCTTTGTACCCATCCATTTTAAATTTTTCAATCAACCAATTCCCGATAAATCTCAGGATGATTTTTTATTGCTTTCTTTTGAAACATATATTATAATATTTCGGACAAATAAAATAAAAGACAGTTCGTAACCATCCTGTCTATAAGCAAAACTAGGGGATCAGCTATTAAGCTTTATTTATGGTGCCTGGTGCGCCATTTTTTATTGCAGGCTCTATGGCTGCGTTGTATTTCCTGCTGTTTGTTTTAAGATATTGCGGGAGAAAGGGACTTCTTTTATTAGTGAAAGGAGTCATTTTTTATGAGAAAAATTGAGAATAACTTAAATCAGCTGACCAATACCAGAAAGCTGACCATTTCTGCGATCGTGATCGCTCTCTACGTAGTGATCATGTTTATGACCCAAAGTTTTGCCTTTGGCCAATATCAGGTAAGAATTGCAACAAGCCTGTATGCCTTGTCTGCGATTTATCCATTTCTGATCATTCCGCTGGGTCTTGCAAACTTTTTAAGCAACACACTGATGGGAGGTCTTGGGATCTTTGATATGCTGGGGGGATTTGCGGTAGGGATCCTGACTGCTTCCGCCTGCTTCTATCTGAATAAAATCAATGTGTATCTGGTGTCTGTTCCGATCCTGCTGTTCCCAACTCTGCTTGTGCCGGTTTGGCTTTCTTATCTATTGGGCATCCCTTACATGGTGCTTGTGGTCAGCGTCGGGATCGGCCAGATTTTACCTGGTATGGTTGGAGTATTGATCGTCAAAAATTTAGAAAAAGTCCTTTTGAAAGGGTTGGGAGGAATCATATGATTTCATTATTGGGAGATCAGAACGTGAAGTACGAATTCAGCTACAAGCCGGAACTTCTCGAAACTTTTGTGAACAAGCACCAGGACAATGACTATTTTGTAAAGTTCAATTGCCCCGAGTTCACCAGCTTGTGCCCAATCACCGGACAGCCTGATTTTGCAACGATTTACATTTCATATGTGCCGGATATCCGTATGGTAGAGAGCAAATCCCTGAAGCTTTATCTGTTCAGCTTTCGAAACCACGGTGCTTTCCACGAGGACTGCATCAATATTATCATGGAAGATCTGATCAGACTCCTTGATCCGAAATATATCGAGGTTTGGGGAAAATTCACGCCAAGAGGAGGGATTTCTATCGATCCTTATGCAAACTATGGCAAGGGGGGGACCAGTTGGAAGGAAACCGCAATGAAGAGGATGGAACTCCATGATCTGTACCCTGAAAAGGTTGATAACAGATAAAATAAAATAGAGTTAAAAATATTAAATTATCGATAAAATGCTGATAATCTTACCTTTAAATCAATAACTGTAATTACAAAAATAATCATAATTGCGTATTTAAATATATACAGGCTTGAATTATGATATAGAAAAAGCAAGGAGGTTATATGATGCAGAATGAATCAACAACAGTGAAATCAGCAAATATTTCGAAACGATCGACTCAGAGCAAAGTAAGAGAGATCGCGTTATCAGGGCTTTTTATCGCCATCGTTTTTGTAACGACGATGTTTGTAAACATTCGTCTGCCTATCTCAATTAACGGCGGACTGATACATGCAGGTAATATCATGTTATTTTCGATCTCTATTATTTTCGGAAAAAAACATGGTGCAATTGCCGGAGCCTTCGGAATGGGACTCTTTGATATATTGTCAGGATGGGCGGCATGGGCTCCATTTACCTTTGTCATAAGAGGTGTGATGGGTTTTCTTATCGGAAGCATTTCGAATTGGAATGGCAGAAAAGGAAATCATTTCGGATGGAACCTGGCAGCAATCTTAGTGGGCAGCGTCTGGATGATCGCAGGCTATTATGCAGCAGAGGGAATCCTATACGGAAACTGGATCGCACCGGTATCCTCCATACCCGGCAATATCACTCAGCTGGTGATCGGTTTGGCAGCGCTGGTCCTCGTGCCGATCTTAAAAAAGGCAAAGATAGGAGAATTTTAAATGAAACATCCGCTTATTATGACACCGGGTCCGACCTATGTGCATGAGGATGTGCGCAGGGCTCTGTCAAGAGAGATCACAAATCCGGACCTGGATGAAGAATTTTATGAGTTTTACAGGAAAACCTGCGAGCAATTAAAGAGAATATTTAAAACTGGCAATGACATTTTGATATTGAATGGGGAAGGGATACTTGGACTGGAAACAGCCTGTGCTTCGCTGATCGAAGAAAATGACAAGGTGCTTTGTATCGACAACGGCATATTCGGAAACGGATTTGGTGATTTTGCAAAGATCTACGGAGCGGAAGTCACTTATTATAAAAGCAATTACAGGAAAGATGTTTCTGTGGAAGAACTGGCAGAATATTTAAAAGATAATCATGACTTTAAGCTGGCTACCCTGGTCCATTGTGAAACACCGTCTGGTATTACAAATCCGATTGATCAGATCTGCCCTTTACTGAAGAAGTATGGCATTCTTACAGTTGTGGATACTGTTTCCGCAGTTGGAGGTGAAGAACTGAAAACTGACGAGTGGCAAATTGATATTGCACTTGCAGGGTCGCAGAAATGTCTGTCTTCCACACCCGGACTTTCCATTGCGGCTATCAGCCGGGATGCCTGGGATATAATCAACAACAGGAAGCAGCCGGTTAGAGGCTTTTACTGCAATCTGGGAATCTGGAAGAACTGGTATCAGGAAAAATGGTTCCCTTATACGCAGCCGATCAGCGATATTTATGCATTAAGGGAGGCAGCAGACAGAATCCTTGAGGAAGGAAACAACATTTTAGAAAGGCATCATAGAATTGCAAAAGCTGTCCGGGAAAGTATTATAAATTCCGGGCTGGAATTGTACCCTCTTGAAGGCTTTTCCAATACGGTTACCACAGTTTTAGTCCCGGAGGGAATTACATTCAATGAGCTTTATCATCAAATGCTGGAGGAACATAATATACTGATCGCAGGAGCTTTTGATCATCTGAAAGATAAGGTTTTTCGGATCGGGCATATGGGTGAAAATTGCCATGAGGAAAAGCTCTATATTACCTTGAAGGCACTGAACGAAGTACTGCAAAAATTAAATGTTCCGCTGTCGTGTGAGCTTCATAAGGAGTTTGTAAACCGCTTATAAACCACTCAGACTATTTAAACAGCAAAAGTTCCATCCTGAATTAAATGTACCAGAAAAAAGAAAGAACACGAAAAAAGAAAGAACACGAATCGTTTCTGCTTTAACGATTGCGTTCTTTCTTTTTTCTAATGAAACAAACTTCATTGGTATTCGGTATTCACGATTATCTGTTTTCATCCATACGGGAGTCGACACCCTGCGAGAAATCGATGATTTCAGAGGTTGAAAACTGGAAGCCGTTCTCCATCTGATCGACACCGTCACCTTCAATGCCTGCAAACGGCATATCGTTGAAGTCCTGACGGATGGCTTCCTCGTTATCTTTCTCATTGTTCGGTTCCAGACAGTACTCACCGAATTGGTTTACGATTCGGTCTTGCGTAAAGGGAGATTGCATACCCTTTTCCAGATTATATTTTTCAACGGTTTTCTGATCGATTGGAACAGTGCCGTTTTTTGTTTCCAGATATAACTCTTCCATGATTTCCTCCATACTATTGTTAACCATAGTCTCTGTCAGTTTTTTAAAATTATTCATGGCAGGCTCTGGAAGAGAATAATCATTGGCTAAACCGTTATATCTCTTTTACTTAGAAGATCGTCTATCTGCGGAAATGGACCGAGGCAGCGCTTCAGGATGCCGTTCATAAAAGCAATCAGGATTCCGTAATTGGTCATTGGAATGTTTTGATCCTCTGCGCATTGGATCCTGTATTTCATTTCCCTCTCGTTAAGCATACAGCCGCCGCAATGAATGATGAACTGATATTTTGATAAGTCATCCGGAAACTCGGTGCCGCTTGTAAATTCATAATGAAGTCCTTTTTGTATACTGATTGATCCAGCGCGGGAGTTTCTGGGTGCCGATATCATCACACTGACGATGATGGGTGCAGCCTTCCGAGATCAAGACTGAATCTCCGTCTTTCAATTGATCCAATGCTTTGACGCCCTTGACCGCCAGTTCCAGATTGCCTTTATAGCGGGCAAATAAAATGGAAAAGGAGGTCAGCAGAATATCCGAAGGAGTTTCTGCTGAAACCTTTGCAAAGACCTGGCTGTCTGTCACGACCAGCTTTGGTTTTTTTCCGATACTGGTCAGCGTATCCTTCAGTTCGGATTCTTTTACTACGATGGAAATCGCAGAGGCTTCCAGAATTGCCCGGACCGTCTGCTGCTGAGGCAGGATCAGGCGGCCTTTCGGTGCCGCCTTGTCGATCGGCACAACTAGAATGACATAATCATTTGGCTCTACCAAATCTGCAATGATCGGATACTTTGACTCACCGGAAGGGACCTGGCTGGCAATCAGCTCTTTCAGCTCAAAAATGTTTTCTCCGGTTTTGCTGCTGACCCAGATTTCATTGGATGATGTTACCGTATCCGCCGCATTGACCAGATCAAACTTATTGTAAACCACGATATAAGGGATGTTTTTTAATTGAAATCGTTTGATCATATCCTTGTCTTCCGTTGACAATCCTTTTGTACCGTCGACGACCAGAATGGCAATATCTGTTTTATTCAGGATCTGGTTTGTTTTCTGGATCCTTAGCTTACCGAGAGCTCCCTCATCATCAAGGCCGGCAGTATCAATCATCATAACAGGACCCAAAGGCAGCAGCTCCATGGCTTTATAAACGGGGTCTGTTGTCGTTCCTTTTACTTCGGATACGATGGATAGATTTTGACCGGTCACGGCATTGATTACACTTGATTTACCGGAGTTTATTTGACCGAAAAATCCAATATGGACTCGATCCGAAGCCGGGGTGCTGTTTAAACTCATACTTTTACCCTCCTAAAATCTAAAATCACGTTTTCCGTGTCCTATTCCCTCGAGGTTCTGCTCAACGATCGTTCGGACTTTTTCTCTTGGAATATTATTTACTTCTTTTAAGATCAGTTCATTTCCAATCTTCTTTGTATCTTCTGAAGCATAGTCCTCCAGATATTCTTTCAATGTCATTAGTGCATTCGGATGACAGCAGTTCTGGATCTCTCCGTTTTTACACAAGGCCATGAAACGGTCTCCCGTTCTGCCTTCTCTGTAGCACGCGGTACAGAAGCTTGGAATATAGCCCATTTCAATCAACCAGTGAACTACTTCGTCCAGGGTCCTTGTATCCATAACATCAAACTGCTCCGACTTTTCATCCTCCGGTTCCGGTTCCACATAACCTCCTACGCTGGTTCGCGAACCGCCGCTGATTTGGGAAATGCCAAGGTGAAGTACTCTTTCACGGCAGGCTTTGCTTTCCCTGGTCGAAACAATCATTCCCGTATAAGGAACGGCGATCCTGATACAGGCAACCAGCTTTGCAAAGGTGTCATCATCGATTCCGTTATCAAATGAACTATCGTCGATGTCGTCAGCATGACGGATGCGGGGAACACTGATGGTATGAGGACCCACACCGAATGCCGCTTCCAGATGCTCTGCGTGCATCAGAAGCGCTGCAAATTCATATCGGTAAAGTTCAAGCCCGAAGAGCACTCCGACTCCTACGTCATCAATACCGCCCTCCATCGCCCTGTCCATCGCCTCGGTATGATAAGCGTAATTATGCTTTGGACCAGTTGGGTGAAGCTTTTCATAGCTTTCCTTGTGATAGGTTTCTTGGAACAGGATATAGGTGCCGATTCCGGCATCTTTCAGTTTTTTATAATTTTCCACGGTGGTCGCGGCGATATTGACATTGACACGTCTGATTTCACCATTTTTATGCTTGATGCTGTAAATCGTATTGATGCTTTCCAGAATATATTCGATTGGATTCATAGTTGGATGCTCGCCTGCTTCAATGGCAAGACGTTTATGTCCCATATCCTGCAGTGCTATAACTTCTTTCCTGATTTCTTCCTGCGTCAATTTCTTTCTTGCGATATGTTTGTTCTTCATATGATATGGACAGTATATGCAGCCGTTCACACAATAATTGGAGAGATAAAGAGGTGCGAACATCACGATACGGTTACCGTAAAAGTCCTTCTTGATCTGCTCTGCAAGGGCGTAAATCTCCTGATTTTTTTCTTCAATATTGCATGCCAGCAAAACCGAAGCTTCATGATGAGAAAGTCCTTTGCGTAATCTTGCTTTGTTCAGAATCTGATCGATCAGTTCGATATTATCCGCATTTTTTTCCGCATAAGATAGGGTGTCGAGGATCTCTTCATGATTGATAAATTCCTCTGCTTTTGATGATTTTACATTATACATCGCTTTTTACCTCCTTAAAGTCACCGCGATCCACAACGACCTGCCGGCCGATGCTGTTGATTCGTCCTTCTAAACAGTGACGGCACTCAGCGGCTTCATCGCCGGTGCAGATTTTGTTATCATATAATAAATATTTATCTCTGACTTCGATAGGGGACAGATTCGGCATCACTACATTTGCTCCGGCGAGCATACCTTTTTCCCGTCCTGTCGGATCAATGGTTCCAAGTGCGGTAGTAGCCGGAAGGAGCACATTCGGAAGCATAAGCCTTAAAAGACCAAGCATGAATAAAGTCAATTCTGCCGTGCCGCCGCTTTGGTCAGCAAACGGTGTATCGTGATGCGGTATGAACGGACTGATTCCCACCATATTAGGCTGAAGCTCATGCAGAAAGAGCATATCCTCTGCGAGATTGTCTGAGGTCTGTCCAGGAGAGCCCACCATAAACCCGCTTCCCACCTGATAACCGATCGTCTTCAATTCCCGAAGACATTGTTTCCGGTTTTCTAATGACAGGCTCGTGGGATGGAGCATTGCGTAGTGTGACGGGTCGGCTGTTTCGTGGCGGAGCAGATAACGGTCCGCTCCGGCTTGATAATATTTCAAATAGCTGTCATAGGACCGTTCCCCAATGGAAAGGGTGACCGCACAATCCGGATAGAGCTCTTTGATACTTCTTACGATATCGCAGATCATGGAATCGGTATAATAACCATCCTCGCCGCCCTGCAGTACGAAGGTCCGGAAACCCAGGGAATAGCCTTCTCTGCAGCAACAAAGGATCTGTTCTTTTGAAAGACGGTATCTCGAAACGTTGGAGTTGCTTTTCCTGATGCCGCAGTAATAACAATCATTCCTGCAATAATTAGTAAACTCTATTAGCCCGCGAAGATAGACCGCATTTCCATAGGAGCTTTGACATACCTTGCTTGCTTTTGCAAAAAGATACTCTGAAAGCTCCGGCGTACGGTTTTCAATCAGTTCTTTGAATTCTTCTTTTGTCAGATAAAGCTCCTTTTCGAGCTTATCGATCAATTCTTTCATAATTAAATGTCCTTCTCAAGGTTTTCCTGTTTTGGAGTATATCGTTTTGGTGCTGATTCCCGGTATCATTCCCAGCTTTCCTGACAATGCACTGATGATGTCTCCCGGAGCATCTACGGCCACGCTGATAATGGAAAGATCCTTCTTTGGATAAGGCACGCCCATTCTTCCTATAATATATTGACCGTATTGATGCAGCAGCTGATTCAATTTCTCCACGGAATCAAAATTTTCAACGACGATCCCGATTAATGCAACTCGAGTATCCATAAGTTTAACCAACCTTCCTGTTTCTATAAAAATTCTGCCGAAGATAGGAAAAGATAAATAAAAATGCGCCTTGAAAAGGCGCAAAAATAGCGATTGATTATGGAACATCGATCTTCTACTTTTATGCCTTCCCCCTCAGAAATACCTTCGGATGTCAGAACACTCAGTTATATTGTTATTAAATTAACATTCTTATAGACATATTATATTATAGATTTCCAATAAT
>Ga0183099_1001198_pt1 | contig 15642 bp, 17 predicted proteins | sample Biomet1_FD_127788 | JGI IMG/M metagenome (GOLD analysis project Ga0183099, IMG submission 127788) | Microbial communities from bioreactor (seeded with anoxic lake sediment) at LBNL, California, USA - Biofuel metagenome 1 | ecosystem: Engineered > Bioreactor > Anaerobic > Unclassified ... | reverse complement strand
GAACGCCTCAGCGACGACGACAAAAGCCGCTTCTGCGCTCACTGCCAACAACAAAATCGCTTTGAGCGGAACGCCGATCGAAAATGCTTTGTCCGAATTGTACACCATTTTCAGCATCGCACAGCCCGGCCTTTTCGGGACGAGAACGGATTTTAAGAAAATGGAACCGGCACAGATCGCCAAAAAAGTAAAACCGTTCATCCTGCGCCGGCTGAAGGCGGATGTACTGAAGGATCTGCCGCCGAAGATCGAATCGATCTCCTACATCGAAATGACCGAAAAACAGAAGACAGCGTACTTGTCCCAGCTGCAGTTGATGCGCCAGGAAACCAAAGCGATGCTGGACGCGGATACGCTGAACGAGAACCGGATCAAAATATTGGCAGGACTGACGCGCCTGCGCCAGATCTGTTGCGATCCGGCCTTGGTCATGGCCGATTACAAAGGCGGTTCGGGCAAACTGGACCGGCTGATGGAGTATCTGGCGGAGTCCAAAGAGAACGGCAGACGCGTTGTCCTGTTCTCCCAGTTCACGCAGATGCTGGCCATCATCCGTGAGAAGCTGGATGCGGCAGGCGAAGCTTATTTTTACCTCGATGGCCAGACCCCGAATCAGGATCGTCTGAGCCTGACGACTCGCTTCAACGAGGGCGAGAAGGATCTTTTCCTGATTTCCCTGAAAGCCGGGGGGACCGGATTGAATTTGACTGGCGGAGATACGGTTATCCTCTACGACTCTTGGTGGAACCCAGCCGTCGAAAGCCAGGCTACCGACCGTGTGCACCGTTTCGGCCAGAAAAAAGTCGTCCAGGTCATCCGTATGATCGCGACCGGCACGATCGAGGAACGCATCAACGAACTGCAGGAACAGAAGCGCGAAATGATCGATTCCGTCATCCAGGCAGGCGGCCAATCGGTCACCTCCTTGACGAAAGAAGAACTGATGCAGTTGCTGGAAATATAGGTTGAGCCTGAACTGAAAACAGATTGAAAGAGAAGGAGAATCTTGATGACGGTTACATCTAATCCCGAAATGGATTTTGAATTATACATGGACACGGCTGTACTGGCCGGGAAAATCATGCTGGAAAGCAATGCGGAAACTTACCGTGTTGAGGAAACAGTGACACGCATCCTGAACAAGACCGGACTGCAGATGACGGATGCCCTAGCTTTGACGACTGGACTTGTGGCCACGCTCGACAATCCGAACATGCACGCGATCACGGTCGTCAAAAGGATTACGGAGCGCACGACGAATCTGAATAGGGTGTCCCGCGTCAATGCTGTTTCGCGGAATTTTGTTGAAGACAAATTGACCATCCAGGAGGCTTATGATGCGCTGCAGAACATCGATGAAATCCAATACAGCGGGCGCCAGAAAAGCTTCGCGCTGATCGGCTTCATCCAGCTTTTCATTTTTCTGATGGGCGGCACCTTCTACGACTTTTTGGCGATGCTTCCGGTCAGCGCCGCAGTTTCGTTTGTACTGCACACCGCGGTCAAATGGAAAATCCGCCCATTCATCCAAAACCTGGTCTCCAGTTTCGTAATTGCTGTGATGACGGCCATTTTGTCCGAGCTGTTGACCTTTCCGATTCAACCGGATACGATCATCATCAGTGCCATCATGCCATTGTTGCCGGGAACGGTATTGACGAACGGCATCCGTGATACTTTCCGCGGGGACTACATGTCGGGAGCTGCAAAAATATTGGAGGCCTTTGTGATCGCGATATTCATTGCGATCGGCATCGGTGCCGGCTTGGTCGTCGGTGGGGAGGTGATCCGGTGACGGTTCTGCAAATTCTTTTGGAAATGGTTGTTGCTTTCGTGGCCGTTTTCTTTATCGCCGTGACTTTGGAAGCACCAAAACGGACTTTGCGTTATGGTGCCATGGCAGGCGGGTTAGGCTGGGGTGTCTACCTTGTCGGACTATTGTTCATGGACATCGTCGCAGCCACTTTTATGGCCAGTCTGTTCATCGCTTGGATTGCGCACTTGTTCGCGCGTTACCTGAAGACGCCGGTGACGATCTATTTTATCCCGGCCTTCATTACCTTGGTTCCCGGAGCAGGCGTTTATCAATCGGTCTATTCCTTCATCAACAAAGAGTATGCATTGGCGCAGCAGCATCTGGTCCTCACGCTGCAGATATCGGGTGCCATCGCGCTGGCAATCTTCATTGTTGACAGCCTTTTCGGGCTCGTGGCCAGGATAAAGGCATCCAAGAAGAACAGTCCGATCAAATAGGTTTTGTGACACAGAGTTGTAAACTGGATTTAACGTTTCCGTATCGCAAACATGATAAACTTGTATCATTCAGAAGGAGGCAACTGCATGTCAGAGAACAATCAAAAACCGACCAGACAAGAATTACACCGAAATCATAAACGCAATAACCTGCTTGTCGTTGTAGGAATCATCGCAGCCGCATTTTTGGGGCTCGTGCTGCTCTATAACATTTTTTACGGGAATGATGAAACACCATCCATAGCGGCCAATAATCAAACGAATTCACAAAACATGATCATCACCGAATCGGCTGATTCCAGCGAAACATCCTCTTCGGCTGGAGCATCTTCGGAAAAAGAGAATAAAGAGGAAAAAGATAAAAAAGAGAAAGAAGAAACCGAAACGGAAACAAAAGAAGTGCCGTCAACCGATGAGAACGTCGCAAAAGCATACACCGGCGATTGGGAACCGATCGGCACGTCCCAAACCGGTGAGCACAGCGCTACCGATTACACCGACGGATCTGCTGACCGCATCGAAATTAAGCAAGCTGTTGCCGTTGCAACGGGCATCAGCGCCGATAATATGATTGAATGGTGGATCGGCAATGCCGGCGACCAGCAAGTCACTGCCACAGTCTCGGATACACAGAAAGAGAAAATCGCGCGCGTCCAACTCAAATGGGTCGACGGCGAAGGCTGGCAAGTTACGCTTGTGGAAGAGCTGAACGAAATACCGAACAATTGATCAACACACGAAGGCGCTCTTTTTTACAGGGCGTCTTTTTTGGTGTTGCTTATTTGGAAATGATTCTGTACGAAATGTTCGTTTTGGGGTAAACTGTTTCTAAATAGGAAACAGTTGAGGGGTGTCAAAAAATGGAAGAAGAGAAAAAACCTTACGGAACAGTTTTGCTGAAAGCCGCTAAGATCATCGATCATCTATCAAACAGCAAAGAAGCCCAGAGCCTAGCCGCCATTGCAGCCAACACGAGTCTATCCAGTCCGACGGCATTGAAAATTCTGGACACATTGCTTTTGATCGGATACGTGGAAAAAGATGAGCAGACGAAGCGTTTTACCTTGGGCAGCGCGCTGATCCGCCATGCGAATAACCGGCTGGCGAAGCTGGACATCATCAAAATCACCGATCCTTATCTGCGGAATCTGCAGGCCGGGCTGGATGAAACGGTTCACTTAGGCATCCTGGACAAGGATGAGGTCCTCTACGTCAACAAGTTGGAGACACAGAAAGCGATCGCGAACATCAATTCCCGGATCGGCAACACCAACCATCTCTACAGTTCGGCCATGGGCAAGGCGATGCTGGCTATGTTCAGTGAAGAGGAGTTGGAGGCCTATCTGGGGCGAGTCGAACTGATTGCGGACACGCCGAACACCATAACGGATCGCGCAGTTTTGAAAGAGGAAATCAGGAACGTTAGGATGGCCGGTTTTGCGACCGATGATGAAGAAAACGATCTGGATGTCATCTGCATCGGGGCTGCGCTTGTGGTCGATAACAAACTCTACGGCGCGTTCAGTGTCAGCACACCGAAATACCGTTTCGATCGCGAGAAGACCATCGCGAAAGTGCTGGAAACGAAAAAGAACCTGCTGGCCGAATTGGGCAAGACAAAAACTTTTGGCTGACAATTGAAGAAGGACGGAGCTGTCTCAAGCGAGGCAGTTTTTTTGGTTTAGGATGGTATGATTTTTGATTTGGTGTTCGCGTTTGTAGGTGACGGTCTGCAGTTCAAATGTCAATAAAATAGAAATTCGCTCACATAGGTGTTGAAATAACCAAAAGGAAACCGTATAATGAAACCAAAGTATTTCCTAAAAGAAAACCATATTTCCTATATGGAAATTACGTTGGTTTTATGTCCTGCATTTCAGGTCGGTTGCATCATACCGGAAAGAAGAATGTAACCGCGTTCATGAAAACTAATAATATAATCGGGAGTGTGCGAAAAGATGAGTAAAATTTTGACATTGGGTGAAATCATGTTGCGCCTATCTACAGATCCAGGAACATTGATGACCTATTCCACAAATTTCACAGGGCATTACGGCGGCGGGAAGCGAACGTCGGCATCAGTCTGGCGAATTTCGGGCATGAAGTGGCTTTCGCAAGCAAAGTGCCGGCCAATCCGCTTGGTGTTGCGGTCCGCAAGCATCTGAAGAGTTACGGAATCTGTACAGCCTTGCTGAAAAAGGGCGGTGAACGCCTCGGTACCTATTATTTGGAAAGCGGCGTGGGAGAACGTGCGGCTTCCGTTGTCTACGACCGTGCCCATTCAAGTTTTTCCAGCATGGAAGCTTTGGAATGGGATTTCGATGAGCTGTTCGAGGATGTCAACCTGTTCCATATTTCCGGCGTAACGGCTGCGCTCACCAAAAATTGGGCAGTGTGGTCGGTCGAGTTGGTGCGTGAAGCGAAAAGACGCGGCATTAAAGTCAGCTTCGACATCAATTACCGTGCCAAACTATGGACGCAGGCCGAATGCGGGGCTTTCCTGGAGCAGGTCTTACCGTTGACCGACTATCTTTCCGCGGGTAAATTGGATGCTTTGTATCTGATGGGGATTCCGGAAAATACGAGCGAGCAGGAAGATGTGACGTATTATTATGAGAAGATGGCGGAAAAATATCCGAACATCAAAGTCTTCTACTCCACTATCCGTCAGGTCCATTCCGCCAGCCACAATGTACTCCAAGGAACGATGTGGCGTAACGGGGAAACCACTTTTTCGAACGTGCACACGATCACACCGATCGTTGACCGGGTCGGCGGCGGTGATGCATATGCGGCAGGGATTCTGCACGGGATTCTTTCCGGATATACAGCCGAGCATACCGTCGATTTCGCGATTGCTGCATCCAGCATGAAACACACGATCCACGGAGACTGCAACCAGTTTTCCGCGGAAGAAGTGGAAGACTTCAAGAATTCGGAGTCTGGTGCGATCAAAAGATAAAAAAATGGATATCAAAAAGGCAAGCGTTCGGGTCAAAAAACCGGATGCTTGCCTTTTGTCTTTTTCTTTCGGCTACATAGTAGGGCTGCTTTCGAAATCAGATGAATTCGCTGTCGTATTGCAGCTCCATCTGCTTCATTTCATGGTAGCTCACTTGGTCGAGCGTCATGGAAGCCAACAACAGATTGAAGTCATCGCGGGCTTCCGGATCTGAGGCAGCCCATATGAGTGTATGCGCCGCCTCGTCCTCGCCGAGGTCCTCCGAAAAATCGACCATGCTGTCGCGCCATTTGATGTATGCTTCGTATTGTCCAGGTTTCATTTTGTATCCCCCATTGTTTTTATTTGATGATATAGATCATTTCGATTTCGCGTTTTTCGAGATCCGTACCGCGCTTCATGAATCCAGCGTTTTCAAGTGCCCCGCGCCCCCATTGGTTGCCGATCTGGACGGATGCCTGCAGCAGCGAGCAGCTGAATTGCGTTTCAATCCATTTTGCGATTTCCCGGAGGCTTTCGGAACCAAAACTTTTGGATTGGAAAGGGTGGCCGATCATAATCTGTTCGAGCGTCATGATAGCAGCCTTTTGCTCTTTTTTGACGAATGCCAAGCCGATCATTTCTTCATCCGCATACAGGGCAATCGGGAACAATTTTTGCGGTTCGACATAGGCCAGCGCAATCATTTCCGCATTCGGCCGGACGTATTTGCGCTGCCAATCATCGACTGATAATGCAAGCGCGACTTCGATATTATCTATTGAAAGGTTCCGTATCTGTATCATATTTGACACCTCTTTCTTTTTGAACTCGTAGTTATCATTTTAGACGACATCAGAAAGATGCGCAACTTGCGTGTGATCGTCGAACCTAAAAATCATAAAAAAACAGACATCGCAAGGACATCTGTTCAGACCAGGTATACATTCAATTTGGCACGAAGCTCATCTGTCAAACCTTTCCCGACGCTTGGTGGACTTGATGAAAAGCTGTTTCAGGGCGACGCTGTCGTCGTTCTTGATAGCCGCTTTGATCAAGTCAAGCTGGTCCTCGAAGGTCTGGATGCTCTTCAGCAAATACTCTTTGTTCTCAAGAAAAAGTTCACTCCACAGTTCTTCGTTGATTTTAGCGATCCGAGTCAACTCGCGGTAACTATCACCAGTGAATTTCTCCGTTTCGCGGCCTTCGACATCGCTGTTGACCAAAGCTACGGCGATCGCGTGCGGCAATTGGCTGGTGAAAGCAATCATTTCATCATGGTAATCGGCAGAGATACGCGTGACCCTCCCGAAGCCCATCTCCATGATCAAAGCTTCCATGAAAGCAAGGTTCTCCTCTTTGTTGGAAGGGAGCGGTGTCAAGATGTAATTCGCATTTTTGTAGACGGAACTACTGGCGAAATCGATGCCTTTTTTTTCACGTCCGGCCATCGGATGACCGAAGACAAAGTCGATTGAGTCAGGTAAAACCGACAGGATATCTTCGATGAAGAACTTTTTGACACCCGTCGCATCCGTTAGAATCGAGCCCGGCTTGAAGTAATGCTTATGGGTAACGATGAAGTCGTGCACCAGACGGGGATAGAGCGAAAAAATCACCAAATCCGATTGCGGTAGGATATCTTTGCCATCCTGATAGCCCTCCTTGATGAGTCGCTGCGCTTTGGCCTTGTCCAGCGTTGTCTGATCGATGTCGACCCCGTAAAGATTGCGGTAGCCGGCATCGTGAAGGGCCATCGCGAAAGATCCGCCGATTACGCCCAGACCGACGATCGTGATGTTTAGTTCCTTATTGAGGGTTGTCATGGGCTGATCCTTCCTTTCCTGCTCCAAAGTGGCACGCAACAATTTCAGCGGCGATCTCTTCCAACGGTTTGTCGTTCTTGACGACGAAATCCGCAGCGTCTTGATACAAGGCCTCGCGTTCGGCCTTCAGCGCATGGAGCCGTTCCAGGCCGTCCTTTAAGAGTGGACGATGAGAAACTTCGATGTCATGCGTGATGTCTTCGACTGCGCGGTCGATATAATAGACTGTTCCGCTCTTTTTCAAAGCCACGATATTTTCACTGCGTTTGACGACACCGCCGCCTGTGCTCACGATCGTATCTTCGGAATCGGCAATTTCCTTATAGGCATCCGATTCGATATTACGGAAATAGTCCTCTCCAATCTGGAAGAGGTCGGTGATGCTCTCACCGGTCTTCTCCTCAATGAAGGCATCCGAGTCGATGAAACGGAAACCGGTTATATTGCTTAATAATTTACCTAAAGTCGTCTTGCCTGCACCAGGCATTCCGATCAGGATGATATTTTTTCCCAAATCCTTCACCTATTCCCGTTATTGTGTGATTTTGTCATAGATTTCTTGGTTCACTGCAAGTTCGAAAGGCCGTTCCAGCCAGATTTCCTGGGATTTGATTCCCTGGTGCACCAACATTTCCAATCCATTGCAGGTCTTCAGGCCGGCTGTTTTTGCCAAACGGAGGAATTCGGTTTCCTGTGGGTTGTAGATCAGATCTACTGCCGCACTGAAATGACAGATCACTTCCAATGGTACCGCACTGATGCCGATTTTGTCAGGGAACATGCCGAGCGGTGTCGTGTTGATGATCAGATCGCCTGAGATGTCCGTTATCTCATCATAACTCATCAAGGAGATGCGCGGATCGTCCGGAATATCCGTGAGAGCGCCTTTTTTCCGTGAAACGATGATAATGTTATTGATGCCATTATCCAATAAGTATAGAACGACAGCTTTTGCCGAACCTCCGAAACCCAATACCATTGCCGTCTGGTTTTCGACTGCGATGCTGTGCGAAGCCAACATAGTTCCGAATCCATAATAATCGGTATTAGCACCGTACAGTTTACCTTCTTTTACCTTGATCGTGTTGACAGCACCGATGCGCGTCGCTTCGGGGGTGATCTCATCCAAGTAAGGCATCACCGTCTGTTTGTAGGGAATCGTCACGTTGACTCCGACGAACTGAAGCACGCGGATTCCTTCTATCGCTGCTTCGAGTTCGATAGGGGATAATTCAATATGTTTATAACCGGCATTCATTCCGATCAGATCAAAAAAAGTCGAATGGATCCTTTCTGAATAGCTGTGGCTCAAATGTTCGCCGAATAGTCCGAAAAATTGCATCAGGTTTCACTCCTTTTAGGAAAGTGTAGATTATCGCCATCTAAATTTCAATACCCAGATTAAATTAAAAAAAAATTAAAAAACTCTTGCAATGATTAGAGCGTTTGTTATAATGATGGAAATCAGTCGTTTTCATTATGAGTTCAGCTGATTAAATGATACACAAGAGAAGAGGTCATCCGATGGGTTCCACGCATGCTATCAATCTTTTACAAACAAACTTTTACTTTACATACTTTACATTCTGGGGCTTCTATTTTAGCGCTGGATATTTTGTTTGGAAAAAATTGCATAGAGCGAATATGAGAAACATCAGGGGATGCGAGAAATAGGTTGCAGGACGGATCGTCAGGCAACAGCATTTTTGGATAACGAAGCTTAAGGCGGTGCTCATATAACATGGGCACCGCTTTTTATTTTTTTAAAAGCAAAAACATACTAGGAGGAACAAGACATGATCATCATTTTGAAGAAAACGGCCAAAAAAGAGGAAATCGACGAACTGACAAAACGCTTAACAGACAAAGGGGTCATCGTGAGTCCGGTAGTCGGCGAAACAATGACGATATTGGGTTTGGTAGGGGACACTTCGAAAGTATCGATGGACACCATCCAGCAACATCATATCGTCGAACGCGTGTTGAAAGTTCAAGAGCCTTACAAAAAAGCAAACCGTAAATTCCATCCGGACGATACAGTCGTCGAAATTGACGGACAGCGTATCGGTAATGGATACTTTGGAGTGATCGCAGGGCCTTGTTCCGTTGAAGGTGAAGAACAAATCATCAGCATCGCGCAACGCGCAAAAGCAGCAGGCGCTAACTTCCTCCGCGGTGGAGCCTTCAAGCCGCGCACATCCCCATACAGCTTCCAAGGATTGGAATTGGAAGGTCTGCGTTTGTTGAAATTGGCTAAGGAAGCGACTGGCTTGCCGATCGTTACCGAATTGATGTCCACGAAATTCGTTGATGAATTCGAAGCGGATGTCGACCTTATCCAAATCGGGGCCCGCAACATGCAGAATTTCGATCTGTTGAAGGAAGTCGGCAAAACAAAGACGCCTGTCCTGTTGAAGCGCGGTCTGTCCGCAACTTACGAAGAATGGTTGATGTCTGCTGAATACATCATGTCCGAAGGGAACGAAAACGTCATCCTTTGCGAACGCGGCATCCGCACATTTGAAACGGAAACACGCAATACCTTGGATATCCAAGCCGTTCCGGTCATCCAGAAATTATCCCACTTGCCGATCGTCATCGATCCAAGCCACGCGGGCGGCTCTGCTTACCTCGTGCCATCCATGTCCAAATCGGCGGTCATGTCCGGCGCGAACGGCCTGATGGTCGAAATCCATCACGATCCTGAGAACGCATGGAGTGATGGCCAACAGTGTCTGAACCCGAATGAGTTCGATGAGTTGATGGCTGTCGTAAAACAGTTGATTGCCATTGAAGGAAAGCATTTGGATGCGGTAAAATAAAGGAAACACTTTCGGCGCATTTCAATGCGTTGGCTAGCTTCACGGGTAAGCCTGGAAAGAACCCGTTCCGTTTTTCTTTTAACCTAATCTGAATAAGGAGTGATTCAATGGCTGAATTACATGTAGGACTCGGCAAAAGCAGCTATACGATCTTGATTGAGAATGGCTTGCGTCACCGTCTTCCGCAAGAAATCAAGAAGATATACAGCGGTAAGAAGATTGCCGTCATCACGGATCACAACGTCAATGCGCATTACGGAGCACAGTTGGAAGAAGGGCTTCAAGCTGCCGGTTACGAGACGCTTGTGGTTGTCTTGCCAGCTGGTGAGCAGACGAAGGACTTTCAGATGCTGCCGCAGATTTATGACCAATTATTGGATTTTCAACTGAATCGGAGTGAACTGATTATTGCCTTGGGTGGCGGCGTCATCGGGGATCTTGCGGGATTTGCAGCTGCAAGTTTCCTGCGCGGTGTCCCATTCATCCAGATTCCGACTTCCTTATTGGCTCAAGTGGACAGCAGCATCGGAGGCAAGGTCGGCGTAGACTTGGCAAGAGGTAAGAATCTGGTCGGAGCTTTCTATCAACCGAAGAAAGTATTCATCGATCCGGAAATGCTGAACACGTTGTCGGATCACTTTTTCCGTGACGGTCTAGGCGAAGTCATCAAGTACGGCTGCATCAAGGACGCTGAATTCTTCAGTTTCTTGCAGACACTGCATACCCGTGAAGAGTTGATGGCGCACATCGAAAAAATCCTCTACACGTGCTGCGACATCAAGCGCAGAGTCGTGGAAGAGGACGAAAAGGATACCGGCGAACGGATGCTGCTGAACTTTGGCCACACAATTGCCCATGCTTTGGAAACGTACACCCATTATTCGAAATACTCGCACGGAGAAGCGGTCGCGATCGGCATGGTCGCCATCACACGTCTTTCCGAGAAAAAAGGCTTCACCAAACCGGGAACGGCAGCTGCCATCAAAGCATTGGCGAAACAAGTCGGATTGCCTACGGAGCTCAACATAGGGGAATTCGACTTGGACAGCTTGTTGGCGATCATGACATTGGACAAAAAGAATTTGGACAACCATCTGAAAGTGATCCTGTTGAAGGAAATCGGAAACAGCTACGTACAGAACGAAACCATCGCCTTCTTTGATGGTCTGGAGAACATGTAGAACGAATACTATAGAAGAAACAGCAGAAATAAAATCGAAACAACAGGAGGATTACCATGGATTTGACGATACAGCCACATAAGCTATCGGGAACAGTGACTGTCCCGCCTTCAAAGAGTTTGGCGCACCGAGCTGTCATCTGTGCCGCACTTTCCGACGGCACCTGCAAAATCGACAACATCGCGCTTTCGGATGACATCATCGCAACTATAGAGGCCATGAAGGCATTCGGGGCAATCATTGAGCAGGAAGGCAGCGCCTTGACGATCACCGGCGCGGGCCAATACGTCACAGAAGCAAAAGTTGCTGAGAGCGCAACAACCGCTGAGCACCTGATCGACTGCAATGAATCCGGTTCGACGCTGCGTTTTGTTGTGCCGATTTCGACACTTTTCCAAGGCGCGAGCCGCTTCGTCGGCAGAGGGAATCTGGGCAAACGTCCATTGACGATCTTCTACGATATTTTCGAGGAACAAGGCATCACTTACAAACCGACTGAAGGCGAACTTGATTTGGTAGTGGACGGCAACCTGAAACCGGGTCATTTCTCATTTCCTGGGAATGTCAGCTCACAATTCATAACGGGTCTCTTGTTCACCTTACCGTTGTTGGATGGAGACTCGGTCATCAAAATCACGACGCCGCTTGAATCAATCGGCTATATCGATTTAACGCTGGAGGTCATGAGTGCTTTCGGTGTGACCATCGAAAACGTTGGCCATCAACTCTTCCGGATTTCGGGAGGACAGTCCTACAAAGCGACGGATTACCGCGTCGAAGGGGATTATTCCCAAGCGGCCTTCTTCCTTTGCGCTGATGCATTGGGCAACGACTTGTTGGTGGACGATCTCTCGATGGATTCGCTGCAGGGCGATCGCGCTGTCGTCTCCATTCTGGAAGCGATGGGCGTTTCTTTCGAAAAGCAAAGCAATGGCCTGATCGGCACCGCGACAAATGGGCTGCACGGTACGCTGATCGATGCGTCGCAATGCCCCGACATCATTCCGGTCGTCGCGTTGACAGCATGTCTGAGCGAAGGCAAAACGGAAATCATCAATGCCGGCAGACTGCGCATCAAAGAATGTGATCGTCTGCAAGCAACAGCCAGCGAATTGAAGAAACTGGGCGCTGACATCGAAGAGTTGCCGGAAGGCCTGCTGATCCATGGCGTTAAATCGCTGAAGGGCAAAGAGACGGTCTGGAGCTACAAAGACCATCGCATCGCCATGATGTTGGCGATCGCTGCGACAGTGTGCGAACAGCCGATCACGATCACGGATGCCGAGTGCGTTTCAAAATCGTATCCGGATTTTTGGGAAGACTATAAAGCAATAGGAGGCAAGATACAATGAGTGGTGTATTTGGGAATAAATTAAAGGTATCCATTTTCGGAGAATCACATGGGTCCGCAATCGGTGTCACCATCGACGGTCTGCCGCCAGGCCATGAAATAGATATGGATAAAGTTCTGGAAGAAATGAAACGGAGAGCGCCAGGCCAAGGAGCTTTGACGACGCCAAGGAAAGAAAAAGATCAGCCTGAAATCTTGAGCGGTTACTTCAACGACATGACGACAGGTAGCCCGCTTGCGGCGATCATCCGCAACAGCGATACGCGCTCCAAGGACTACAGCCAGATGAAGAAGTTGATGCGTCCCGGACAGGCCGACTATCCAGGATATGTCCGTTACGACGGCTTCAATGATTACCGCGGCAGCGGCCATTTCTCGGGCCGAATCACGGCACCGTTAGTATTTGCTGGTGCGATTGCGAAGCAATTGCTTGAAAAACAAGGCATCACCATCGGCGGCCACGTCAAGAGCGTTGCCAAAATCCAGGACGACAGCTTCCTTAATACGGAAGTCACACCTGAAATGCTGAAGAGCTTTGCCGGTAAAGAACTGCCTTTATTGAACGAGTCGCTTGAAGAAGAGATGCGTAATCTGATCCGTGAAGCGAAAGCCAGCGGCGATTCCGTCGGCGGTACTGCGGAAATCTGCGTATTGGGCATCCCAGCCGGAGTCGGCAACCCATTCTTTGATTCCGTTGAGTCCGTTCTGGCGCACATTCTATTCTCCGTGCCTGCCATCAAAGGATTGGAGTTCGGAAGCGGCTTCGGTATCGCAGAGATGCTGGGATCGGAAGCGAATGATTCCTACTACTATGACGGCGATCAGATCAAGACCCGTACGAACCATAACGGTGGTATTTTGGGGGGCATCACGGACGGCATGCCGATCATCTACAAAGTTGCCATCAAGCCGCCAGCATCCATCACAAAGGTGCAGCAAACCATCAATATCGAAGACAAAACGGCTGCTGAATTATCGGTTGAGGGCAGACACGATCCAATCATCGTACCGCGCGCCATCCCTGTATTGGAGGCCGTGACGGCGATCGCAATCCTGGATCTGCTGTTGGATTCAAAATTCTACAAATACGACTAGGATGAACGGAGTGGAAGGCGAGTATGACGGATTTAGAAGACTATCGTAAAGAGTTGGATGCTCTTGACCGGGAGCTAGTGGCGCTGTTCGAGAAACGGATGCAGTTTTCCCAGGCTATCGGTAATTACAAGCGGGCCCACGATTTGCCCATTTTTGATGAAAGCCGGGAGCAGCGTGTAGTGGAACAGAATCTTACCCATCTGAAGAGTGAGGAGTTTGCGGTGCAGACCCATCATTTCCTGGATACGATCATGGATCTTTCGAAGGAGGTCCAGAAGGATATCCGGGCAGCCGCGAACGATTATGAGCAGATTTTTGCAATCCACGAACCAAAGCAGCAGGCGCAGATCGGTTATTTCGGGGAAACGGGATCCTTCTGCGAAGAAGCGATGCTGGCTTATTTTAAAGAAGCGCCTGTGGATCCGAAAAACTACCATACCTTCGAATCATTATTTATAGGTATCCAGAACGGAGAAATCGATTATGGTGTTCTGCCTGTGGAAAATTCCTCTACTGGTGCGATTTCACAAGTGCTCGACCTGTTGTACAAATATGGACTTTCCATAGTGGGCGAGCAATACGTCAAAATCGAACAGCATCTGATCGGCCTGGAAGAGACCAGCCTTGATCAGATAGAGGAAGTCTATTCGCACCCACAAGGCTTCCAGCAATCAACCGATTATTTCAAGGACCATGAACAGTGGCGTCAGATTCCATTCCACAGCACATCCGACAGCGCCAAAATGGTGAAGGATTCCGGCGATGTGCACAAGGGTGCCATCGCCAGCAGAAGAGCCGCAGCGATCCACGGGCTCTCCATTTTGGCGGAGAGCATCCAGAATCAAAGTGAAAATACAACGCGCTTCATCATCGTCGGCAAAGATCTTGAGTCGAATCCGCGCTGCAATAAAGTCAGTGTAGTATTTTCCTTGGACAATCAGGCCGGCACGCTTTTCAAGCTGCTGCGTCATTTCGCGAGGTATCATATCAATCTGATCAAAATCGAATCCCGCCCGGTCGAAGGGGAAAAGTGGGAATACCTGCTGTACCTGGATTTTGAAGGCAACATCTCCGATGAAAACGTCCACGAAGCCCTGCGCTTCATCCATCGAAGCAGCGTCTATTTCCGTTTATTGGGCTGCTACATCGCCGCAACGGAAAATAAATAAGAAAAGCCAGCAATACCTGCCTTGTGCGGTGCGTTGCTGGCTTTTTGTTTTTCGAATCTTGCAGTCCAGATCAAAAATGGGTACTATTAAGAAGAGAAAGCGTTAGGGAAGGGTGAGTTTATTGAAAGCAGCAGAGAGACGGAATGAAATCATCAAATTATTGGAAGCCAGCGATCAACCGGTGAACGCCACCCAACTGGCTGAAAGATTATCGGTCAGCCGTCAGGTCATCGTGGGGGATATCGCATTGATCCGTGCCAAAGGGATTGAAATCCTGGCAACACCGCGAGGCTATCTATCCGCGAGTGCCTTTAAAGGTGAAGGCAGCCTGTTCACGGGGAAAATTGCCTGTCAGCATTCGCAATCCGATACAGTCACTGAACTGAACATTATCGTAGACAACGGTGGCGAGGTCGTTGACGTTCAAGTCGAGCATCCTGTCTATGGCACATTGACAGGAGAACTGCATATTCGATCGCGCCACGATGTCATCGATTTTATGAAAAGAATTGCCTCAAACGAAGCGGCGATGCTGTCTTCGCTGACAGGTGGCGTGCATCTGCATACACTTGCTTGTAACGATGAAGAAACCTTCCTGCGCATCAAAATGGAACTGCAGGAAGCGGGAATCCTGTATTCCGGGTAAGCTACCTGAGAATAAGCTTGACAACTCCTGAAAAGATTATATAATATATTACAACTGTCAAGACAGTTGTAAACATCTTTGGAGGGATTGGCGAAATGAATACACGTACACAAACGAAACACATTACGATAGCTGCTCTACTGATTGCGATAGGGATCCTGATACCGATGATATCCCCTTTGAAAATAATTCTGGAACCGGCTTCCTTTACTTTGGCAAGCCATGTGGCAACGATGATCGCCATGTTCCTTTCACCCGGCATCGCTGTTGCGGTTGCATTTGGAACGGCTGTCGGCTTCATGCTGGGCGGCTTCCCGTTGGTCGTAGTCTTGCGTGCGGCAACGCACATGATCTTTTC
>Ga0183099_1001197_pt1 | contig 15644 bp, 15 predicted proteins | sample Biomet1_FD_127788 | JGI IMG/M metagenome (GOLD analysis project Ga0183099, IMG submission 127788) | Microbial communities from bioreactor (seeded with anoxic lake sediment) at LBNL, California, USA - Biofuel metagenome 1 | ecosystem: Engineered > Bioreactor > Anaerobic > Unclassified ... | reverse complement strand
ATATGTGACCTGATGCTAATCATAGATGCAGAGTCGAGTTTCAACACAGCAATATCATTGAGTGCAAACGGACTACCTTTGATGGTTCGCCATCTGTCTCTATTTTTATCACCGTGTGGTTTCTATTATATAGTTCCTCTGATAATTCACCAAGAAGTCGCCATTTATATGTGACCTGATGCTAATCATAGATGCAGAGTCGAGTTTCAACACAGCAATATCATTGAGTGCAAACGGACTACCTTTGATGGTTTCGCCATCTGTCTCTATTTTTATCACCGTGTGGTTTTCTATTATATAGTTTCCTGCAAGCATATTGTCAAGTGTCTCTTCTATTTCACTCGGCAAAACATCAGCCAGAAATCCCAATCTGCCCATGTTCACGCCGATAATTGGAATTTGACGGTCACCAACTCTGCTGGCAGCACGAAGAAACGTTCCATCGCCACCAAGAGATATCACGTAGTCGGCATTATCGAAATCAACAGGTTCTATCAGTACGTCGGCATTATGGCAGTCTAAATACTTTTCTATTCTTTCAATGTATTGTGCTATCTCGGCACACTTGCATTCATTGCCAAAAACAGCAAATACTAATTTACGATCAGACATAATATTTTGTTGTTTCAATTTTTATTATTATTTTTGCAAATATAAAGAAAATAATTAAGAACTATGGCAAAAGTATATGAATTTTTGGCAGATGGCTTCGAAGAAATCGAAGGACTGGCTCCCGTTGACATCCTCAGAAGAGGCGGTGTGGACATTAAAACCGTAAGCATTACGGGAAGTGAACTTGTTGAGACTTCACATGGAGTCACTATCAAGGCTGACTTGAAATTTGAAGACATTAGCAACTTCGACGATGCAGACATGATGCTTTTGCCCGGAGGAATGCCTGGGGCAACAAACCTCAACAACCATACTTTATTGAAAGAAGTATTGCTTGAGCAAAACACAAAAGGTAAACGAATAGGTGCAATATGTGCTGCCCCAATGGTACTTGGAGGACTTGGATTACTAAAAGGTAAAAAAGCTACATGCTCACCAGGGTTTCAAAAATATATGACCGACGCTCATTACACTGCCGAACTATTCCAGATAGATGGTAATATAATCACCGGTGAGGGACCTGCTGCAACATTGCCATACGCCTATAAGATTCTGAGTTTCTTCATTGGCGAAAAGGCAACTGAAGACCTACAGGAAAAGATGCAATACACCCACTTAATGAACAAATAACCAATGGATTACATTATTATTGTTGCCGGAGGCAAGGGCATGAGAATGGGAGCTGAAGTTCCAAAACAGTTTCTTTCTATTGGTGGAAAACCTATTCTCATGCACACTATTGAGAGTTTTCACGAATACAATCCTGAATTGGGAATCATCCTTGTTCTTCCGCAAAGCCAGCAGGAATATTGGAAGCAACTGTGCATAGAACACAGCTTTAAAGTAAGCCACACAATTGTTAACGGTGGCGACACCCGCTTTGAATCTTCACGAAACGGACTGGCTGCAATTCCTGACGAAGAGATTGGGGTTGCTGGTATTCATGACGGAGTAAGACCTTTCGCATCTAAAGAGGTAATCGAAAACTGCTTTGAAACTGCAAGAGACGACTTCGCTGCCATTCCTGTAATGCCAGTTACTGACACTATAAGATATGTAGACAAGCAGGGTGGTGGAAAGAATGTTATGCGTAGCGACTATAGAGTAGTTCAAACTCCACAGGTGTTTGACATACAACTGCTGAAGCAAGCATACAATGCCGACTATCAAGAATCGTTTACAGATGATGCGTCAGTCGTTGAGTCTCTTGGCTGTCAAGCTACAATGGTAGAAGGCAACCGTGAGAACATCAAGATTACTACGCCTTTTGACATCATCGTAGCAGAGGCTTTATTGAAATCAAAACAAAAATAAAATTCATATACTTTGACTGGTATTCTAGATCAAGACATCATGTATCTGCCCGGAGTGGGTCCGAAACGAAAAGAGATATTGAGTAAAGAACTCAATATCGTAACGTGGCGTGACCTGCTGGAATACTATCCATATAGATATGTGGACCGCAGTAAGATATATAATATCGACGAGTTTAACGGCACAATGCCTTTCGTTCAGATAAAGGGAAGAATACTTAGTTTTGAAGAATTTGCTATGGGTGCTAGGCGAAAACGCATCGTGGCTCATTTCTCCGACGGTCACGGAGTTGTTGACTTAGTCTGGTTTCGAGGTACTCAATACATTTATAAGACTTATAAGGTTGGCACTGAATACATTGTGTTCGGTAAGCCTACAATCTATAACGGGCGCTATCAGTTTGCTCATCCAGAGATAGAGAAAACTGAGGATCTGCAACTTTCAGAAATGGGAATGCAACCGTATTACTCTACTACAGAGAAGATGAAGAACTGCGGAATGACAAGCCGTGCAATAGAAAAAATAACAAAAACACTGATTGCTAAAATTCCAGAAAGTTCTTTGCCTGAGACGCTGCCACCATTCATAACCGTACCGTTACATCTTATCGGACGTGAAAACGCTTTCAGAGATATCCATTATCCAAAGAGTATTGATGAATTGCAACATGCACAATTAAGACTGAAATTCGAAGAACTGTTTTATGTTCAGCTCAACATATTAAGATATGCAAGTGACCATCGTCGCAAATATCGTGGTTACATATTCCAACACGTAGGCAACAATTTCAACTATTTTTACAAGAATAATCTGAAGTTTGAACTCACAGGAGCCCAAAAGAGAGTGATGCACGAGATTCGGGCAGACATGGCTGGTGGAAGACAGATGAACAGACTATTACAAGGTGACGTTGGATCAGGTAAGACATTAGTGGCGCTGCTCTCAATGCTTATCGCTATTGACAACGATTTCCAGACTTGTATAATGGCACCAACCGAAATTCTAGCTGAACAGCATTTTAATACCATAAAGGAATTTCTTGCGGGAATGGACATTCGCGTGGAACTTCTTACAGGAATCGTTAAAGGAAAAAGACGAAAAGACGTTTTAGAAGGATTAGTAAAAGGCGATGTGAAAATACTTATAGGAACACACGCTGTGATAGAAGACTCTGTGCAATTCGCACATCTTGGCTTAGCTATCGTCGACGAGCAACATCGGTTCGGAGTAGCACAAAGGGCTAGACTATGGGCTAAGAGCGAGAATCCTCCACATATGCTGGTTATGACAGCAACGCCAATTCCAAGAACTTTGGCAATGACTATCTATGGTGATCTTGACGTGAGCGTAATAGACGAACTTCCACCTGGTAGAAAGCCTATAATCACAACACACAAATTTGACACACAGATGACAAGTCTGTACAGCGGCATACGCCAACAGATTAACCAAGGAAGACAGGTATACATCGTATTTCCTTTGATCAAAGAAAATGAGAAGAGCGACCTTAAGAATCTGGAAAACGGTTATGAATCACTTAAAGAAATATTTCCTGAGTTCAAAATAAGTAAGGTGCATGGCAAAATGAAATCTAAAGAGAAGGAAGAGGAAATGCGCAAATTCGTAAACGGGGATACTCAAATTCTTGTTGCAACAACGGTTATCGAAGTGGGAGTAAACGTTCCCAATGCATCGGTAATGGTAATTCTTGACGCACAGAGATTCGGACTTTCGCAACTACATCAGCTTCGTGGACGCGTGGGACGTGGTGCAAAACAGTCTTTCTGCATACTAGTAACAAGCTACAAACTTGGTGAGGAAACACGCAAGCGTATAGACATCATGTGCGACACAAACGATGGATTCAGAATTGCAGAAGCTGACTTAAAGCTACGTGGTCCTGGAGACCTTGAGGGAACACAGCAAAGCGGAATAGCTTTCGATCTTAAGATAGCAGACATTGCTCGTGACGGACAGATAGTACAAATGGCACGAGACGAAGCGCAAAAAATAATAGATAATGACCCCAAATGCGAAAAAGCAGAATACAATTTGCTTTGGAATAGACTAAAAGAGTTAAGAAAATCTAACGTGAATTGGGCTGCAATATCTTAGCGCACATTGATGCTTAGGGGGCTGAATTGCTATCCAATGGTAGCAAGTAGATTGTTAAAAGTGCAATAAAATACGTTAATATAGAAACAACTTTGCAATATTTTTGTTATCTTTGTAACGCTTTTGATATTTAACGGTGCTCATTTTCCGTACATCGTTAATTCCATTTGGATTAATTTTTATTGATCCATGAGTGGTTTTAAACCTAAAAATCAGATTATGAATTTAAAAAGGAATATTAAAAAAATCTATATAGTCGCACTGTTTGCGATAACGGCATTACCATCCCACGGTCAAGATCTCTTGGCACGTCAGGCTCCGATAGACCGTAAGATGAAAGCCGTCGACACTTTGGCATTGAAGAGTATTATTGAGCGAGAAAAAGTTCAGTCCCCAGCAGCAGACTTATATAATGATTGGGAGAACAGATACGCACATCACACAACTGAAATGCCTGATTCTTTTAAGATTGATTTAAGACATTTCTGTATGCCTACTCCAAGCAGAGTTGTAACAAGCAACTTTGGAAGTCGTTGGGGACGCGCACATAAGGGACTTGATATTAAGGTTTATATTGGTGATTCCATTCGCGCTGCATTCAGCGGAAAAGTAAGAATCGTAAGATATGAAGCTGCAGGCTATGGAAAATACATTGTTATTAGACATTCTAACGGACTGGAAACTATTTACGGACATCTTTCAGAGCAACTAGTTTCCGAAAACCAAACGGTAAGAGCAGGAGAAGTTATTGCATTAGGTGGAAATACTGGTAGAAGTACCGGTTCACATCTACACTTCGAGACTCGTCTCTGTGGAGTAGCTCTTAATCCAGCCTTGATGTTTGACTTCCGTAATCAGGATGTAACAGGAGACTATTTCGTTTATAATTCAAATACATACGAAAGGGAATCTGCTGATGCCACACGTATTCGTGGTAAGATTGGTAACGGTGGCTACACACGTGATCTTGTACAAGAGGGCGAACTTGGCAGATATAATGGACACATTCAAGAAAACAGTGCTGAAATACTATATCACAAGGTTAAGGCTGGCGAAACAATACTGTCTATTTCTAAAAAACGTGGTGTAAGTATTGATAAGATTTGCCAATTAAATCATTTAAGTTCTAAATCACACGTACGTCCAGGACAAATTCTAAGATATTCATAAGAAAAATTTTCGGTTTATTTTTACATAAAAAAAATACATCTAAGGATAATCTGATTAAAGATTTCCGGAGGTATTAAGAAAAAAGATGGAGAGTGTTCAAGCACTCTCCATCTTTTTTTATGCTATTTCTTAAGCTATAACAAATATACATCAATCTTCAAATTGTTATTATACCATTAAAATGCTTTTAATAAATCAATATGTGCAGTCTATTAAAAGTAAGAAAAAGAATTAATTTAATAAATAATACAAGTTGTAACTTGTAAATATAAGTAATACATTACATGTTATTATGCAAATAATGCATAACTATTATAAGTGTAAATATACAAACAGTATGTATATTTATGTTCAAAAAGTGGTTAAAAACAACAAATTCTCACTCATAATATTATTTTTATGCAAATATATTTGGAAGTTAATACATAAAGTTGTATATTTGCAAACATAAAGTTGAATAAAAATACACGTTATGAAAGTAAAAGCTAGCAGATTAGAAGCCCTGAAGATGCTTATTTCAAGTAAGGAGCTAAGTAATCAGGAAGAAGTGTTGCAGGCACTCAAGGTTGAAGGATTCCTGCTAACCCAGGCTACATTGAGCCGCGACCTCAAGCAGTTGAAAGTTGCAAAAGCAGCAAGTATGAATGGCAAATATGTCTACGTACTGCCAAATGAAACAATGTACAAGCGCATACACAAGCCACTATCGCCTACAGAGATGATGATGACTCCAGGATTTGTTTCTATTAACTTTTCTGGCAACATGGGAATAATAAAGACACGTCCAGGTTACGCCAGCAGTATTGCTTATAACATAGATAGTAGCGATATTCCACAGATCATCGGAACTATTGCTGGTGACGACACCATATTTATAGTAATAAAAGAAGGCACAACTCCAGAAGATGTAAAAGAGAGTCTTAACGGGATTATAAGTCTCTAAAAGGAAAAAGACGAAAACATTATGATCCCACTGAACATAATTCAGTATGGGAAATGAATACAGAAGAGTAAAGAAATGGAAGAAATCAAGGTAATGGTTGCCGACGAAAGCCATATCAAATACGTCGACATCATACTAGAAACTATTGCGGAAGCAGCTAAAGTGCGCGGAACAGGTATTGCTAAGCGTTCTACAGAATATGTGGCAACTAAGATGAGGGAAACCAAAGCGGTTATTGCCCTCCAAGGTGATAAGTTTGCAGGGTTCAGCTATATTGAGACCTGGGGAAACAAACAATATGTGACAACATCAGGATTGATAGTCCATCCAGAATTTCGTGGTCTTGGACTTGCAAAAAAAATCAAGAACGTCACATTCACTTTGGCTAGAAAGCGATGGCCACACGCGAAGATTTTTTCTCTTACAAGCGGTTCTGCTGTAATGAAGATGAATACACAACTCGGATATCTTCCTGTTACATTCAATGACCTTACAGATGACGAGAGTTTCTGGAGAGGATGCGAAGGATGTATAAACTCTGACGTGCTACACCGCACAAACCGTCGTTACTGTATTTGTACAGCTATGCTATTCGACCCTGAACGGGATTTACCCGCAAAGCTTCCAGCAGACGTATTGGAGAAAATCAAGAATATAAATGACTGATTATTAAATTAAGGAATTATGGCAAACAAGAAAGTAGTTGTCGCCTTTTCAGGAGGTCTTGACACATCATATACAGTTATGAAACTCACCCAAGACGGATGGGACGTTTATGCAGCATGCGCCAACACAGGCGGTTTCAGCGAAGAACAGCTGAAGAGCAATGAGGAAAACGCATATAAGTTGGGCGCTGTGAAATATATCACACTTGACGTTACGAAGGAATATTATGAGAAAAGTCTGAAATACATGATTTTCGGTAATGTAATGCGTAATAACTGTTACCCAATATCAGTAAGTTCTGAGCGTATTTTCCAAGCCATAGCCACGGCACGATACGCCAATGATATTGGTGCTGACGCAATAGCACACGGTAGTACTGGCGCAGGCAACGACCAAATTCGTTTCGATATGACTTTCCTTGTAATGGCACCTGGTGTGGAGATTATCACACTAACACGCGACAAGGCTTTAACTAGAAAGGAAGAAGTGGACTATCTTAACGAACATGGTTTCTTTGCCGACTTCACAAAACTTAAATACAGCTACAACGTTGGTATTTGGGGAACAAGTATCTGTGGCGGCGAAATTCTAGACCCAACACAGGGACTTCCTGAAGAAGCTTATCTGAAACATGTGATCAATGAAGATGAGAGCGACCTAAAAATCACTTTCGAAAAAGGTGAGATCACAGCCGTAAACGGAGAGAAATTCTCTGATAAGATACAAGCCATACAAAAGATTGAAGAAATTGGTGCAGCTTATGCTATCGGCAGAGACTGCAATGTTGGCGACACTATTATCGGAATTAAAGGACGTGTTGGCTTTGAGGCAGCCGCCCCTAAACTTATAATTGAAGCCCACAGATTGCTAGAAAAGAGTACTTTAAGTAAATGGCAGCAGTATTGGAAAGACCAAATAGGCAATTGGTATGGAATGTTTCTGCACGAAAGTCAGTATCTTGAGCCTGTAATGCCAGATATTGAGGCGATGATGATATCATCACAACGCAACGTTAACGGTACTGCAATTCTCAAACTGCGCCCTTATGGTTTTCAAACAGTTGGTATAGACTCAAAAGATGATCTCACCAAGTCTAAACTTGGAGAATATGGAGAGATGCAACACGGATGGACAGCCGAAGATGCAAAGGGATTTATAAAGGTAAGTTCCACTCCTTTAAGAGTTTACTACGGGATGCATCCAGACGAAATGAGATAATATCTGCCTCAAGCGAGATTATTTATATAAATGAAGTATATGACTGCAACTTTTCAAATTAATGAAACGTCTAAAATAAAATAAACATAAAAAGAAAAGAAGTATGTCAAACGAAAGAAAAATTTATCGTTCAAGCGATCGTGTTATTGCTGGAGTATGTGGTGGAATTGCAGAGTTTTTTGATCTCGACCCTACATTAGTAAGACTTGTGTATGCGTTTTTCACCGTAACAACATTATTCAGCGGTTTTATTCTGTACATAATTGCATGGTTGATTGTTCCTAGGAAATATTAAATATGATTAGAATTGGAATACTTGGAGCTGCGGGCTATACAGGGGGCGAACTTATTCGCCTTCTGATAAATCACCCTGAGGCTAAAATAGTTTTCGCCAACAGTGAAAGCAATGCCGGCAACCTTGTTGCCGACGTTCATGAAGGATTATACGGAGAAACAGAATTAAAGTTTACTACAGAAACAGATTTTGATAAAGTTGACGTAGTATTTTTCTGTTTCGGACACGGAAAGAGTGAAGCCTACATGAGCGAGCACGACATTCCTGAAGGAGTAAAGGTGATAGACTTGGCACAGGATTTCAGATTACAACCTGAGAATACTGTCTATACCCAGCATCCAACTTCCAAATCTCATGACTTTGTTTACGGACTTCCGGAAATAAACGAAAATAAGATTGCACATGCAAATCATGTAGCCAATCCTGGATGCTTTGCAACTTGCATACAATTGGGACTGCTTCCGGCAGCCCATATGCAATTAATAAACGATGATGTCACCGTGAATGCTATCACGGGCAGCACTGGTGCTGGGCAAAAGCCAGGATCAACGACCCATTTCTCATGGCGCAACAATAACATAAGCATATACAAAGCCTTCAAGCATCAACATGTACCAGAAATAAGGGAAAGCTTAAAGCAGGTACAAAGCTATCTTGATGCAAGCATTGACTTTATCCCCTATCGTGGTGATTTCGCTAGAGGAATATTCGCGACAGAAGTTATAAAGACTGATGTTGATATCGACACGATCGTGAATGGATATAAGGAATTCTACAAAAATGCAAAGTTTACACATTATGTAGACAAACCATTAGACCTTAAGCAGGTTGTAAACACCAACAAGGCTCTAGTGCACTGCGAAAAGATAGATAATAAGCTATTAGTTACATCCTGCATAGACAACCTATTGAAAGGCGCTGTCGGACAGGCTGTACAGAATATGAATATTATGTTTGGCATAGACCAGACAACAGGCTTGAAACTAAAGCCTTCTGCATTTTAATATAAAGGAGAGAAAAAGCATGAAACTATTTGATGTGTATCCGCTATTTGACATAAATATTGTCAAAGGTAAAGGAGTAAATGTTTGGGACGACAAAGGTCAGGAATATCTTGACCTTTACGGTGGACATGCCGTAATCAGTATAGGGCATAGTCATCCTCACTATGTTGAGATGATGACAAAGCAACTTAACGCTCTTGGTTTCTACAGCAACTCGGTAATCAACAAGTTACAAGTGGAACTAGCTGAACGACTTGGAAAGATAAGCGGATATGAAGACTATCAGTTTTTTCTTATCAACAGTGGTGCAGAAGCCAACGAGAATGCACTGAAACTAGCTTCATTTAAAAACGGGCGCAAGCGTGTACTCTCTTTTGAAAAGGCTTTTCACGGACGAACATCTCTCGCCGTAGAGGTGACAAACAATCCGAAAATTATAGCTCCAATAAACGATAATAATCACGTAACGTTTCTTCCACTCAATGACCTTGAAGCATGGGAAACAGAACTAGCGAAGGGTGATGTATGTGCATGCATATTAGAATGTATTCAGGGTGTAGGCGGTGTAAACATGGTTACGCCTGAATTTGCACAAGGATTGCAGAAAGCCTGCAAAAAATACGGCTCCATACTTATTTGTGACGAAATACAATGCGGCTACGGACGAAGTGGAAAATTCTTCGCACATCAATGGCTGGGTATTCGTCCTGACATAATATCTGTAGCCAAGGGAATCGGTAACGGATTCCCAATGGGAGGAATACTTATTTCACCCGACTTTGAACCCGTCTACGGACAGCTTGGAACTACTTTCGGAGGTAACCACCTTGCATGCACAGCAGCTCTTGCTGTGCTAGATGTGTTTGAGAAAGAAGGACTTGTTGAAAATGCTCATTTGGTGGGGGAATATCTCATGGATGAACTTAAACAACTGCAACAGCGCACAACACACATCAAAAGTGTGCGAGGACAAGGTCTTATGGTTGGCGTTATTCTAGACATTCCACACAAGGAAGTAAGAAACAAGCTCATCCACGAGCAGCATTGTTTCACAGGTTGCGCATCAACCGACATTCTGAGAATTCTGCCACCATTATGCCTCACAAGAGACAATGTGGATGACTTCATACAACGTCTTGAAACAGTGTTAAACGAATTATAGGAACATCATGAAAATATCAATAATTGGCGCAGGCGCAATGGGTGGAGCATTTGCTGAAGGATTGCTGAAAAGCAAAAGCATAAATGCTGCTGACGTTACCGTTGCCAATCCACATACAGACAAACTGGAGAAATTCGCCTCAATGGGCGCAAGCATCACTACTGACAACAAGGCTGCCGCAATAGACGCAGACATCGTGGCTATTGTAGTGAAACCTTGGCTCGTTGAAAAAGTAATAGAAGAAATAAAACCTCTACTTAACTATAAAAAACAGCTAATCATTAACATGGCTGCCGGAATCTCTTCCGAACAGCTGTTTGAATGGGCTGCAAAGGGTGAAGAGAAACCAGCTATATTCCAAATAATTCCAAACATAGCAATAGCTGTAAAGGCTAGTATGACTTTCATCGTTCCATGTAATGCCAGTGATGAGCAGACAAACATGGTGAAAGGTATATTCGATAATGTCGGACAGACTTATCTTACCGACGAACAGCATCTTGGAGCAGGAACAACATTGGCAAGTTGCGGAATTGCATATGCAATGAGATATTTCAGGGCTGCATCTGAAGGTGGAGTTGAACTTGGTTTCAAGGCTGATATAGCCAAAGACATCGTGTTGCAGACAGTGAAAGGAGCTGTAGAGTTGCTTCAAGCTAATGGTAATCACCCAGAAGCAGAAATCGATAAGGTGACCACACCTGGTGGACTAACTATAAGGGGACTAAACGAAATGGAACACGCAGGATTTACAAGCGCTGTGATCCGTGGACTGAAAGCGGGACTGAAATAGACTTATGGCAATGAAAGATTGCACATTAATATGCATTTGAGCATAATTAAAAATTTAATTAGCGTTGCTTGGAAATTAAAAGCTCTTGAAATACATTAATAGCAAAAGTTTTCGTAATTTTGGCGTAACGAAATTATCAAACCATTAATTATGGAAGAATCAATAAAACAAATTGGAGAGAGACTGAGAGGTCTTCGTGATGTGCTAAACATTCCTAAAGAAGAAGTTGCAAAACTCTGCGGAATAACTGTTGAGCATTACTTGAGGATTGAGGCTGGCGAAGCTGACCCTTCTGTCTATCGACTATCTAAGATTTCAAAACGTTACGGAATTGACTTGGATGTTCTCCTTTTCGGAGAAGAACCACGCATGAACAGTTACTATCTTACAAGAGACAAACAGGCTCCCGAAATTGATCGTGGAGACAAGTACATGTATCAGACTCTTGCAAGCGGATTCAAAGGAAGAAAAATGGATCCATTCCTTGTTCAGGTAGACCCAATGCCTGGGAACAAGAAAAACAATAAGAACACGCACGACGGTCAGGAATTTGACTATGTACTTGAAGGCGTGTTGGAACTCACTATCGACGAGAAAGTTTTAGTTCTTAAAAAAGGTGACAGCATCTACTTTGATGCCAAAGTACCTCACTGCATGAGAGCGCTGGAAAATGAACCGGCTAAATTTCTTTGTGTTGTAAACTAAATAAGAATTAGAAAATGTTAGAAAGATTTTTAACACAGACTTCATTCGTGTCTGAAGAAGACTTCGAGAAGAATCTGCATTTCATAATACCTGAGAATTTTAACTTCGCATACAATGTAATGGACGTTTTGGCTGAAGAAAGGCCAGATAAACTTGCTCTACTATGGACTAGTGAGCGTGGCGAAGAAGTAAAAACTACCTTTAAAGAATTTAAAGAACAAACAGATCGCACTGCAGCTTATCTCATGAGCCTAGGAATAGGCAGAGGTGATAAAGTGATGCTTATTCTGAAACGACATTATCAGTGGTGGCTATCTATGATGGCTTTGTGCAAAATTGGGGCTATTGCCATTCCTGCCACTCACATGCTGACAAAGCAAGATATTATCTATCGCAACGAGAGTGCGAGCGTAAAGGCGATTATATGTGCTAATGATGAATATGTTACTACACAGATTCAAAGCGCAAAACCTGAAAGCCCATCTGTAAAACTGCTTGTTGCAGTAAACTCAATGTCAGAATATGACAAGCCAATACCAGAAGGATTCCATGACTGGCATAAGGAATGGATAAATGCTCCAGAGTTCAAACGCCCAGAAAACGTGAACACCAACGAGGACACTATGCTGATGTATTTCACCAGCGGAACAAGTGGTGAACCAAAGATGGTTGCTCATGATTATCTATATGCACTTGGGCACCTCACAACTGGAGTTTATTGGCATAATCTGAATGAGAACAGCCTTCATCTTACTGTTGCCGATACAGGTTGGGGTAAAGCCGTATGGGGCAAACTCTATGGACAATGGTTTGCTGGTGCTGCTGTATTCGTTTATGATCATGAGAAATTTACAGCAGAGAAGATAATGAGACAGATTGAAAAATATCACATCACTTCTTTCTGCGCACCTCCTACTATTTATCGTTTCATCATACGTGAGGACTTCTCAAAATATGACTTGAGCAGTCTAAAATGGTGCACAACAGCTGGAGAAGCTATGAATCCGTCTGTTGCAGATAAGTTCAAGGAACTCACAGGAGTTACTGTATACGAGGGATTCGGACAGACCGAGACAACGATGACACTAGGAACTTTCCCTTGGGTTAAACCAAGACCAGGTTCTATGGGAAAACCTAATCCTCAATACGACGTAAGACTATTAAGACCTGACGGCACCGAATGTGAAGACGGTGAGAAGGGCGAAATATGCATACTCATAGGTGATGAGAAACCTTTAGGATTGTTTAAGGGTTATTATCGTGACGAGGAAAAGACCAAAGAAGCTTTGCACGACGGTGTTTATCACACCGGGGACATGGCTTGGAGAGATCAGGACAGTTACTTTTGGTTTGTTGGTCGCACAGACGACGTGATAAAGAGTTCTGGCTATCGTATAGGTCCGTTCGAGGTAGAGAATGCACTGATGCTTCATCCTGCCGTTGTAGAATGTGCAATAACAGGTGTACCTGACCCTATACGTGGTATGGTGGTCAAAGCAACAGTCGTACTTTCAGATGAATACAAGGATAAAGCCGGTGACGACTTGGTAAAGGAATTACAGGATCATGTGAAGCATGAGACTGCTCCTTACAAATACCCTCGTATCATTGAGTTTGTTGATGAATTGCCAAAGACTATTTCAGGCAAGATTCGTCGAGTTGAAATTCGACAAAAGGACAATAAACAATAGATATAGAGATAGAGACAATATGAAAAGAATTGTAGTAAAGGTGGGTAGCAACGTGCTTACCCGCGACGATGGTAAGCTTGACGTTACGAGGATGTCTGCCATAGTAGACCAGATTGTATGGATGAAGCGCAACGGCTTTGAGGTAATCCTTGTTTCTTCGGGAGCAATGGCTTGTGGCCGTGACGAACTTAAAGTCAATCGCAAACTGGATTCTGTGGGACAAAGACAGCTTTTTTCGGCAATAGGTCAGGTGAAACTCGTTGGACTTTACTACGATTTGTTTCGTGAATACAACATGCATGTAGGTCAGGTGCTCACCATGAAAGATAGTTTTTCTACTCGTGGAGAGTATTTGAACCAACGTGCCTGTATGACTGTAATGCTTGAAAACGATGTTATTCCTATTGTAAACGAGAACGACACAGTGAGTGTTACCGAATTGATGTTTACCGATAATGACGAACTTTCCGGACTTATCGCCTCAATGATTGACGCCGACACCTTAATTATTCTGAGTAATGTAGACGGAATTTTCAATGGAGATCCTAAAAACCCTAACACGCGAGTTATACCGTTGGTTAACTATGACCGTGATCTTGGCGAATACATTCAAGATAGCAAAAGCGGATTCGGACGCGGAGGTATGATTACAAAGACGAATATAGCTAAGAAAGTAGCCGAAGAAGGTATAAAGGTTATTATCGCAAACGGAAAGACAAACAATATTCTTATAGACATTGCAACAAAGCCTCAAGAGACTATGCACACGGAATTCCGTCCTAATCCTAACCCGGCATCTCAGGTAAAGAAATGGATTGCCCATAGTGAGAGTTTTGCAAAGGGTATTATTCACATCAACAAGAATGCCGAAGACGCATTGAAAGGTGACAAGGCTGTGAGTCTTTTGCTTGTTGGAGTGACTTCTATAGAAGGTGACTTTGAAGAGAACGATATTATAAATGTAGTGGGAAGCAACAACGACATTATCGCCGTAGGCAGAAGTGGATATTCGTCTTCTGAAGCAAAGGAAAATATCGGCGTACACGACTTGAAACCTCTTATACACTATGATTATTTGTACATGGAACAGTAAACAGCTATGGGACTTACAGATACATTCAAGAGAGTAAAGGAAGCAAGCAAGATGCTCGCTACCATCAGCGACGAAAAGCGCAACGATATACTATTGGCAGTTGCCGACAGTATTGAAAACAATATTCCGCAGCTGATAGCAGAGAATGCACTTGATTTGGCTCGTATGAACAAAGACGATTCTATGTACGACCGCCTTCAACTCAATGAAACACGTCTGCACGATATTGCTACCGACATGAGGCACGTTAGCACTCTCCCCTCTCCATTAGGAAGGATACTTAAAGAGAAGATGCTTGACAACGGACTTCATTTGCGTAGGATAAGTGTACCGTTTGGCGTGATTGGAATGATTTATGAAGCTCGCCCGAACGTTACTTTCGATGTATTTTCACTTTGTTTCAAAAGCGGAAATGCTTGTATTTTGAAAGGTGGCAAAGATGCAGATGAATCCAACAAGGCTGCAATAAAAATTATACACCAAGTACTAAGGAAATTCAATATCAATACGGCTATAGTGGAATTACTCCCGGCTACTCATGAGGCTACAGCAGAAATGCTTACGGCAGTAGGATACATAGATTTATGTATTCCACGAGGAAGTAAGCGACTGATTAACTTTGTACGCGACACTGCTAAGATTCCTGTTATAGAAACTGGTGCCGGAGTTGTCCACTGCTACTTTGATGAAAGTGGAGACGTTGACATTGCCAAAGACATTATCAATAATGCCAAATGTCGCAGATGCAGTGTATGCAATACGTTAGACACTCTTATTATAAACAGCAACAGGTTGAACGACTTGCCTGAAATATGTAGTAAACTTGCAGAGAACAAAGTGCTTATCCATGCTGACGAAAAAGC
>Ga0183099_1001196_pt1 | contig 15666 bp, 13 predicted proteins | sample Biomet1_FD_127788 | JGI IMG/M metagenome (GOLD analysis project Ga0183099, IMG submission 127788) | Microbial communities from bioreactor (seeded with anoxic lake sediment) at LBNL, California, USA - Biofuel metagenome 1 | ecosystem: Engineered > Bioreactor > Anaerobic > Unclassified ... | reverse complement strand
AAAATGAAACGCGAATTACTTAGCATAGCGTTAGCGGCAGCAATGACGATATCAACTGCCATTCCTTCATTTGCAGCTGATTCCGGAAGCACGAAGACCCAGGAAACGACCTCCGGCAGCGCTTTAACCACAACAACAGGTTCCTCTGTTACAACTACGGGAGAAGCGGTGACAGTGAAGGAACCGGTCAAGAAGCTCTCTCTTAACGAAGCTATAAAAATTATGACGACGACTGGCGCCAGAGCGGAAACAGCCAATCTGAACAAACAATCGGATCTTGCTGTGGCCAAGGGATACTCTGAAAAAGTTTCGGATATTAAAAAAGCACTTAATGATATCGATTTTCTGGAATCACTGCCAACAGCAATCCAGCAGTCAATACTGACACAAAAAGGAGTATCCAGTATCGCAGAGCTCTCTTATGATGCCCAGGTCGAAGGCGCGACTCAAAGCAACAAGAAAATCATGGCTCTCAGAAGAGACTTTGCAAAAAGCAATACGGAAAACAACTATCAGGCAGACCTGAATCAGATACGTCAGGATACGATCAGTATCTACAACATGGTTCTTCTGGCGGAGGATAATTATAAGATTGCAAAGGATAACCTTGCAGCGCAGCAAAAGAATTTAAAGGATATAGATGCGAAAAAGGCAGTCGGACTGCTTTCCAAAAAGGATGTACTTCAGGCACAAAGTGCCCTGACTGATGCAGAGAAGGAGGTACGGTCGGCGGAAACCAAGATGGAGTATGCGCAAATGAGCTTTAACTATTTGCTTGGCTATCCTGTGCTGCAGGAGGTGGAATTCACCGACAAGCTGACAGAAACGACCTCAGAAGCAATCGATGTCGAAAAAGCGGTAAAGAACGCCCTGGAAAACAGAAATGAGATCAAGGGAGCAGATTTCGCCACTCAGATATACAAGATGCTGCTGGACGATGTCAAGGCATATCCGAAATCATCTTCGACATACCTAAATGCACTGATAAAGTATAATACAGCTGAAAAGACCGCCAAGGATGCAAGAACTCAAATCGAGATTGATATCAGAAACAGGGCTTCGGATGTTGCAGACAAAAAAGCAGCTCTGGGTGCGGCAAAATCACTGCAAAGCTATGCGCAGGAAGGTATGAGACTGATCAAGCTGACAAATGAGGAGGGTTTGAGTACTGTGGAGGATCTTCTGGCAACACAGGTAAGCCTTTATAAAGCTAATCTAAATGTGGCAAATGCAACGTCGGAATACAATCTGGCCTTGGAGCAGTTTAAAGATGCTCAGGGAGTAGGAACCATGAGGATACCATTATAGCTCACTTTGACTTTCTGTCCTCGACGAACCTCTCCATCGCCTGATGCGCGGTACCCGAAACGATGAGTTCCAGTACATGGATCACCTCTTCCGGAGATCGTTTCATACCGCTTGTCACCCAGTCCTCTAGAAGCGCTGTGAAGGTAACGCTGTAATAATGGGCAAGGGATTGAAAATCTTCTTCATCGAATTCTATCCCTTCCAGGTTTTCTTTCAGAAAACGGATGCAAACACTGTAGGAATCCTTGTAGAAGAAACGCTTCAAAGAGTCTCTTCCGATGGAATGAAGGATACACATGGAGATCGCTTCGTTCTTCTGTATGTATCGAAGAAGATAAATGCCGGCATCCTGCCAGCAGAGGAAATTATCGTTCTCCTTGATAATGGAAACGACCTCATGATCGATCATCCATTCAAGAAGCTCGTAGATATCCTGAAAATGATAATAAAAGGTCTGACGGTTCAACCCGCAGCCCTCGACGATTTCCCGGATGCTGATCTTGTTGAGCGGCTTGACGGACATACATTTTTTCAGCGATTCAGCTAACGCCTTTTTGGTCAGGTCGGGTTTGCCGGAATGTAACATATGAAACTCCTTGTTTAAAACATAATAGTAAGACGTTAGATTTATTATGACTGATTCTGAAACATTTGACAAGTGTAAAAGATATATACATTTGTAGTAATCGGGGAGATGCACAAATGAACAATAATTATATCATCGTATTAAAGAGCCAGCTGGGACCCAAATCCGGGACTCTAAAAATCAGAGAGTCAAGAGGGGAGAGACTATGGGGCATTCTTGATCTTCTGGGGCATAAAAGCCTGCTGGTGGGAAAGATCAGCAGTGAAGGAAAAAACATAGAATTAAAGGGAAAGATCATGACTCCTCTCGGGCTGTCAACATGTATGCTATCTGCTACGAAAGAGGAGAATGAATTGACAGGTGAATTTAAAGTAGAAAATAAGTTTTATGAAATATCGGGAAAAAGATAAATTTATTTTGTGGATCAAATGAAAGGAAAGGCTAAAATCATGGGGAAGGAAATAACAATCAAAGGCAAAAATTATTCAAAATCCAAGATAATTATTACCGCTGCTTTAGCGGTTGCATTGGTCGGAAGCTGTATCACATACGCAGCTGTTCAACGGGACAAATCGGGCGATCTGATTGTACAGGGAAGTCTTAAAATGAAGGAGTCGACATTAAATTCAAAACTCTCGGGGACAATCAAAGAAGTTCTCGTGGAAGAAGGAGATTCTGTAAAAGCTGGCGACCCAATGATTTCTTTAACAAGCGATACCGTGGAAGCAAAAATGGAGCAGGCAGAGGGAGCAAAAGCGGCAGCGGAAGCTACGGCAAACAAAGCGGAGGCAGGTGCAAGAGATCAGGAAGTTGCCCAGGCAAAAGCTGCTTATGAATATGCACAGAAAACCTATGACAGAATGAAAACACTGCTTGATCAGGAGGCGATTTCGCAGGCTACCTTCGATCAGGTTGAGGCACAATATACCGCCGCAAAAGAAACCTATAATATGGCTCTCGAAGGAGCAAGAACGGAAGACAAGGCTGCAGCCAACGCTCTTGTTGAACAGGCCAGCGGAGCTGTTGCGGAGGTAAACAGCTACCTTAAAGATTCTGTGATCAAAGCGCCGATGGATGGAGTAGTTACTTCGATCAGTGTGGACAAGGGAGAACTGATCTCAACAGGAATGCCGCTTGCATCAGTCACATCACCTGAGAATCCATGGGTTGAAGTGAATGTCAAGGAAACAGATCTCGCCAAAGTATATCTTGGCAAGGAGGTCAAACTGACTTTCGCCGCCTATCCGGATAAGACCTTCAAAGGAAAAATCACGAATGTAAGCAAGGAACCTGATTTTGCAACAAAAAGGGCAACCAATGAGAACGGAGATTTTGATGTACTTTCGTACGGGGTTAAAATTGAAGTCATCGGTGTGGATAAGGAGCTCTATTCCGGTATGACCGTGATGGTGAATTTCGGAAACGATGAAGGTAAATAATCATGAAGGCGCAAAATAACAGCTTTATCGTTGCTGCCACAAAATATAAACAAAAGCACCCGCTGCTGGTAATGACTGTCCTGATGTTTCTTATCGTACCGATTCTATCAAGTCTGGCACTGGGATATGAGATGAAGGCAGATGTGGCAGTTACGATCCCGACAGTTGTAATGGACAGTGATGAATCCAGCTTCAGTAAAAGTTATATAGACTATATAGACAACAGCCCGTATTTCAATATTGTCAAATATACCGACAGTTACGAAGAAATGAAGGATATGATCTACAAGGGAAAGGCTTATGTGGGAGTGATCATACCCGAAAACTTTTATAAAGACATGCAGGAGGGGAAATCACCTAAAATACTGACGGTTTACGACGGATCCACAATGGCCGTTATTGTATCCTCGAAATCTTCCATGATGGAGATCCTTTTAACGGTTAAAGCTGGTTATATGGCCAGCGTATATGAAGGTAAGCAAAGCGTGGTCCCGACTCAGGTCATGAATCAGGTAATGCCGTTGGACTACACAACGCGTACCTTGTTTAATCCGACGAAAAGCTTCCGCAACTTTATTCTGCCGGGCTTGCTGGCAGCAATCGTACAGGTGGCAATTGCGATCAACGGAGCGGAAAGAGGCTGGGAGAATCAAAGAAGAAGGCTGTCATTTTTGGAGCATCTTAAAGCAACGGCCGAATGGAGCCTGATCGGTTCTCTGTCTATATTTCTGACGATGTCCGTGCAGTGGTTCGTTTTTGGCATGCCGTATAGGGGAACGGTACTTGGAGGCATTTTGCTTACCCTGCTGTTTTCGTTCTCCATTTCACTGATGGGTTATATTATGGGGTCATTCTTCGATGAGAGGACCTTCTGCACTCAGATCTCATCTATTTTAGTGCTGCCTACGGCGATATTCGGCGGTTACACCTGGCCTGTACTTGCAATGCCGACCGCGATGCAGTATTTAGCCAAGGCAATTCCGTTCACCTACTATGGAGAGGCCATCAGGAGCCTTTGCCTGAAGCCTATGCAGCTCCATCATCTGCTCACTGCTTTTATAGCAATCTCATGCTTCACATTCATTGAGCTGGCAGTGCTTTATCTGATCAAGCACATCAAAGACAAGAAGCTGATGAAAGCGGGGGTGATGATGGCATGAACGAAGAAATGGCTTTCCGTGATATGAATTTTAAAGAAAAACTGCTGAAACTGCGGCCGTATTTAATTCTTCTGTTTATTCCGATGCTTTTTACTGTGCTGTTCGGAGAACTGATGAGTCCGGTTTTCGTCCAGAACATACCGATTGCTGTATATGATATGGATAATACATCTAAATCACGAATCGTAGTTGATTACTTTTATGATTGCCCTGTTTTCAACGTAACGGAAAATTTCGATTCCTATGAGGCGATCGAAGATCAGCTGCTTTCCGGTAAGATATCCGGTGCCGTAATTATTCTGAAGGATTTCACTAAAGATTTAAGCGCAAAATCCGGTGCAAAGGCGGAAGTGCTGATCGACGGATCAAACTTTCTGATCGGGAATAACCTCCAGCTTTATTCCAGCACAATTCTTTCCACGGTGAATGCAGGGATCCAGCTTAATCTGCTTGAAGCAGGCGGAATGGTCCCTGAGGATGCGGAACAGAACGTATATACTCTTAACATCGCAGACAGGGCACTGTACAATCCGCAGTTTGGATATTTCTACTATTTATTTGCAGGGCTTCTGGGAATTTTCGTACAGCAAACGATATTGGCAGTCACGCCAACCGTTTTGATCAATGAGAAGGAAAGACTTCGTCAGCTGCCTGATCACAGTCGGGAAGGATTAAAGCTTCGGTTCGGATCGGTATCCTATAAGATCGGGGTCTTTGCAATGCTGAATACGATCAGCATGCTGTCCTGCTTGCTGATTGCACACAAGATGTATGCTTATCCTATCAACGGAACGTTATGGTACGTCATGCTGATCCATCTTGTCTTTCTGCTGTGCATGTTTGGAATTGCTTTGGCTCTCGCTTCAGTTTTTGATGATGCGACCCATTGTATCCAGTTTGTTATGTTTATGGCGGTGCCAAGTTTCCTGAGCTGTGGTTACGGCTGGCCGGAATACATGATGGCGCCGGGTTTTGCCCATGTGATCAAGGCGGTTTGGCCACTCTACTACTATGTTAATCCAATGAAGGATCTTATGATGAAAGGAGCCGGATGGGAAGTAATCGGACATTATGTCATCGGAGGTTTGATTTTTGCGGCAGTTTGGATTCCGCTGGGACTTCTGCTTTTCAACAGAAAGCTTAAGATTATCAAGATTCTTCATTGAAAATAAATAGAATAATGAAAAAAGATCATAAAGAGGGGATGACTTTTACATCATCCCCCCTTTATAGTTTGTATGAGTTTAAGGAGTAGTAGCATTCATGTTTAATAACATTTGTTTCGTACCCATTCCATTTTCTCCTGGAATACTGCCGTGATGCTGCAAATTGAATAAAAATCGGGCATTTTAACAAATATTTAGTTATACAACTTAATAAATCCATTCTACCATATTATAGAATAATTTCAATCTTTAAAATTCAAATATTCTAAATATTAAGAAAACAACTTGCCGGATCGATAGGAATGCGAAGTACGGGCAGTGTTGATCGGAGAAATAAATTTGACTATAGCGGGGAATAGATAGTATAATATTTTGATATAAACTTCTGGAATTTTGTGTTAAATTCAGGAATAGAGGAAGGAACAGGAATGGTTACAAGTAAACAAAGGAGCTTTTTACGCGGATTGGCTCATGATCTGGACCCAACCGTATATATAGGAAAGTCAGGAATGACCGAAAACATCGTCAAAGAAATGGACACGGGTCTGGAAATGAGGGAGCTGGTTAAAGTCAAACTGCAGGAAAGCTGTGAACTGTCTCCGAAGGATACCGCCAATGAACTGGCAAATCTGCTGGGTGCCGAATTTGTGCAGGCGATCGGCAGAAAATTTACCTTATACAGGGAATCAAAGGATCATAAACAAATAGAACTGCCAAGGTGACATATCATAAGACGAGCAATAAATCGGAGTAAGGGATGGAGACGATGAGCCGGAGAAAGAAAAAGGCAGTAAGAATCATAGTACTGATACTGGTAATTGCAGCAGCATGCCTGATCTTGATAAACAATTATATGATAAACGGTGCCGGAAAATATCTGATACAAACAGAGGATGCTTCCTCTGTCGGCGCGGATTGTATTTTAGTATTAGGGGCAGGGCTGAAGCCTGATGGTACACCGAATTATATGCTTCAGGACAGACTGGACAGCGGCATTGCATTGTATAAGGCGGGAGCAGCACCGAAATTACTGCTTAGCGGAGACAATGGTCAGGAAGAGTATGATGAAGTCAATGCAATGAAACAATACGCTTTAGATGCAGGAATCGCATCTGAGGATATCTTTATGGATCATGCCGGCTTTTCCACCTATGAATCCATGTACAGGGCAAGGGATATCTTTCAAGTGAAAAAGGTGATTGTTGTAACACAGAAATATCATCAATACAGAGCATTATATATTGCCAGAGGTCTCGGACTGGATGCTTACGGTGTTGTTTCAGAGCCCAGGATATATAGCGGGCAGAGTGTCAGAGAGTTAAGGGAATTCTTAGCCAGAAACAAAGATTTTTTAAAAATGTTTCTGAAACCTGAACCGACTTATTTAGGTGAAGTGATACCAATCAGTGGAAGCGGATTAAAAAGTCATGATTAAAAATATACTTTTAACAATAGAATACGATGGAACCGAATTCTGCGGATGGCAGAAGCAACCCGGGAAGAGAAGTGTCCAGGGAGAACTGGAGCGGGCGCTTAGCATCGTCTGCAAACAGCCAATCCCCATTAACGGCACAAGCAGAACGGATGCGGGGGTCCACGCCTATGGGCAGCAAGCCAGCTTTCAGGCTGATCTGGGGATCCCAACCGATAGGATCGCATTAGCCGTGAATCCTATTTTGGCGGCAGAAGCACCTGGAAAAGGCGGAAAAAACCTGAGAATGGCAGGAGATATCCTGATCAAAGATGCTAAAGAAATGCCGCTTGACTTCCATGCACGCTTTAATGCGGTTGGGAAAAAATATATCTTTAAAATCAAAAATTCTAAAGATCTTGATGTTTTTGGAAGGAATTATCAATATCAGGTAACAAGCTTCCTCGACATCGAAGAAATGAGGAAGGCGGCAGCATTTATAGCCGGAACCCATGATTTCAAATGCTTTCAGTCCACCGGCGGGAAGAAATTGGAGACGACTGTAAGGACAATCTACAGTATTAAATTGCTTGAAAAGGAAGACGGCATCCTCCTGATTGAGGTTACTGGCGATGGATTCCTATATAATATGGTAAGGATTATAACAGGTACCCTGGTGGAGGTGGGAACAGGAAAACTAGCCGCTGACAGGATACCAATCATTATAGAAAGTAAAAATCGCAGTATGGCGGGACATACTGCGCCACCCCAAGGGCTGTATCTGGCAGAAGTCTATTATAGAAAGGAGAACCTGCATGAAGATTAAGGATATTTATGAAACGAAAAAAACGGTAATATCTCTGGAGATATTCCCCCCTAAAATCGACTCGCCGGTTGAAACGGTATTTAAAACTCTGGATGAACTGAAAGATATCAACCCTGACTTTATCAGCGTCACCTACGGTGCGGGCGGAAAAGCCAAGGACAGGACTGTTGAAATCGCGTCAAAAATAAAGAATGAATATCACATTGAAAGCCTTGCACATCTGACCTGCATTTCAGCGACAAAAAAGCAGATCAGTGAGAGCTTTGCGGAAATGAGAAAGAATAACATAGAGAATATCCTGGCGATGCGAGGTGATATTCCGGAGGATCCGGATTTTGAATTTCCAAACCCGCTGCAATATGAGCATGCCAGCGATCTTATCAAGGAGGTCAGAGAAGAAGGCGGATTTTCCATCGGTGCCGCCTGCTATCCGGAAGGACACGTCGATTGCGAAAGCAAAGTTAAGGATATTAAACATTTAAAAGAAAAGGTGGATATGGGAGCAGAATTTTTGATCACCCAGCTTTTCTTTGACAATGAGCTTTTCTATCGATTTATGGAGGAAATCGATATCGCGGGGATCAATGTACCGGTATCCGCCGGAATCATGCCCGTATTAAATAAGAATCAAATCATCAGGATCACAAAGTTGGCAGGCTGTGCACTTCCTCCAAAACTCCAGAGGATCCTGAACCGATATGAGGATAATCCTGCCGCATTGAAAGAAGCCGGAGAAGCCTATGCCATCGAACAGATCATCGATCTGATGGCATGGGGAGTGAGAGGGATCCATCTGTACACGATGAACAAGCCGGACACGGCAAAGCGTATTATTGGAAATATTGAAAACATCAGAAGGCTGCAGGGTTAATCTGTAAAGCAGTATTGGAAAAATCACGGAAATCATATCCGAGATGGACGCAGTCAACGTGTTATGATAAAATAAATAGTTGGAAATAAAGGTAAGAGGGTAGACGGAATGAGCATAACCAGTTTATTTGGCAAAAAGATAATCATTTGCGATGGTGCGATGGGTACCATGATGCAGAAATACGGATTAAAGACAGGGGAACTCCCAGAGATCCTCAGCTTCACGCACCCTGAAATCATCAAAAAGATCTACTCGGAGTATCTGTCCTCAGGATGCGACTTTGTATCTACCAACACCTTCGGAGCCAATCGCTTGAAAACGGCAGGCTGCGGTTATACCATCAGGCAGATCGTAACTCAGGCTGTGAAGCTGGCTCAAGAAGCCGCAAAGGATGCATCATTTGCTGTGGAAAATTCAAAAGCTCCGGCGGCAAGGAAGTATGTTGCTCTGGACATCGGGCCAATTGGAAAATTGATGGAGCCGGTAGGCAATCTTTCCTTTGACGATGCGTATGAATTGTATGAAGAACAAATCTCGGCAGGGGCGGCGGCCGGTGCCGATTTTGTGTTTTTTGAGACTTTTACCGATATTTATGAAATGAAAGCCGCAGTACTTGCTGCAAAAGAGAATTGTGATCTTCCGGTTTTCTGCTCTGTAACATTCCAGGAGGACGGAAGGATGCTGATGGGTACGGATCCTCTGACTGCAGTAACGGTTCTTCAGGATCTTGGCATTGATGCTCTTGGTGTTAATTGTTCCCTGGGTCCGAAACAGATGATCCCGATCATCAAGGAATTTATCAGATATTCCAGACTGCCGGTTTTGGTGCAGCCAAATGCTGGTCTTCCAACCATGAAAAACGGAGAAACGATTTATGATGTGGATATTGCAGAATATACTGAGGCGATGGGTGAAATGCTCAGAGCCGGAGTTTCAATAGCAGGCGGCTGCTGCGGAACAACACCTGCGTATATTAAATCCTTGAGTGAGAGCATTTCGTCAATAGGCGATATTCCTGCACTTTCAAAGGATGCAGATAAGAAGAGAACGGAAAAAGCGGTTACCTCAGTCAGCTCTTCTACGAAAACAGTAGTGCTGGATGACAGGATACGGGTTATCGGTGAGAGGATCAATCCGACTGGTAAAAAAGCACTGAAAGAAGCATTAAAATCCAATGATCTGGATTATATAGAAAATGAAGCCATCAATCAGGTCAAGGCCGGAGCAGAAATTCTGGATATCAATGTCGGCCTTCCCGAAATTAATGAACTGAAAATGATGAGGCAGGCAATCCGTAAGGTAACGTCTGTTGTTTCGGTACCTTTGCAGATCGACAGTTCTGATCCGAAGGTGATTGAGGAAGCCGTCAGATATTATAACGGAAAACCGATCATTAACTCCGTCAACGGAAAAAAAGAGTTATGGAAGCCATATTTCCTATCGTTAAGAAATATGGCGCCTGTGTGATCGCACTGACGCTGGATGAAAAGGGATTGCCTAAGGATGCCGCGGAGAGACTGGAAATTGCCGAACGAATCATTAAAACGGCCGAATCCTATGGAATCGGAAGGGAAAGGATCATCGTCGACTGCCTTACTTTAACAGTATCTGCTCAGCAGAATGCAGGCCGGGATACCTTGGAAGCGATCCGTCAGGTGAAGAAAAAGTTTGGAGTCAGGACAACTCTGGGTGCCAGCAATGTTTCCTTTGGGTTACCCGAACGCAAGCTTCTTAACAGAACATTCCTTGCAATGGCCCTGGAGGCCGGGCTGGATGCTCCGATCACAGACCCGCTGGTTTCAGAATATATGGATACGATCCGAGCTTTTGAGACGTTAAGCTGTAAAGATAAGGAGTCCAGAGACTATATCAGCTGCTATGGTGGCCGCGAGACGTCTGATTCGGTCACTCCAGTACAGAAAATTCCCCAGGAGATGACGATCGAGGTAATCATTCAAGAGGGCTACGAGGAAAGAGCACCAAAAGCTACCTCGGACCTTCTGAAAACCATGAAGCCTCTGGAAATCGTGGAGCAGAAGATCATTCCCGCTTTGGAGATTGTTGGTAAGGATTATGAAAACGGGACAAGCTTTCTTCCGCAGCTCATTAAATCTGCCGATACAGTAAAGGCAGCTTTTTCGGTTCTGAAGGACGCGATGAGCTCCTCCGGGGAAACAATATCCTACGGAAAAGTGATACTGGCCACCGTACAGGGCGATATCCATGATATCGGTAAAAATATCGTAAAAGTTCTTTTGGAAAATTACGGTTATGAAGTGATTGACCTTGGCAAGGATGTGCCGATCAGAACCGTGGTAGAGACCGCTTCAAGAGAAAAGGTCAGAATGGTTGGGTTATCAGCTTTGATGACGACTACCGTGGTTAACATGGAAAAAACGATCAAAGCACTAAAAGAGGCAGGGCTTGACTGCGTTACCGCAGTAGGAGGGGCTGTTTTGACTCCGGAGTATTCGAAAAACATCGGAGCGGATTATTACTGCAAGGATGCGATGGATACGGTAAGGGTGGCAAATAAGATTTTCAAATAGCATGCAATGCATAATGTATTCTCTCCACTCACTCGTGGGTGATATAAATATGTTACGAAAAGCTGGACTCACGCCGACATTCGTCGGCATAGTGTGTTCGTACACTTTTCTTTAATATATTTATATCATGCGATATTGACCAAAACGATTAATAAATAATTTATACAGAAAACGATATATGAAATATGAAAATAATGATTTGCATTTTACACTGAAAGAGGTGGAAGCATGGATAGACCAAATTGGGATCAATACTTCATGGAAATGGCCGAAGTTACGCAAAAAAGATCGACCTGTATCCGAAGGAAGGTTGGGGCAGTCATCGTCAAGGATAAACGAATCATGGCGACCGGTTACAACGGTGCCCCCAATGGGATCAAGCACTGTGAAGAACGCGGCGGCTGCCTCAGACAGAAGCTGAATGTTCCGTCAGGACAGAGACATGAGCTTTGCATGGCACTTCATGCGGAGCAGAATGCGATCATACAAGCTGCTTATTTAGGACAAAGTATTGCCGGAGGTACGATCTACTGCACTCACCAACCGTGTGTGATCTGTGCTAAGATGATCATCAATGCCGGAATCAAGCGTATCGTAGTAAAGGAAGGTTACCCTGACGAGCTGGCCGTAGATATCCTGAAGGAAGCCGGACTTCACATCGATATGATATAAGAAGGATCATATCGATAAAAGAAAAATGATAAAAAATCCAGATCAGATAAAAATAAGATCAGGTTATTAAAATACGAATCACGGGATAAGGAGATTACGGAAGGACATCATCATGAATCAGTATTTACTTATATTTATCACAGCATTAATTTTAGCTCTCATATTTACTCCGGCTGCAATCAAGATAGCACCGAAAATCGGAGCAATCGATATACCAAAAGACAATAGGAGAATGCATACAAAAGCAATGCCGCGTTTTGGCGGAATGGCCATTTATATCGGTACGATCGTGTCAATGCTCCTGTTTCTTCCGATCGATACCAGCTTAATGGGTATCATCGCAGGAGGAACGCTTATCTTTATCGTCGGGATTGTGGATGATCTGAAGGGAATGCCGGCAAAGGTGAAACTTGCGTTTCAGATCATATGCGCTTTTATACTTTTTCAGTTCAGTGTAAGGATCTCATTCATCGGTAATCCGTTCAGTGAAGGATATTACTACTTTCCATGGATTGTAAGCCTGATCGTAACAGTGATCTGGATTGTCGGTATCACGAATACGATCAATCTGATCGACGGTCTGGACGGCCTGGCTGCCGGAGTTGCTTTTATTGCATCCATTTCCATTGCATATACAGCCTATATCCATGGTAGGGTTGAGGTTTCCATGGCGATGCTCGCTATCGCAGGAGGCGCATTGGGATTTTTACCTTTCAACTTTAATCCTGCCAAGATCTTTATGGGAGATGGGGGATCTCTGTTTTTAGGGTTTATGCTTGCAGCCCTTTCTGTAATCAGTCCTATGAAAAGCGCCACAATGCTGGCTACCGTAGTTCCGGTACTTGTACTTGGCCTTCCGATTTTTGATACCGCTTTCGCGATCCTGAGAAGACTGATCAACAAGCGGCCTATCATGGAGGCGGACAAGGGCCATCTCCACCACAGGATCATGGCAGCCGGATTAGGTCAGAGACGAACCGTGCTTACTTTGTATGGGATCAGCGGAGTAATGGGCGTTGCAGCGATTCTCATCAGCAGGGACCTTTTTATTGAATCCGCGCTGCTTGTCATAATTGCAGCGACCTTTATCTATGTGTTTCTGACCGATCCTAACAGCTCCAGACTTCATCTCAAGGCGGTCAACGTAGAAGCGGAGGAAAAGAAACAACAAAAGCAGCAGAATCAGCAGGAGGAATCGTGAACATGAAAATAATAACCGTATTTGGCACCAGACCGGAGGCAATCAAAATGGCTCCTCTTGTAAAACAATTAAATCAGGAGCCGGGAATACAATCCGTTTTATGTGTTACAGCACAGCATAGGGAAATGCTGGATCAGGTATTGGATTTGTTTGAACTCGAACCGGATTATGACTTGAATATTATGAAACCGAATCAGACCATAAGCCAGATCACTTCCAATGTAATCATGGGACTTGAAGAGGTCTTAAAAAAAGAAAAGCCTGATATGGTTCTGGTCCATGGTGACACCACCACCACATTTGCGACAGCACTGGCTGCTTTCTACCAACAGGTTAAAGTGGGGCATGTGGAAGCCGGACTCAGGACATTTGATAAATATTCCCCTTATCCAGAGGAAATGAACCGGATCCTCACGGGACATATTGCAGATATACATTTCTCACCGACGGAGAGAAACCGCCAGAACCTTCTGTGGGAGGGAATTTCTGATGAGATCATCCATATTACCGGAAATACGGTCATTGATGCACTTCTTCAGGTAGCCGGCAAGCCATATGAATTTGAAGACCCTGTGCTGAAGCAGCTCGATTTTGAAAAGAAAAGAGTGATTACCGTGACCTGCCACAGGCGGGAAAATCTTGGAGAAAATATGGAAAATATCTTTACGGCGATTCGCGATATCTCAGCTGAATTTGAAGATATCGAGGTGGTTTATCCGGTTCATATGAACCCGAAAGTCAGGGAAACCGCCAAAGCAGTCTTCGGGACCGCCGACCGGGTACATTTGATAGAGCCGCTGCAATATCAGCCGTTTAGTAAACTTATGGCAAAATCATTTCTGATTATTACAGATTCTGGCGGAATACAGGAAGAGGCGCCTTCTCTCGGGAAACCGGTATTAGTTGTCAGAAAAGAGACAGAGAGACCGGAAGCTGTGGAAGCGGGAACAGTAAAGCTTGCCGGAGTGTCTGTGGAAACAATCTATTCCATGACCAGGGAGCTTCTGACCGATGAAGAGGCTTACGGTAGGATGGCCCATGCGGTAAATCCTTACGGAGATGGACATGCCTGTGAAAGGATCATTAAAGTGTTAAAAGAATATGGAGAAAAAGCAACCGGTCATAATTGAAAGCAGATCTTTATATAAGACCCTCGCGAGGGTTGCTCTTCCAATTGCATTACAAAGCCTTATCGCATCGTCCCTCAACCTGGTCGACAACCTGATGGTGGGGAATCTGGGCGAGGTCCAGTTAGCTGCGGTCGGGCTTTCAACACAATTGCTCTTTGTACATTGGGGAGTCATGTACGGATTCTCCAGCGGCTCTTCTGCATTTATGGCACAGTTTTGGGGAAAGAAGGATCTGAGAAGCATTCAAAAAGTTGCCGGCTTTGCCATCACTTTTTGCTTTACAGTCAGCCTTCTGTTCTTTTTTATTCCTGCAATGTTTTTTCCGGAAAAAGTACTTCGTATTTTTACAGATATTCCCGAAGCGATTGCGATTGGAAAAGATTTTATCCGAATCGTAGCTGTATGCTTTCTTACAATCAGCATAACGGTACCTTTTACCGCCGCTCTCAGAGCCACTCAGCAGACCAGCATTCCTTTGAAAATCAGCATGATTGCCTTATCCATAAATACTATTCTAAACTATGCCTTTATTTTTGGAAATTTTGGTGCTCCGGAGCTTGGCGTGAGAGGTGCGGCTCTGGCTACTGCAATCGCAAGAATACTGGAATTAGTACTCGTTTTGTATACTGTTTTTATCAGAAAAAAATTAATAGAACCAGGCCGGAAGACAGAATTTTTCGCATGGCACAGGCCATTGGTTAGAAAGATTCTGATTATCGCTGTTCCCGTTACGATCAACGAAGCGATGTGGAGTCTGGGAATGGCGACTTATAACGCAGCTTACGGAAGAGTCGGGATCACTGAGTTTGCTGCGATCCAGGCCAGTAGTACGCTAAATACCTTATTTATTCTGGCAATTTTCAGCCTGGGGGATGCGTTGCTGATTCTGGTCGGGCAGAGACTGGGTATGGGAGAGCCCGATTATGCTTATGCATTGACCAAAAGACTGCTGCGTATTGGTATTTTGGTAGGCATCGTTTCAGGATCCTTGTTGATTCTCACTTCACGTTATATCATTCAATTGTTTAATTTTACTCCGGAGGGACTTCACTACGCACTGCTGATCCTTGCGGTATACGGTGCCTTTATGCCGCTTAAGGTATATAATGGTTTGAATATCGTTGGAACCTTCCGATGCGGAGGAGACACAAAATTTGCCATGTTTCTGGAAATTGGTTCTGTCTGGCTCATCGGTGTACCGCTGGTGTTTCTTGGAACCTTGGTCCTGCATTTACCGATTTATTTTGTTGTTCTGATGGCACAAACAGAAGAAATTGTGAAGGGTGTCTTATGTACAAAAAGATTCCTATCAAAGAAGTGGCTTAACATACTTGTGCATGATATTTA
>Ga0183099_1001195_pt1 | contig 15666 bp, 31 predicted proteins | sample Biomet1_FD_127788 | JGI IMG/M metagenome (GOLD analysis project Ga0183099, IMG submission 127788) | Microbial communities from bioreactor (seeded with anoxic lake sediment) at LBNL, California, USA - Biofuel metagenome 1 | ecosystem: Engineered > Bioreactor > Anaerobic > Unclassified ... | reverse complement strand
GCAGGTGCCGCGGCCGCTGCTCAGGATCTCGCGAAGGCCCTTACCGCGATGCGCTTTGGACATTGCTTCTCTCCTTCAAGGTCTGTGGGGCAAGTCCCAGGGCGGGACTTATTTCTTGTTGGCTAAAGTGGCTTTGCAGATCTTGCAGATCTTGACCTTCTGGCCGTCGATCTCCTGCTCGTAGAGAACCTTGACGCCTTCCCGCTTGCAGACCGGGCAGGTGCCGCGGCCGCTGCTCAGGATCTCGCGAAGGCCCTTACCGCGATGCGCTTTGGACATTGCTTCTCTCCTTCAAGGTCTGTGCTCAGGCCTTCGTGTTCTCGGCGGCCTCGGCAGCCTCGACCTTGGCTTTCGCCTTGGCCTTCTTCTCTTCCTTGCGCTTGTCGCGCGCGGCCTGCTTGCCGTCGTCCTTGCGGTCGACGAGCTCAAGGATGACCATGTCGGCGGCGTCGTGCGCCCGCGTTCCCACGCGGAGAATGCGGGTATAGCCGCCGTTGCGATCCTTCATCCTGGGGCCGATGTCCTTGAAGAGCTTGGCCAACATGGCCTCGTCCTGGATGTCGCGGGCGATGATCCTGCGGTTGTGGACGGTGTCTTCCTTGGCGCGGGTGATCATCTTCTCGGCCGTCTTGCGGACCTCGAGGGCCTTCGCGTGCGTGGTGACGATGCGCTCGTGCTTGAAGAGCACCGTCGTCATGTTGCGGAGGAGGGCCTTGCGGTGGGCGGGCGTCCGGTTAAGCTTGTTGAATCCGATCTTATGCTTCATCGGTCTCTTCCTTCTTCATGGAGAGTTTCAGGTAATTCCGGAGGCCGGAATAATCGGTCATCCCGAGGCCAAGGTTCCACTCCTTGAGCTTGTCCTTGATCTCCTGGAGCGATTTCTTCCCGAAATTCCGGGTCTTGGCGATATCGTCCTCGGTCTTCCGGGTCAGGTCGCCTATCGTCTTGATGTTCGCGTTCTTGAGGCAGTTGGACGAGCGCACGGAGAGCTCGAGCTCCTCGACGGGCGTGTTGAGGATCTGCCTCACGCGCTCCTCGATCTCGTCGCTCTCCTCGTCGCCGCCGGCTTCGCCCTCGTCGAAGTTCACGAAAATCGCGAAATGGTCCTTCGCTATCTTCGCGGCCTCCGCGAGCGCGTCCTCGGGGCGGACCGTCCCGTCGCTCCAGATCTCCAACACCAGTTTATCGTAGTCGGAGCGCTGCCCGACGCGAGTGGGCTCGACCGAGTACTTGACCCTCTTGATCGGCGAGAAGATCGCGTCCATGGGGATGGTCCCCACGACCTCGACGTACTTCTCGTTGACCTCGGAGGGCACGTATCCCCGGCCCAGGTCCACCTGAATCTCGATATCGATCTTGGCGTCGTCCATGAGGGTCGCGATCTTGATATCCGGATTCAGAATCTCAACCGGCTTGTCCTTGCCGAAGAACGAGCCGTCGACGCTCATGGGGCCCTTGAGCTCGTAGAGGAAGGTCGACTGCTCTTCGTCGTTCGGAAGCTTGATCCTAAGCTGCTTGAGATTGTTGAGGACCTCTATCGTATCCTCCACGACCCCGGGAATAGTCTCGAACTCGCTCGTGACGATATGCTGCGCTCCGTCTGAGTCGTAGCGCACGATCCGCACGGCGGTTATTGCGTAGCCCTGGATCGAAGAAAGGAGGATTCGGCGCAGCGTATTGCCGACGGTCGTACCGTAGCCGGGCTCGAAGGGATATGCGAGGAACTTGCCGTAATCCGAGCCGGACTCGCTCTGCTCGTAGGTGATCCCCTTCGGCCTCTTGAAACCCTTGAGGAGGTTCTTCCGCGCCATTTCGGCTCCTTACTTTGAATAGAGCTCGACGACGAGCTGTTCGCGGATATCGGCCATGTCGGTGATGTCCTGGCGATGAGGTATCGAGTTGAACTTTCCCACCATAGAGTCGGGTTCAACCTCGAGCCAGGGCATGACGCCGGAGCGGCCGTATTCCTGGAGGGCGTCTTTCACGACCGCCATCTTCTTTCCGCTCTCATGAACCGTGACCGCGTCGCCGGGCTTCACCTCGAACGAAGGCACGTTGACGCGCTTTCCGTTGACGAGGATGTGGCCGTGAAGGACGAGCTGTCGCGCCTGGGCGCGGGATGAAGCGAAACGGAGGCGATAGACCACATTGTCCAGCCTGCGCTCGAGGAGGGCGAAGAGGTTCTCGCCGGTCTTTCCGGGCTCCCTCAGGGCTTCCTCGAAGGTCTTCCTGAACTGGGCCTCCATGAGGCCGTAGGACCTCTTGAGGCGCTGCTTCTCGCGGAGCTGAATAGCGTACTCAGACTGCTTCGCGGGCCGCGACTTCGGCGCCTTCCCGGGGGGAAGGGCCTTGCGATTGATCGGGCATTTGTCGCTCTTGCAGCGGCTGCCCTTGAGGAAAAGCTTCTTCTGCTCGACTCGGCAGAGCCGGCAGGTCGGTCCGATATACCGTGCCATGTGTGTCGTTCCCCCCTTGCCTTAGATACGACGAGCCTTGCGCGGCCTGCACCCGTTGTGCGGAATGGGCGTCACGTCGTTCATGCTGCGGACCTTGAGCCCGAGGGCTCCGAGCTGGCGAATCGCCGACTCGCGGCCAACGCCCGGCCCCTTCACGTAGACGTGGACCTCGCGAAGGCCCACGGTGAGGGCTTTCTGGACCGCGGTCTCGGTGACGGTCTGCGCCGCGAAGGGGGTGGATTTCTTCGCGCCGCGGAAACCGAGGCCACCGGAGCTGGCCCAAGAGATCGCGTTGCCGTTGAGGTCCGTGATCGTGATGATCGTATTGTTGAAGGTCGCCTGGATGTAGACGTTGCCCTCGTATACGCTCTTCTTCTCTTTCTTCTTCTTAGCGACTGCCACTTTAGCGCTCCTCCCTCATCAGACGGCTTTCTTCTTGTTCGCGACGGTTTTGCGCTTACCCTTGCGAGTACGGGCATTCGTCCGAGTCCGCTGTCCTCTGACGGGCAGGCCCCTGCGGTGCCTGAGTCCCCGGTAGCAGCCGATATCCATGAGCCTCTTAATGTTGAGCGCCGTCTCGGAGCGGAGCCGGCCCTCGACCTTATAGTCGCTCTCTATGACTTTGCGAAGCTCGTTGACCTCGTCGTTGGAGAGGTCGTTCACCTTTTTGTTGGGATCGACCTTGGTCTGCTCGCAAATTTTCCTCGCGCTCGGCCTGCCGAGGCCGTAGATGTACGTGAGCGCGATCTCGATGTGCTTGTTCGGGAGGTCAACTCCCGCTATACGTGCCATGAGTTTCCCTCCTCCCTCAGCCCTGTTTCTGCTTGTGCTTCGGGTTCTCACAGATGATGCGGACCACTCCGTTCCGCTTTATCACCTTGCATTTATCGCAAATGCGCTTGACGCTCGTCCTGACTTTCATGGGTTCCCCCTGCGGCTAAAGGCCGCCTATCTGAGCGGACCTTAGCCGCCATTAAACACTATTTCCTGTAAATGTTCTACAGGTTCCTCGACCTGATGTGTCCCTTGCGCACTATGCCTTCGTGGTGGTGCATCTTGAGGAGCGCCTCCACCTGGGCCATCGTGTCGAGGTCGACGCCGACGAGGATGAGCAGGCTCGTGCCTCCGAGGAGGTAGGCGAGCTGGCTCGGGAAATTGAAGAGCTTGGTCACGATGCTCGGGATCAAGGCGATCAGGGCCAGGTAGATGGAGCCCGGAAGGATGATCCTGTTGAGGATCTTCGTGAGGTGCTCTTCCATCTTCTCGCTTCTGATGCCGGGGATCGAGCCGCCGTTCTCGCGGATATTCTTGGAAATCTCCTGCGGGTTCAGCGTGACCTGGGTATAGAAATAGGCGAAGAAAATGATGAACGCGACATAGAGGAAGTTATACCAGAACCCGTTCGGCGTGAGCCAGTTGGCGAAGTCCCTGAGCCACTTCGCGTTGACGCCCAGGCTCTGCGCGATCTGGAGCGGGAAAGAGAGGATGCTCGACGCGAAGATGACCGGGATGACGCCGGAGGGGTTGATCTTGAAGGGGATGTAGGTGTTCTGGGCGCCGTACATCTTCCTGCCGACCACGCGCTTGGCGTAATTCACGGGGATCTTGCGCTGTCCCTGCTGCTCATAGACCACGAGGGCAATGACAACGAGGAACATGACGAAAACCACGATCGCGTAGACCGGGTTGATGTCGCCGCTCTGGATCTTCTTGACCAGCTCGTAGATCGCGTTGGGAAGACGGGCCACGATGCCGGCGAAGATAAGGAGGGAGACGCCGTTTCCGATGCCCCTCTTCGTTATCTGCTCGCCGACCCAGACCAGGAACATGGAGCCCGCCGTTATCGTGAGTATCGCGAGAAGGGTGTAGGGCAACCTCGCCATGGTGATGGCGTTGGGGATGCGATCCGCCCAAACCGTGACGGCATAGCCCTGGATGATGCACACAAAGATGGAACCGATGCGCGTCCAGAGCTGAACTTTCTTGCGGCCCCCCTCCTCTTCCGCCATCTTTTTGAGGCTGGGGAAGACGATGACGAGGAGCTGCATGATGATCTGCATGCTGATGTACGGCATGACGCCGAGCATGAAGAGCGAGAAGTTCTTGAATGCGCCGCCCGCGAAGAAGTCGAGGTAGTCGGTAACCCCGTTTCCCCCCGCGGACTGGTTCTCAAAATAGACCCTGAGGGCGTTCCCGTTGATGCCGGGGATTGGAAGGTAGACTCCGAGCCGGAATATCATGAGCCAGAAGAGCGTATATAGTATCCGGTCGCGGAGCTCCTTGACGCGGAACATGTCTGTTAACGCATTGCCTGCCATGTTGCCCTGCCTCTTTACGGTGCCTGGATCAGGCGCCGGCCTTCTTCTCGGAACGGATCTCAACCTTGCCGCCGGCCTTCTGGATCTTGTCCAGAGCAGAGGCCGAAACCTTGTCCACGACGAAGGTAAGGGACTTCGTGAGCGAGCCGTCCGCGAGGATCTTCACGAGGCCGTCGGCCTTCTTGATGAGCCCAAGCTTGGCGAGACTCTCCGCATTGACCGCCTCGCCCGCGTTGTAGTGGGACTCGATGGCCTCGAGGTTCACGATCTGCCATTCCTTGCGGAACAGGCTGAAGAAGCCGCGGTGAGGGAGGCGGCGATAGAGGGGCATCTGGCCGCCCTCGAAGCCGGGATAGGTCTTCCCGCCCGAGCGCGACTGCTGGCCCTTGTTGCCCTTGCCGGCCGTGGTGCCCCTTCCGGAGCCCTGGCCTCTACCGACTATCCTCTTCTTCTTCGTTGCGCCGACGGGCGCGTGCAGCTGGAAGTCGGACATTATGCGATCTCCTTAACGGAAAGGAGGTGTCCCACGGCCTTGCACATGCCGAGCACGGCGGGAGAGGCCTCCTTGACGGTCTTAGAGGACACCTTGCGAAGCCCGAGGGAGCGGACCGTGGCCCGGGTCTCGGGAAGCTCGCCGATGGTGCTCTTGATAAGGGTTATCTCGATCTTCTTTGCCATATCGCTCAACCCCACAGATCTTTCAGCGTCTTGCCGCGGTTCTTGGCGACAGCCTTCGCGTCCATCATGTTGTCGACGCCGTCGAAGACAGCGCGCACGATGTTCACGGAGCTCCTGGAGCCGACGCACTTGGAGAGGACGTCGGTGACGCCGCCCGCCTCCATGATGGCGCGGACCGGGCCGCCGGCGATGATTCCGGAGCCGGGACAGGCGGGCTTCAGGTAGACTTTCGTCGCCTTGAAGTTGCCCACGACGTCGTGAGGGATGGTCCCGTTCTTGGTGGGGAGCTTGACCATGTTCCTGCGCGCCCTGTCGATGCTCTTCCTGATGGCCTCGGCGACATCGTTCGCCTTTCCGAAGCCGAAGCCCACGTTGCCGGCGCGATCGCCGACGACGGTGAGGGCGGAGAACGAGAAGCGGCGGCCTCCCTTGACGACCTTGGCCGTCCGGTTCAGCTTGACGAGCTTCTCTACGTAATTGTCTCGCGACTGCGAGTCATCTCTTCTATTTCTGTCCACGCGGGTCCCCCTAGAATTCGATCCCGGCCTTGCGGGCGCCGTCGGCGATGGCCTTGACGATTCCATGGTACTTGTAGCCGTTCCGGTCAAAGACGACCGTCGCGACCTTCTTGTCCTTGAGCCGCTTGCCGATTTCCTCGCCGAGCTTCTCGGCGCCCTCTACGTTCCGCTTGATGCCCTTGAGGGATTCCTCGAGGGTGCTCGCGGAAGCGAGCGTAGCGCCGGCCGCATCATCGACCACCTGCACATAGAGGTAGCGGTTGGATTTGAATACCGTCATCCGCGGCTTCTCAGGGGTTCCTTCGAGGTTCTTGCGGACGTGGAGCTTGCGCTGCTCGCGCTTGCGCAGCTTATCGTTCAGTTCCTTAACGCTCATTGTTCAAGCCTCACTTCACGCCGGTCTTGCCGACCTTCTTACGAATCTGCTCGTCCTCATACCGAATGCCCTTGCCCTTGTAAGGCTCAGGCTCGCGCAGACTTCTCACTTCACTCGCGAACTTGCCTACGAGCCAGCGGTCGGCTCCGGAGACGACGACCTTCTGGTTGTTCGCCTCCACGGCAACGGAGATTCCCTCGGGGATCGCGACTGAGTAATCCGTGGAAAATCCGAGGCTCAAAACAAGGAGCTTGCCCTGCACTTCGGCACGGTAGCCGACGCCGTTGATCATGAGGCCCTTCTTGAAGCCCTCGCTGACGCCGACGACCATGTTCGATATGAGCTTGCGGTAAAGGCCGTGGAAAGCGTTGGCTTCCCTCGTCTCCCCCTTCTTCGCCACATGGACGAGGCCGTCCTTAACGGTTACCTCGACTTGAGAATTGTAGCTCTGCGAGAGCTTTCCCTTGGGCCCTTCCACCGAGATGAGCGTCGGGGTGACAGTCACCTTGACGCCCTGGGGCAGCTGGACCGGCCGTATTCCGATTCTCGACATTTGCTTTTACCCTCTCACTCTTACCAGACGGTGCAGATAAGCTCGCCGCCTACCTGCTTCTCGACCGCTTTCTTGCCAGTCGTCACGCCGCCCGAGGTCGAGATGATCACCGTTCCGTAGCCGTTGAACACGCGGGGAAGATTCTTGTATCCCGCATAGACACGGCGTCCGGGCCTCGAGACTTTTTCAAGTCCGTGGAGGATGGGATCGTTCTCGTCATCGTACTTCAGGAAAATGCGGATGACGTTCGTGCCGTCAGCCTGGATCTTCTTGAAATTCTTTATGTAGCCCTCGGTCTTGAGAATCTTGACGATCTCGAGCTTCAACTTTGAAGTCGGAATGTCGACCTTCTCGTGGCGGGCGCAGCTCGCGTTGCGGATCTTGGTCAGCATATCCGCGATGGGATCAGAAACGCTCATCGCTACCTCCTACCAGCTCGACTTCGTCACGCCCGGTATCATGCCTTCGGAAGCGAGCTTCCGGAAACAGCACCTGCACATCTGGAATTTGCCCATGTACCCTCGGGCTCTACCGCAGATTTTGCAGCGGCGTACGAGCCTTGTCGAGTACTTCGGCGTCTTCTCAGCCTTAAGTATCATCGCCTTGCGCGCCATTCGATACCTTCCTTATTTCCTAAAGGGCATGCCCATCTTGGCGAGGAGGCTCTTCGCCTCCTTGTCGTTGTGGGCAGTCGTAACGATCGCGATGTTGAGGCCCATGATCTTCTCGATCTTGTCGAAGTCGATCTCGGGGAAAATAATCTGCTCGTTAAGGCCGAGAGAGTAGTTTCCATGCCCGTCGAAAGCGTTCGCGTTAACACCGCGGAAATCCTTGACGCGCGGGAGGGCGACGTTCATGAGCCTGTCGAGGAACTCCCACATGTAGTTTCCGCGAAGAGTTACCTTCGCTCCGATTTCCTGCCCCTGACGAATCTTGAAGGTCGCTATGGACTTCTTCGCCTTCGTCTTGATCGCGTGCTGTCCGGTGATGATGGAGAGGTCCTCGACGGCGGCGTCGAGAATCTTCTTGTTCTCCTTGGCCTCGCCGACTCCCATCGACACGATCACCTTGACGACGCGCGGAACCTGCATCGAGGAGGAGTAGCTGAACTCTTTGACGAGCTCAGGCGCGACCTTCTCGCGGTAGATTTTTTTCAGCCGGGGGACGTAGCCTTTCGGAAGGGCGACAGACTCGCCGGTCTTGGCGGCGCTCTCTGCCTTCTTCTTCGCGGCGGCGGCCTTCTTCTCGGCGGCCGCGGCGGCCTTGGCCTTCTTCTCCTCGGCAGCGACCTCGGCGTTCTTCTCTTCAGCCATCAGAGCGCCTCCCCACATTTGCGGCAGACCCGCTTCTTCGCATCGCCCTCGATCTTGTAGCCGATGCGGGTGGGCCCGCACTTCTTGCACACGATCATGAGGTTCGAAATGGCGATCGCCGCCTCGATCTCGACAATGCCGCCGCGATCGGTCTGTTTGCGCTTCTTCATGGCCTTCTTGACCATGTTGACGCCCTCGACCACCGCTCGGCCCTTGGCCTGATCGATATTGACGATCTTCCCCTGCTTGCCCTTGTCCTTGCCAGCGATGACCTGGACGAGGTCCTCCTTGCGGAGCTTGAACTTAGTGTCGGCCATACGCTCTCCTCACAGGACTTCGGGCGCGAGCGAGACGATCTTCATGAAATCGCGCTCACGAAGCTCACGGGCGACGGGCCCGAAAATGCGCTTGCCCTTCGGGTTCTTGTTCGCGTCTATGATAACGCAGGCGTTATCGTCGAAGCGGATATAGGTCCCGTCGGGTCGGCGGTATTCCTTGTGGGTCCTGACGACGACCGCTTTCTCAATCGTGCCTTTCTTGATGGCCGAATTGGGAAGCGCGTCCTTGACCGCGACGACGATGAGGTCGCCCACGCTCGCATAACGCCGCCTGGTCCCTCCGAGCACCTTGATGCACTGGACAATCTTGGCGCCGGAATTGTCGGCCACGGTCAGCTTGCTCTCAACTTGGATCATTTCCCTATCCTTAAGTTGCCTATTTGGCCTTTTCGACGATCTCCGCGAGCCGCCAGCACTTGTCTTTGCTGATGGGGCGGACCTCAACCACGCGAACGGTGTCTCCGACGTGGGCCTCATTGTTCTCGTCGTGGGCCTTGATCCGCTTGGACCTGGTCACGTACTTCTTATACAACGGGTGCAGCTTCCGCATCGTGATCTCGACGACGATGGTCTTGGCCATCTTGTCGCTCACGACGATCCCCTGAAGGATCTGCTTGTTCGCTTTCTGGACGGACGTTTCCACGTTCCTCTCCTTAGCGCCTAGCGCGCTTGCTCGGCGTCATGCTGGCCGATCAGAGTCTCGAGCCGCGCAATCTGGCGGCGGAGCGTCCGCTTCTGAAGCGGGTTCTCGAGGTGCCCGACAACCGCCTGGAAACGGACATCGAGGTACTTCCTCCTGAGCTCGCTTCTCTTGACGAGGAGTTCCTCGTACTTGAGCTCCTTGAACGAATTCTTCATGGCCTCACTCCATTTCCGAGCGCATCGCGAATCGGGTCTTCACGGGGAGCTTGGAGCCGGCGAGGCGCATGGCCTCCTCGGCGACCTTAGGCTCAACGCCCGAAAGCTCGAAGAGCACGGTGCCCGGCCTAACGACCGCTACCCAGTACTCAATGGCGCCCTTGCCCTTGCCCATGCGCGTCTCGAGCGGCTTCTTGGTGTAGGGCTTGTCAGGGAAAATCCTGATCCAGAGCTTTCCACCGCGCTTGATATAGCGGTTGAGCGCGATACGGGCCGCCTCGATCTGGCGGTTCGTGAGCCACTCGGGCTCCAGACAGACAAGGCCGTACTCGCCAAAGGCGATGGTGTTGCCCGTATGGGCCACGCCATGCACGCGTCCGCGCTGTATGTTTCTGTACTTGACTCTCTTGGGACTCAGCATAGCTTAGCTCCTCGCCTTGTCCTCGTCGGCCTTTACGGGGCTAACGGGGCGCTCGGACCGCTCTCCGCGAGGAGCGCGCTCCCCGCGATCGGACCGCTCACCGCGCTCGGGGCGATCGCCGCGGCCCTCATAGGGGCGCTGCTTCCGCACGAGCTGACCGGCATCTTCGTTCTTATCCTGGCGATACACCATGCCCTGGTAGATCCAGACCTTGACGCCGATCTTGCCGAAGGTCGTGAGGGACTCGGCGAAACCGTAGTCGATGTCCGCGCGGAGCGTATGGAGAGGCACGCGGCCTTCCTTGTGCTCCTCGGTGCGGGACATGTCCGCTCCGCCCAAGCGGCCGGAGACGCGGATCTTGCAGCCCTGGGCTCCGCCCTTCATGGCGTTCGACACGGCCATCTTGAGAGCCTTGCGGAAGGATCCGCGGTTCTCGAGCTGGCGGGCGATGTTCTGCGCCACGACCTGGGCGTTGGTGTCGGTCTTCTTGACTTCCTTGATCTTGATCTGGACCTTTTTCTCGGCCATCTTCTGGATCTGGGCGCCAATGGCCTCGATGTTCGCACCCTTGATGCCGATGAGGACGCCGGGGCGGGCCGTGTGGATCACGACCGTCACCCGCTGGGGGTGGCGAACGATCTCGATCTCGGAGATCTCCGAGCCCTTGGTCTCGGGGAGCTCGTGGATGCGATTGCGGATGGCGAGGTCCTCGTGGAGCGTCTTCGCGTAATCGCGCGGATCGACGTACCAGTGCGACTTCCAGTCCTTGTTGATGCCGAGTCGCAGTCCGATAGGACTTACTTTATTGCCCACGTTACGCCTCCGCCTTTCCGATCTCGTCGATGGTGACGCTGATATGGCACATCCTCTTGATGAGCATATCGGCTCTTCCGCGAGCGCGGAACCAGACGCGCCGCATGCGCGGGCCTTCGTCGATCCGGAGCTCCTTAATGTAGAGCATGCTCTCGTCGAGCTTCTTGTTCTGATTAAGGGCGTTGGAAGCGGCGGAAACGACCACCTTCTGAATCAACTTCGCGCCCTTGTTCGGGACGTTCTCTAGAATGGCGATGGCCTGGGGATAGGACTTCATCCTCACGAGGTCGGCGACGGGCCTGACCTTGGAGGGCGAAGCGATAAGCCACTTGGCAGTCGCCCTGTAACCTGTTTTCTTGGCAGCCATGGTCGCGGGCCTCACTTCTTCTCGGCTTTCTTGTCGCTACCCGCATGTCCGCGGAAAATCCGGGTGGGAGCAAACTCGCCGAGCTTGTGGCCGACGAGGTTCTCGGTCACGTAGACCGGCACCCACGTCTTGCCGTTATACACAGAGATGGTCTGACCAACCATTTCGGGAATGATCGTCGACGTGCGGGAGAAGGTTTTCACCATCTTCTTGTCTCCCGCCTTGCTCATCTCTATGACCTTCTTGTATAGGCTCTTCTCAATGAAGGGCCCTTTCTTGACGGACCTAGACACTTTAGGGCTCCTCCCTTACTTCCGGCGCTTAACGATGAAGCGGCTCGACGGCTTGTGCGGGTCGCGCGTCTTGTAACCCTTGCACGGCTGGCCCCACGGAGTCACAGGCTGCTTGTAGCCCTTTCCACGGCCTTCGCCGCCTCCATGCGGATGGTCGACCGGGTTCATGACCGTGCCGCGCACGGTGGGTCGAATGCCCAACCATCGAATTCTTCCGGCCTTGCCGTAGCGCTCGTTCATGTGGTCTTCATTGCCGACCGCCCCGATGGTGGCCGAGCACTTCTTGAAGATCATGCGGAGCTCTCCGGAGGGGAGCTTGATCGTGACGTAGTCTCCCTCTTTGCCCACGACGAGGGCGCTGGCGCCGGCGGAACGGGCAAGCTGCCCGCCCTTGCCGAGCGTGAGCTCGACGTTGTGGATCGTGATGCCCACCGGGATCGCCTCGAGCGGAAGCGAGTTGCCCGCCTCGATCGGGGCGTCGGCGCCGGCCACGATCTTCTGGCCGACCGAGAGTCCCTTGGGGCTGATGATGTAGCGCTTCTCGCCGTCGACGTACTTGACGAGGGCGATGTTCGAGGACCTGTTGGGGTCGTACTCGATGCCGGCCACGACGCCGGGAATGCCGATCTTGTCGCGCTTGAAGTCGATCTCGCGGAAGAGCTGCTTGTGTCCGCCGCCCTGATGGCGCACGGAAATACGGCCGTTGGAGGCCCGCCCGCCATGCGATTTCTTACCCCAAGTAAGGGACTTCTCGGGCTTGCTCTCATTGGTGGTGATCTCTTCGTTCACCACCTGCACCCGGTGCCTGAGGCCCGGCGTGATCGGCCTGAATGTCTTAATACCCATAATTTCCCCTTACGCTTATGCGCCCTCGAAAACTTTGATCGTCTCGCCGGGCGCGACGCGGACGATAGCCTTCTTCCACGTGGCGGTCACGCCAGCGCGTCCCCGCAGCCTTTTGGGCTTGGAGGCCACGTTGATGACCCTGCAGGAGACGGCGTGCACATTGAAGGCCTCGCTGACCGCTGCCATGATCTCCGGCTTGCTCGCCCTGGCGTTCACGCGGAAGGTGTACTGTCCCTGCTCGCGGATAACGTTGCTCTTCTCGGTGAGCACGGGCTCGATCAGGATCGACTCGTATTCCATCGTTCCGTCTCCTTACTTGTCCGCGTAGAACTCGTTCAGGCCCTTCACAGCGGACTCGAGAACGAGAACCTTCCGGCCGTAGAAGAGATCGTGGGCGCGGAGGCGATTGTACGAGAGGAAGTTGAGCCAGGGGAGGTTCCTCCCGGCGCGCTTCACGGCCGCGTCATCGTCTTTAAGGATGATCACGGTCCTCTCGGGATTCTTGTCGGACACAAGGGCCTCGAGCTTCTGCACGAGATCCTTGGTCTTGCCGGTCTCGACGGTGAAATCCTCCACCACCGAGAGAACGCCGTTCTGGGCCTTGAGGCTCAGGATGGTCTTCAGCGCGAGCCTCTTCACCTTTTTGGGGAGAAGATAGGAGAAATCGCGATGCCTGGGTCCGAACACGATTCCGCCGCCCACAAAGAGGGGGACTTGGAATCGCCCTGGCGGGCGCGGCCGGTGCCCTTCTGGGCATAGGGGCGCTTGTTCGTGCCATGGACCTCGGCTCTCGTCTTCGTATGGGCAGTGCCCACGCGGGCGTTCGCGAGCTCGTTGTTGATCGCGTAGTAAATGACGTCCTCGTTTATAGGCAGGCCGAAGACCGAGTCAGAAAGCTCGATGCTCCGGAGTTCCTTGCCCTGCAAGGAAACGACCTTCTTTTCCATTCTGGTCCTCCGCCTTACTTCGTCTTCTTGACCGCGCCGCGGACGACCACGGTGCAATTCCGCGGGCCCGGGACGGCTCCGCGGACAAGGATACAAGCCTTTTCCGCGTCCACACGGACGACCCTGAGGTTCTGAACCGTGACAGTCTCGTTGCCCATATGGCCGGGGAGCTTCACGTTCTTAAAGGTCTTGTGAGGCCAGGTGCTCTGGCCGGTAGAACCGGGCTCGCGGTGGAACTTGGAACCGTGGCTGGAACGTCCGCCGGAGAAGTGCCAGCGCTTGATAACGCCCTGAAAGCCCTTTCCCTTGGATACCGCGGAAACGTCCACGAAGCGAATGCCCTCGAAGGCTCCAGCCTCGATCTTGTCGCCGACCTTGACCTCGCGACCAAAATCGCGCATCTCGCGCAGGATCTTGGAAGGGGCGATCCCCTCGGGGAACTGACCCGCATAGGCCTTGGTGGTCCGGTTCTTCTTCATCTCTCGGACGCCGAGGACGACGGAATCGTATCCGTCCTTCTCAGTGGACTTGGTCCCGACGACGACATTGGGAGTGAACTCGATCACCGTAACGGGAACGAGTCTTCCGGTCGCGTCGAAGATCTGAGTCATCCCGATCTTCTTTCCGATTAGTCCAAACATTCGAACGCTCCTAGCGTTGAACGACTCCGGCACAAAGCCGGGCGTTTACTGCTGGATATAAGGGCTAGGCCCCTACTTACTGCTTGATCTCGACGTCCACGCCCGCAGGAAGCTCGAGCTTCATGAGCGCATCCATGACATCGGGGGTTGGATCGATGATGTCGATGAGCCGCTTGTGGGTCCTCATCTCGAACTGCTCCCTGGACTTCTTGTGAACATGCGGAGACCGGAGAACCGTGTACTTGTTGATCCGCGTCGGAAGGGGAATCGGTCCCGCAACCTTCGCACCGGCCTTCTGCACGGTCTGTACGATTCCACGGGCGCTGTCGTCGATTAGGCGCACGTCGAAGCCTCTAAGCTTGACCCGAATCCTGTCCTTCATAAAACCCTCCAAAGATCTCTTGCGTATGTCCCTGACGGACGGTACCCTGGCGGGCCAGTCAATCGAGCATTACGCCGCAAGGCCGGGGAGCCTTGCAAGAAGCACGGCAAAGGAAACGCTTTCTATGCCGAATCCTCGCCAAAAAACCAGCTACAGTTTCAAAAAGCCGCCGTCCGGACGCTCTTCAGGAACGCCCGAACGGCTGACAAGGCACAGTATATACTTACTCGACGATGTCGACAACCTGTCCGGAAGCGACCGTGTGTCCACCCTCACGGATGGCGAACTTGAGTCCCTTCTCCATGGCGACAGGGTAAATCAGCTCGACGTTGATCTCGCTGTTGTCTCCCGGCATGACCATTTCCTTCCCCTCGGGGAGATTGACGGTGCCGGTGATGTCGGTCGTGCGGAAGTAGAACTGCGGCCGATAACCGGAGAAGAAGGGGCTGTGGCGCCCGCCCTCGGCCTGGTTAAGGCAGTAGATCTGGCCTTTGAACTTCGTGTGCGGGGTGATCGAGGCCGGTTTGGCGAGGACCTGTCCGCGCTCGGTGTCGTTCTTCTCAACTCCGCGGAGGAGGACGCCGACGTTGTCTCCGGCCTCTCCCTGATCGAGGGTCTTGTTGAACATCTCGATGCCGGTGACGACAGTCTGCTTCGTGGGCTTTATGCCGACGATCTCGACGTTGTCGTTCATCTTGACGATACCGCGCTCGACACGGCCCGTGACGACGGTGCCGCGGCCGGAGATCGAGAACACGTCCTCGATCGGCATGAGGTAGGGCTTGTCGGTGGCGCGGACGGGGTCGGGGAAGTAGCTGTCCATGGCGTCAAGGAGCTCCTGGATGCACTTCGTGGCCTCGGGATTGTCGGGCTCGGAGAGAGCCTTGAACGCGGAGCCCTTGATGATCGGGGTCTTGTCGCCGGGGAACTTCTGGAAGTTGAGGAGGTCGCGAACCTCTTCCTCGACGAGCTCGATGAGCTCGGGATCGTCCACGAGGTCGATCTTGTTGAGGAAGACGATGATGGAAGGAACGCCGACCTGGCGAGCGAGGAGGACGTGCTCGCGAGTCTGGGGCATGACGGAGTCAGGCGCCGAGACGACGAGGATGGCGCCATCCATCTGGGCGGCTCCGGTGATCATGTTCTTGATGTAGTCGGCATGGCCGGGGGCAGTCAATGTGCGCGTAGTGGCGCTTCGCGGACTGATACTCGAGGTGCCGGGTATTGATAGTGATACCGCGGGCCTTCTCCTCGGGGGCGTTGTCGATTTCGTCGAACTTGAGAGCCTTATCGCCAAACTTACGGGCGCAATACTGCGTGATTGCAGCGCTCAGGGTCGTCTTACCGTGGTCAATGTGGCCGATCGTACCAACATTCATATGTGGTTTGGTACGCTCGAATTTCTCTTTAGCCATGCTACTCCTCCTTGGCTTCGTACCGCCAATAGTTTCCTACGTGGGTTTTCCGAGTATACAGGAAGTGTCAAGCCTATGCAAGTGGCTCGAAACGCAAGAACCGTGCCTGGTACGAGGCCTTTCCCTCGCTCGC
>Ga0183099_1001194_pt1 | contig 15672 bp, 18 predicted proteins | sample Biomet1_FD_127788 | JGI IMG/M metagenome (GOLD analysis project Ga0183099, IMG submission 127788) | Microbial communities from bioreactor (seeded with anoxic lake sediment) at LBNL, California, USA - Biofuel metagenome 1 | ecosystem: Engineered > Bioreactor > Anaerobic > Unclassified ... | reverse complement strand
GGTCCCATTCCGAACCCAGAAGTTAAGTCCCTATACGCCGAAAGTACTTGGAGAGTAGTCTCCTGGGAGGATAGGTATTTGCCAAGCTTTTCTATAGGGCAGTGGCTCAATTGGTAGAGTAACGGTCTCCAAAACCGTCGGTTTAGGGTTCGAGTCCCTACTGCCCTGCCACATAATTATTTAAGAACAATTAAATTGTTCTTTTTTTATTGCAAAAATTATTTGAAATATTAGACCTTTGCACGCTTCGAATTTTTAGTACAAAATATAAAACCTAAGCCTAGGACGCTTACCCCCTTAATGTTAAATCATATTTAAGTTCTAATAAAATTATAAAGTCTAGCGTCACGCTGGTTCGGTGAAGCTGAAAAGCTTCGGTATTTTGTGCTTTTTTCAAACGAACAAAATACTCTATTGTGCAGAGCTCTTAATATAGTTTATAGTCTTATGCAAAAATCTTTTATGATAATTTTCAGTAAAAATAAAAACACACTCATGTGTGTTTTTAAAAGATTACTTCTTATTTTTTTAAATTTAACTTGAAGACTAAGAATATCTTAAAGATTATCCATTTAACGTACTCAAAATGAGTAGTAAATCGTAGTATTGCCTTGAGAATTACTTTTTATTTTAAATATCCAACAATAGATTTTCCATGATACTCTTTAAAATCTAATTTATTATTTAAGCTATCCAAACTATCTTTAGTAATATTTCCTGCTGCTACAAAAGTTATATCATTTCCATAAAGTCTATTTATAGTCTTTAAAAATCCTATAGCATCTTCTGCCTTATCTTTTTTACCACTAGTTAATACTCTATCTATCCCAATTTCTATAAGCTGTTCTATAGCTTTATTATAATCTTTTACTTCATCTATAGCTTTATGAAATGTTATATGCATTGGTTTAGCAATTTTTACTACTTCTTTCATAAATTCTGTATCAATTTCTCCCTTATTATTTAAAGATCCGATAGCGATACCCTCAACCTTTATATTTTTAAGATTTCTAATTTCTTGAATCATTAGTTCTTTTTCTTTTTTTGTATAGATAAAATTCCCCTCTCTAGGCCTTACCATTACAAAAACAGGGATGTTAAGAAATTTTAATGCTTCTTTTACCTCATTAAAACTTGGACTAAGCCCTCCAACGGCTAAATTACTACAAAGCTCTATTCTATTTGCACCTAAAGCTTCAGCATTAATACCTTCAGTAAATCCTTCACAACAAGCTTCTTTAATCATTTTTTATCTTTCCCTCCTTCAAAATTAACTTAAATAAAAAATTTATTTAAATTTTTTATTTAAGTTAATTTTATTTATAAATAAATAATAAAAAGCAAGCTTTTCAGCTTGCCTAATTATTATTTATTTGATATAGAATCTATTCCAGGTAAAACTTTTCCTTCTAAATACTCAAGAGAAGCTCCTCCACCTGTAGAGATATGTGTAAATTTGTTAGCATATCCTAATTGAATAGCCGCTGCTGCAGAGTCTCCTCCACCAATTATAGTCATAGCTCCTTCTAAGTTAGCTATAGCTTCACAAACACCTATAGTTCCTTTTGCGAAGTTTTCCATTTCGAAAACTCCCATTGGTCCGTTCCAGATAACTGTTTTAGCACCTTTTAAAGTGTCAGCAAATAATTTAATTGATTCTGCTCCGATGTCTAATCCCATCTCGTCATCAGCAATTTCTTTTACAGAAACAGATCTGAAAGCTGTATCATTTTTAAATTCTTTAGCAGCTAAAGTATCTACTGGTAATACTAATTTAGCTCCTGCTTTAACTAATAATTCTTTAGCTAATTCAATTTTATCTTCTTCAACTAATGATTTTCCTATGTTGTATCCTTGAGCTTTTAAGAATGTAAACATCATTCCTCCACCAACAATTATTTTGTCAGCTTTAGCAATTAAGTTTTCTATAACTCCTATTTTGTCAGAAACTTTAGCTCCACCTAAGATAGCTACTAAAGGTAATTCAGGTGCATCAACTGCTCCTCCAACAAATTTAATTTCTTTTTCCATTAAGAATCCTGCAGCTGATTCAGCTATGTTAGCAGCAATTCCTACGTTAGAAGCATGAGCTCTGTGAGCTGTTCCAAATGCATCATTAACAAATACATCTCCTAAAGAAGCCCAGTATTTTCCTAACTCAGGGTCATTTTTAGATTCTTTTTTACCATCAAGATCTTCGAATCTTGTGTTTTCAAACATCATGATTTCTCCGTCTTTTAATTCTGCTACTGCTGCTTCTAAAGCTGCACCTCTTGTTTCAGGAACAAATTTAACAGTTTTCCCTAATAATTCTTCTAATTTTTTTGCAGCTGTTGCAAGAGATTTTTTAGCTTTATCAGCTTCTTCTTTAATTTTTCCTAAATGAGAGAAAGCAATTACTTTTCCACCATTTTCTAATATATATTTAATAGTAGGTAAAGCTTCTACTATTCTATTGTCATTAGTTATAACGCCATCTTTCATTGGAACATTGAAGTCTACTCTTACTAAAACTTTTTTCCCTGCAACTTGTAAATCAGTTACGATTTTTTTTGCCATTCTTTATTCCTCCTAATTTTTTTATTTATTTAAAAAATGCGGAAACCTAAGTTTCCGCAAAGTTATAAAACTAATTACTTAGCTATTTGAACAAAGTGTTTTAATGTTCTGATTAATTGAGCTGTGTAAGACATTTCGTTATCGTACCAAGCAACAGTTTTAACTAATTGTTTGTCTCCAACTGTCATTACTTTTGTTTGAGTTGCATCAAATAATGATCCAAATTCGCATCCAATGATATCTGATGATACTAATTCTTCTTCAGTATATCCATAAGACTCAGTTGCAGCAGCTTTCATTGCAGCATTGATTTCAGCTACTGTAGTATTTTTTTCTAATACAGTTACTAACTCAGTTAAAGATCCAGTAATTACTGGTACTCTTTGAGCAGCTCCATCTAATTTTCCATTTAATGCAGGTATAACTAATCCAATTGCTTTTGCAGCTCCAGTTGTGTTAGGAACTATATTTGCAGCAGCAGCTCTTGCTCTTCTTAAATCTCCTTTAGCATGAGGACCATCTAAAGTCATTTGATCTCCAGTATAAGCATGAATAGTTGTCATTAACCCTTCTACTACACCAAATTTATCTTGTAATACTTTAGCCATTGGTGCTAAACAGTTAGTTGTACAAGAAGCTCCTGATATAACTGTTTCAGTTCCATCTAAAATATCGTGATTTACGTTAAATACTACTGTTTTTACTTCACCAGTTGCTGGAGCAGAAATTACTACTTTTTTAGCCCCTGCTTGAATGTGTAATTCAGCTTTTTCTTTAGCTACGAAGAAACCAGTACATTCTAATACTACGTCTACTCCTAAATCTTTCCATGGTAAATCTGCAGGATTTTTTTGAGCGAAAGTTTTGATTTCTTTTCCGTCTACTACGAAAGCTCCTTCTTTAGTTTCGATAGTTCCATCGAATCTTCCTTGAGCTGTATCATATTTGAAAAGGTGTGCTAACATTTTTGCATCTGTTAAATCATTGATAGCCACTACATCAAACTCAGGATTTTTAGCCATTAATCTTAATGCTAATCTTCCAATTCTTCCAAACCCATTAATTGCTACTTTAACTGCCATTAATTATACCTCCTAAATTTTTTATTATATATATATTTATATAACTTATACACTTTATAATATAACGTATAAAATAGCTCTTGTCAATTTTTTATTTTCATTGATTTATTTGTTTCACAACAAATTCTTTTACACTATTTTAGTTATTAATTAATTTTTTTATATCCGTTGGTAATTCTGCTTCAAATTCTTGTATCTCTTTTGTTTTGGGATTAACAAGTTTAAGTTTATAAGCATGTAACAATTGTCTTTTTGCTCTTAAATCTAAACCATCATAGAGTTCATCACCCATAATAGGATGTCCCATAGTGCTTAAGTGAACTCTTATTTGGTGAGTTCTTCCAGTGAAAAGTTCACATTCTATAAGAGTATAGTCTTCAAATCGTTTTAATACTTTGACTGCTGTTTTAGCTTCTTGTCCGCCTTTTTCAATAGAAAGTATTTCTCTTCTTAGACTTTCTCCAACTCTTCCGATAGGTTCTTCTATAATAAACTCATCTTTTTCTACAATGCCTTTTACTATAGCAAGATATTTTTTCTTAACATCTACCTTATCTTGTAAAAAAGCTTGAGCAAAAGCTGTTTTAGTAATTACAATAAGTCCACTAGTATTCATATCAAGCCGGTTATAAAACCTAGGAACAGTAATGTTTCCAGTTTTTTCTAAAAAATAATGAACTATACCATGAGCTAATGTTTTATCTACTTTTTTCAAAGTAGGATGAACAACAATAAAAGGTTCTTTATTAATTATCAGCAGTTCACTATCTTCATAAACAATATCTAAATCCATTGCTATTGGTTCAATATTAGTACCTTTATTTTTTTCTATAACTTGTAATCTGTTTAAAGGTTTAATCTTTTTATCTGAGCGAACTTCTTTATTATCAAGTATAAATTTCATGTTTCTCATACTTCTACTCGAAAAGTGTTGTACTTCTTTTAAATATTTGGCAACAGTGTAGCCTTTATATTCTTTTTCTATAATAAATTTTTTCATTTATCATCCTTTACAAATTACATATATCACTATCTTATCAAAAACAAGACTTATTGTCAACTAAAACAGAAATTTTCTGTTCTGTTTTTCACTAAATCTTTGCTTGTATTTATAAAATTTATGTTAGTGATTATTGAGCTATATTTATATTTTTTATTCTTTAACAATTTTATTTCTGATAATAATTGCATTAAATTTACATTTTTCAAAGCAAAGCCCACATCCAATGCATTTATGTTCTAAAATTTTATGTTTTTGCTTAATCTCTCCTTCTATTGCTTCTACAGGACAGACTCTTTTACATGCAGTACATCCAATACAATTTTCTGGGATTATTTCTGCTATTTTATATTCTTTTAATTCACTTTTAATAGCATTGGTTGGACATTTTAATGCACATATACCACAGTTAATACATTTTTCATGGTCTATTTTGGCTAAGTTTCCACTAATCTCAATAGCATTTACTGGACATGATTTGGCACAAAGACCACAAGCAATACATGCAATACTACAGTTTGATTTTGCTATCTGAGCTTTTTCTCTATTGTTACAAAGAACGGTTACTTTCGATTTTTCAGGAACCATTTTAATAACTTTTTTCGGACAAACTTTAACACATTTTTCGCAAGAGATACATTTACTTTCGTCGACAATTACTATACCTTTATCATTAGTGTAGATAGCGTCTGCAGGGCAAACTTTTTGACAATCGCCATAACCTAAACATGAATACATACATGCTTTGTCTCCCCCAAAATATAAGTTCGCATTTGCACAAGTTTTGATATCTGCATCAAAATCATACAATTTTTTAACTTTTACATTATCACCCTGACAAAATACTCTAGCAACTTTTTTTTCAGAAATTCCTGCACTCTTACCAGTAAGTTCTTCTAAGGCTTTTCTAACTTCTTCTCCCCCAGGGGAGCAAAGATTTATCTCAGCTCCTTTTGCAATCCCATCAGCATATCCAGAACATCCTGGGTATCCACAAGCACCACAGTTAACACCAGGAAGAATATTTAATATTCTTTCAACTTTCTCGTCTTTTTTTACCTCAAATTTTTTTGATGCATAGGCTAAAAATAATCCCATAAGTAATCCTAAAATTCCTAATATAATTATTGGTATAAAACTTCCCATAAATTTTCCTCCAGTATTAAATCTTTATTCCGCTAAAGCCCATAAAATGCCATAGCTAGTATCCCAGCAGTTATAAATGCTATTCCAATTCCCTTAAAAGATACAGGGACATCAGAATACTCGAGTCTTTCTCTTATACCAGCCAGTATAACAAGAGCTAGAGTAAAACCAACAGCTCCTGCAAAGCCACTTGCCATAGATTCAACAAAGCTGTATTCTTCTTTAATGTTGATTATTGCTACTCCAAGCACAGCGCAGTTAGTTGTTATTAAAGGTAAAAACACTCCAAGAGCTTTATAGAGATTAGGACTAAATTTTTCTGTAGCCATTTCCACAAATTGTACTAAAGAAGCAATTATAAGGATAAAGGTTATAGTTTGTAAATACTCTAATCCATTAGGTATTAAGACATACCTATTTACTATCCATGTAACAGATGATGCTAAAGTCATAACAAAAGTTACAGCCATACCCATTCCTAAAGAACTCTCAATTTTTTTTGATACACCCATAAAAGGACATAAACCTAAAAATCTAGAAAATATAAAGTTATTAATTAATATAGATGAAATTATTATACCTATTAGTTTTCCTAAATCCATATTATCTACTTCCTTTTTGTTTGTACTTGTTTATAATCGCAACTAGTACACCAATAGTTATAAAAGCGCCCGGTGGTAATATAAAAATCATAGCTGGATCAAATAATTTATCTACTATAGAAAGTCCAAATAATTTACCGCTTCCAAGAATTTCTCTAATGGAACCAATTACTGTTAATGATAAAGTAAATCCTAATCCATTTCCAATGCCATCAAACATAGAATTTAAGATACTATTTTTGGAAGCATAACTTTCAGCTCTTCCAAGAATAATACAGTTAACTACAATAAGAGGAATGAATATTCCTAAAACTTCATATAAACTTGGAAAGTAAGCTTTCATACTTAATTCTAATACTGTTACAAGAGTAGCAATAACCATTATATACGCAGGTATCCTTATTTTGCTAGGGATTAAATTTTTTATCATAGAAATTATGACATTTGATAGAATCAAAACAAATAATGTTGCAAGTCCCATAGCTATACCATTTACAGCAGAAGTTGTTACTCCTAAAGTAGGACAAAGGCCTAAGAATAAGACAAAAGTTGGATTTTCTTTAAAAATACCTCTACTTATTTCTCTAAAATTTATTTTCATTATTTTTTCACCTTCTCGTCATAAACTTTTAGAATTTTTATTAATTCTGAATGAACTGCTTTTGGAGAAATAGTGGCACCTGCAAAGGAATCAATACCTACCTTAAATTCATAATTTTTATCTCTATCAACCCATTTTTTTAACCAATCTTCATTAAAAATCTTATCACCTAAACCAGGGGTTTCTTTAGCACTAAGAATTTTTACTCCCTTTATTTTACCACTCAAGTCAAAGGCCATAGTAAGATTGATTTCTCCGCCATATCCTTGACCTATTCCTGAAACTACATAACCTATTTTTTCAGTATCTTTATATGCTGGATAAAAAAATATCCTTCTGCATCTATTTTTTCATTTTCTTTAAAGTTATTTGCTTCAGAATAAACGGCTTTTCTAGCATCTATTTGGGCAGTTGCGTTTCTTTCGTTAATGATAGGAGTTGTTTTATTATTAACAAAATTTAAGATACCAGCAGAAATAGCAGCAATGATTAATAATACTAAACCAAAATGTATAAATTCTTTCATTTAGATTTCACCTCGCTAAATCTTTTAGGTCTAATATATTTATTGATAAGAGGAGTGAAGCCATTCATTATCAAAATAGAGAAAGCAACGCCTTCTGGATATGACCCTTTTAATCTAATAAGCATAGTTATTGAAGCAATTCCTATTGCAAAAATTATTTTTCCTTTATTGGTATAAGGAGTAGTTACCATATCTGTTGCCATAAAAAATGCGCCCAAAATTACTCCTCCAGACAAAATATGATGCAGAGGGTTTTGCCCAAAAATTAGAGCAATTATTCCGACTAAACCAATGATTGTAAAAGGTACTTTGTAGTCAATGTGCTTTTTGTAAATAAGATAGAATCCACCAATAATAAGAGCTAATGCAGAAGTTTCTCCTAAAGAACCTCCCATTTTTCCTGTAAATAAATCTGAAATGGGATGAGAAAACAATCCACTTAAATCTTCACCTTTTTTCATGAGGGTAAGTACAGTAGCACCAGTTATTCCATCAGCATTAATATATTTGCTAGCACCTTCAAATCCTTTTGCTAGGGGCCAAGTAGTCATTGCTACAGGATAACTAATCATTAAAAAAATTCTACCTACTGCTGCTGGATTGAAAATATTGTGGCCAAGTCCTCCAAAGACCATTTTTCCTAAAGCTATACTAATAAAGGCTCCAAGAATGACTAATGGATATGGTAAACTTGATGGAACTAAGAATGCTAATAAAATCCCTGTTATTATAGCACTTCCATCAAAATGTGATTTTTCCTTTTTCATGTATTTATTTAATAAAATCTCTGTAGCCAGACAACTTAGTACAGAAACTACAGTAATTAATAAGGCTCTTATTCCAAAAAAATAAGTACTTGCTAATAATGCGGGGGTTAGAGCAATTATTACATCATACATTATTTTTTCAACATTTTCTTTTGTTCTTATATGGGGAGATGACCCCATTCTATAAAGTTTTTCCATAATGCCTCCTAGTTCTTTATTTCCATGCTTCTTAACTTAGCTTTTCCTATTCTAATCCCCTCAGTAAGAGGACGCTTTGATGGACAGACGAATTGACAGCTTCCACATTCAATACACTCCAAAAGATTGTATTCTTTAAATTCTTCCCATTTCTCGAATTGAGCAAATTTGGCATACATTAATGGAGATAACCCCATGGGACAAGCATCAACACATTTTCCACAACTTATACAAGCTTTGGATTTGTAAGGATTAGTTTCTTCTGGAGTCAATGCAAGTATTCCCGAAGTTCCTTTGATTACAGGAACAGATTCTGTATGTTGTGCTATACCCATCATGGGACCACCAGTTAAGAGTTTATCCATTTTTTCTCTGTTTATTCCAACACTATCAATAATTTCTTTGATAGGAGTTCCTATCAGTACTCTATAGTTTTTAGGGGTTTCTATGGCTCCCCCACTAACAGTAATAACTTCTTCTATAACTGGATAACCATTGATAATAGAATTGAAAATCCAGTAAGCAGTAGTAACGTTAATAACAACAACTCCCACATCCATAGGAAGTTTGCCTGTAGGGATGTTTTTATTGCAAATAGCTTTAATAAGTTGTTTTTCTCCACCTTGCGGATATTTAGTTGCTAAAACAGCTAGTTCAATATCTGTTTTGTTAATTAGAGCCTTTTTAAAGGACTCTATCGCTTCTTTTTTGTTATCTTCTATACCTATAAATGCTTTATGAACTCCGAGAATATACATGGCTATCTCTATACCTTTTATTATCTCAGTAGTTTTTTCGATAGATATACGATTATCACTATTAAGGTAAGGTTCACATTCAGAAGCATTAATTATTAAAGTATTAATTTCTTTGTCTTTAGGTGGATTTAGCTTGATATGTGTGGGAAAAAGAGCTCCTCCTAATCCGACAACACCTAAATCTCTCATTTTATCTAAGAGTTCATTTTTAGATTTCTCTTTGTAATTATCTAAAGTATTAAAAACTACTAATTCATCTTGGAAATCGTTTTCAATAACAATAGTGTTAACTTTTCCTCTTAACGAAAAAGGAAGTATATCAATTTTTATAACTCTACCACTTACTGATGAATGTATAGGAACAGAAACGGCTCCAGTACTATCAGCAATTTTTTGACCTTTTAAAACTCTATCGCCTATTTTGACCAAAGGTTCACAGACAGAACCTATATGCTGTAATAGAGGTATGTATACAATTTCTGGACTTTTGAAATTTTCAATTACAAGATGCTCAGTTGATGATTTATTTTCTGGCGGATGAATTCCACCTTTAAATTTGAATAAAGTCATGGTACCTCCTAAACTTAATTAAGTAATTTTAGTCAACACTATATTCTACAATACTTTCCATGAAAATTCTACATAAAATCAAAGTTTAATTCTTCACAAAGCATTGAAAACTAAAGCTTACGAAACCTTTGATATACGAAATAAAATCATGTGATTTTTTTAAGTTGAGAGATTGAAATATAAAAAAAATATAAAAAAATTATTTGGTTAAGAACATTGAAAAAAATGTGACATAGATTGTTAAAAATAATTAATAAATATAGAATTTTATTTTAGTTGATATTATTGACTGAAGTTGTGAATTTAAATGTTTTAGTTTTTTATAAAAAAACGTATAAAGTTTGACTGGTTTTTATTAGGGGAATATAAGTATAGTGATTTATTCGAACAAATAGCGGTCAAATAGTCTGTTAGAAGCACACAACTATTATGGAACATAAAGGTTATTAAACGTTCACCTGTAAGCAAAAAAAAGTGGACTTCATTTATATACTGTGATATGCTTAATGTGTAATTGATGTTAAAATAAATTTGTAGCTTAAAATGAGGTAAAAATGAGAAATATAAAATTGATATATGAATATGATGGCACAAATTTTTTTGGTATGCAAAGACAAGAAAAAGCAAGAACAGTTGCAGGGGAAATAGAAAAGTCCTTGAAGTCCATATTAAAGGAAGAGATTAATTTGGTGAACTCAGGTAGAACAGATAGAGGGGTTCACGCCCTGAAACAAGTGAGTAATTTCCTAACAAAAGTTAAAATACCTGCTGAAAGACTTCAATATGCTCTCTCAAAGGCTTTACCAAAGGATATTAATCTTTTGGGATTAGAGGAGGTAGAAGAAGATTTTAATGCGAGATTTTCTGCAAAATGGCGTTCATATATATATAAGTTAAGCTCTAAAAAAGATATATTTCAAAGAAATAGAGTTATGTTTGTCAAAGAAGATATAGATATTGAAAAATTAAATAAAATATTATCTGTATTAATGGGACAACATGACTTTGGAAGTTTTAGAAAAGCTGATTGTGGAGCTCAGAGTGGCATAAGAGAAATTTATGAAATTTATGCTTATAAAAGTAATGATGAAATACATATATATTTGAAAGCAAATTCATTTTTAAAATCTATGGTAAGGATAATAGTTGGTTCAGCTTTAGCAGTATATTTTGGAGAAAAATCAGAAGATTATCTTATAAATAAACTTGAAAATCCAGATATGCAAGAAAATGGAAAGATAATGGCAGAACCACAAGGACTTTACCTTTATGAGGTAGAATATTAATGGAAATGGTACTTATAAATAAAGATAATAAAGATTATATGGAACAAATAATTGCACTTGAATCAGAAGTGTTTGGAAAAAATGGAGCGATAGATAAGTGGAATTTGAAACCTATTGTCAAATATGGTAGGGTTTATGGGCTTATAGATAATAAAGAGTTAGTAGCTTGTGTTGAATTAGTTCGGTCATGGGATACAGAAATAGTTTATTTATATGGCTTAGTTGTGAAACCAAACAATTTTGGTATGGGATTAGGTTCTAGGCTGTTGAGTGAAGTTTTAGAACTAATTTCAAAAGAGAATATTTTAAAGATTCAGTTAACAGTAGCTGCAGATAATGTTAAAGCTATAAAATTATATGAGAAATTTGGATTTAAGAAAATTGATTTTTTAGAAGATGAATATGGAAATGGGATTCATAGAGAGTTTTATGAAAAGAAATTTTAGAACTTTTTAATACTTTGAGAATGGAGGATATATTTATGAAGCTTGATAATGTAATATTTAAGGAACTGGAGAAAAGCCCTATATTAAAAGCTTTAATTTGTTCAACTCCAGAGTATACGTTGATATTTGATTCTGAGGGAATAGTTCAGTCAATTAACGCTAAAATGAAAGAGTTTATCAAAAAAAATCCGACAATTAGTTTTTCTACAATAGAAGAAAAAGATAGCTTATGTGAAGTGAATATATTGGATAACAAATGTAGCCTTTCAAATCTTTGTAGTAATTGCATGTTCCAAAAGGTTATAGAAGAAGTAAAAAAAGAGAAAGTACCAATTTATAATAGAGAAGGATTTTTAAATATAAAAATAGATGGAAGAGTAGAAAGAATTAGTATAATATTAAATGTATATCCATTTAATTATGAGGGAGAAGATTATACTATCTTTAGCTTTAGAGATATTGAAAAGATTAAAGAGTATGAAAGAAAAAGAATAAATGATTTTAAAAAATTATCTTTAATCGGAGAATCTGTAGCGTCAATAGTTCATGATTTGAAAAATCCTTTAACGGGATTATTTGGATATTTGGAACTTATGAAAATAAAAGAGAATAAAATGGAGCTTATCCCTAAAATGGAAGGAGCTTTAGAGATAATTCGGACTACGCTAGAAGATATACTTGGGCTTACGATTGAAGGAGAAGACATAGTTCTTGAAAGAAAATATGAAGATATAAGAGAAATGGTGATGGACATAGTAAGACTTCTTAGAATAGAAGAGATAACACGTCTAGATATCAAAGGGAAAACAGTTGCTTATGTAGATAAAATAAAATTTCATAATGTTTTTTGGAATATAATAAAAAATGCTTATGAAGCTTTAGATGATGATACAGATGAAATAGAAATAAAAATATATAAAGAAGATATGTTTATTATTGTGGAAATATTGGATAATGGAAAAGGTATAGCAGAAGAGCATAAAAGTGAACTGTTTAAGCCTGGTAAAACATTTGGAAAATATAATGGAACAGGATTTGGACTGGTAAATGCTAAGCGAATAGTTGAGGCTCATGGAGGACAAATAGGATTTGAATCGGAACTTGGTGTAGGGACAAAGTTCTTTGTAAAAATACCGAATGTATAAAAATAAAGGGTTTGGCGATTGCCAAACCCTTTTGTAATTAGAAATTATTTAAATAATTTTCGATTCTTGGAAAATAATTTTTATCAAAGATTTCATCTACTTTACCAGTTTTTAAAACTTGACCTTGTTCCATAAAGACAACTCTGTCACTAATGTTTTTAACAAAATTCATCTCATGGCTTACAATAACCATAGTTATATTTGTTCCTTTTAGGGAAGCAATAACTTCAAGGACACCATTAACTAGCTCTGGATCAAGAGCAGAAGTAGGTTCGTCAAATAGTATAATTTCAGGGTTTCTAGCAAGAGCTCTAGCTATTGCTACTCTTTGCTTTTGTCCACCGCTAAGTTCTTTTATATAACTGTCACCTTTATGCCCTAATCCAACTTTATCAAGAAGTTCGTCAGCTCTTTTATTGGCTTCTACCTTCGATACACCATCAACAATTTTTAATCCCATTGTAATATTATCTCTAACATTTAAGTGAGGAAATAGGTTGAAATTTTGAAATACCATAGCCATTTCTCTATGAATTTCTCTAAGCTTGGTTTTTTTAATCTCTTTTTGATTATCAAAAATCTCCATATTATTGATTTTGATAATACCAGAGTTTCCTTGCTCCAAGCCTATTAATGACCTTAGAAGAGTAGATTTTCCACTTCCACTGGGACCAATAATACTTACAACCTCTCCTTTTTTAATAGATAAATCTATATTTTCTAAAGCAAGGTTTTGACCAAAATATTTAGAATAAGCTTCTACCTTTATAATACTATCCAATTATCTCATCCCCTTTGCATAATTATTCTCAATATATTTGAATAAAGTTACAATTACAGAACTTAATCCCAAATATATGAAAGCACATAATATAAAGGGTACAATAGAAAATTTGTTGGTAACAAGTTCTTTTGAGTTTCTAAGAATCTCTGCCATTCCAATAGCACTAATAAGAGCAGTATCTTTTATTAATGTGATTGCTTCATTTCCTAATGAAGGCAATACGTTTTTAATAGCTTGAGGTAAAACTATATTTTTCATAGTTTGTATGTAGTTAAGTCCAAGGACATAACTAGCCTCATACTGACCTTCATCAATACTTTCAATACCTCCACGGAATATTTCAGTTAGGTAAGCTGCGTAATTTACTGCAAAAGTTAAACTTGCAGCTCCAAAAGCAGTAAGTTTGATACCTAAAACTGGTAATCCATAATAAACAAAGAAAAGTTGTAGCAATAAAGGAGTACCACGAAAAATCCAAGTGTAAAAAGCTATAATTTTCTTTAAAATAATATTTTTTCCTGTAGCGCAAAAAGCAAATAATAATCCAAGAGGTATTGATAAAATAATTGTTACAAAGTAAAGTAAAGTTGTTAATTGTAATCCCTTGAATATGTAAAGCAGCATTTCAAAACTTTCCATTATTATCCTTTCTTACCAAACCATTTTTCATAAATACCATCATAGCTACCGTCTTTTTTCATTTCATCAATTATTTTATCAATCTCATCTTTAAGGTCTTTATCTTCTTGTCTTATTCCTACTCCGTATTCTTCTGTACCAAAGTCACCATTAAGCACTTTAAATAAATCTTTGTTAGTATCTTTTTCTTTTTGAGCTATATAATAACGAGCAACAATTTCATCAACAACAACAGCTTCAATTCTTCCAGCTTCTAAGTCCATAAGAGCTTCAACATTTGTATCATATTTTTTTATCTCTTTAAATGATTTAGATATTTCATCAGCAGAAACTGCATTAAAGCTAGAACTTCCTAATTGTAATCCAACAATTTTACCATTTAAATCAGCTTTATTATTTAGAGTACTTCCTGAAAGAGTAACAATAATTTGATTGTTATTCATGTAAGGTTTAGAGAAGTTAATCTCTTTCTTTCTATCTTCTGTAATAGTCATTCCATTCCAAATAACATCTATATTTTTACTTTTAAGTTCAAAAACAATTCCGCTCCATTCGCTAGGTTTGAATACAGCTTCTACCCCAATACGTTTTGCAACTTCTTTAGCCAAATCGATATCAAAACCAACGATTTCCCCTTTATCGTCTTTGAATCCCATTGGAGCAAAAGTATCGTCTAATCCTATTATTAATTGTCCTTTTTCTTTGATAGCAGCAAGTCCAGTAGCTTCTTTTTTTCCGCAAGCTCCAAGCACAAAAGCAGCTAAAATTAATAATACTGTAGTTAATAACGTAATTTTTTTCATTTTCTTCTCCTTTTTTAAATTTATTTTTAACTTCCACAGCTAACCAACATAATAAAAAAGCCATCTATGTTTATTTAGATGGCTTACTAAGGGCAGTATCTGTATCCTATTCCATCATAGTTTTCACTTAATTAATGCGAAATAGGCTTGAAAATTGTATGAACAATTACCAAACCTTTTTGCAATGATGATGAAATTCTTTTGATAGATTAGAATACAGCATAGAGACTCCTTTTATTAATTATATGATGTATGAAGTTTATCATATATAAAGAATATAAGTCAAGAAGAAAATCAAGGAATTCAATATAGTATATTGACATTTGGTTATAAACTTACTAAAATTTTCATAGTTAAATAGCAGAGATTTGGAAGGGGAAAAATGAAACTAGGAATAATTGGTTCTGGAAATATTGTAGTAGATTGTTTGGATGCAATAAAAAATATAGAGGGAATTGAACTTGTAGGAATTTATGTAAGAGAAAAAAGCTTGGATAAAGGTAAAGAGTTAGCTGAAAAATACGGTATTTCTAAAATTTACACTGAGTATGAAAAGATTCTGAATGATAAAAAATATAGATACAGTATATATAGGAATTGTAAATAATTTGCATTTTGAATATACTAAAAAAGCTTTGGAATATGGGAAAAATAGTTGTTTGCGAAAAAACCATTTACTTCTACAGCGGAAGAATTGAAAAATATTAAATAGAAGTGGCTAAAAAGCAAGAGTTTAATTTTATTTGAAGCGATTACAATG